>Ga0114958_10000387_pt1 | contig 37724 bp, 32 predicted proteins | sample C_130208_EF_Meta_FD_89577 | JGI IMG/M metagenome (GOLD analysis project Ga0114958, IMG submission 89577) | Freshwater microbial communities from Lake Croche, Canada to study carbon cycling - C_130208_EF_MetaG | ecosystem: Environmental > Aquatic > Freshwater > Lake | place: Lake Croche, Canada... | reverse complement strand
CTTGCATAAAATAAGAATTTTGAATGGGTCTTTGTAAATTGCCCTATTTACCGACTCAAATGTAGTCATTTTTATAAAAAGTTGTTTATGCAACTAAATATTTCATTGTAAATTTGCAATATGTTATATCCGCTCTTACGAAATAGCTTATTTCTCTTGCCTCCAGAAACAGCGCATCAGGTTTCGATGCGTGGTTTGCAAATTGCAGCTTCTATACCGCTAGTAAAAAAGCAATTGGCCGATATTTTTAAATACCAGGAAAAAGACCTAGCAAAAACCTGTTTTGGTATTCCCTTTCCTAACCCTGTGGGACTAGGTGCCGGTTTCGATAAAAATGCATCCTACTTAAATGAATTAGAAATGTTGGGATTTGGGTTTGTAGAAATTGGGACGGTTACCCCTAAACCACAAGCGGGTAATTCAAAACCTAGATTGTTTAGAGTCACTGATCAAAAAGCTTTAATAAATAGAATGGGCTTTAACAATGAAGGAGTAGAAATAATTTCAAGAAGATTAAAAGAACGAAAATCAAAAGCAAACTCGAGTTTAATTGTTGGTGGCAATATTGGAAAAAATAAAGTAACGGATAATAAGGATGCTTGGATAGATTATTGTACCAATTTTAAAGAACTCGAAGAAGTAGTGGATTACTTTGTTGTAAATGTGAGTTCTCCCAATACACCAGGTTTGAGAGAATTACAAGAGAAAGAATCTTTAAGAAAGATCTTTTCATCATTGCAAGATTTAAATAAAAATAATATACCCATTTTATTAAAAATTGCACCCGATTTAGCAATTGATGCATTAGATGATATCATGGAACTAACCACCGAAATAAAAATTGATGGTTTAGTTGCCACTAATACTACCATCGATCGCAGCATATTAACGGAATTTAATGTTGAAAGAGCAAAAAAAATTGGTGCAGGAGGGCTAAGCGGGAAGCCCTTATTGGAAAAGTCCACACAGGTATTACAATATTTACATCAAGGCATGGGGGGTAGCATCCCCATCATTGCAAGTGGTGGCATAATGACAGGAGCAGATGCGCAAGCTAAAATAGCAGCTGGTGCTTCACTAGTCCAAGTGTGGACTGGATTTATTTATGAAGGTCCTGCTATAGTTAATAATATTTGTAAAAGTTTAAGCACTAATAAATAATTATGTTAACCATTGAATCTTTTTGCTTCAACGCATTTCAAGAAAATACTTATGTTCTTTTCAATGAAAAAAAAGAAGCGATTATAGTTGACCCAGGATGTTATACGCCCATAGAAGAAAAAGTACTCACCGATTTTATTTCTAAAAATGAATTAAAGCCTACGCTTTTATTTAATACCCATTGTCATTTAGATCATGTATTTGGTAATAAGTTTATAAGTGATAAATATGGCTTGACTGCTATACTTCATGAGCATGAACAAATAGTATTAGATAGATTGCCTGAAGCTGCGGCTAAATATGGAATTTCGGTTGAAGCCTACCAGGGACCCATTCAATACGTTCAAGACCAACAAATAATTTTATTTGGGAAAGAATCATTTAAAGTATTGCTAACACCAGGACATTCACCAGGCAGTATTTGCTTTTACCACGAAAAGCAAGATTTTATTTTGGGCGGAGATTTAATATTCAAAGACAGTGTTGGAAGAACAGACTTCCCTGGTGGCAATGCACAAGATTTGATAAATAGCATCCGCAATCAAATTTTGCCTTTGCCTGATGCTTTGTCCATCTATTCTGGACATGGGCCAGTTACCCAGCTTGGCAGGGAGCGGAAATGGAATCCCTACATCAAACACTTGTTAGACAACTAATTAGGGTTGGGAATTTTTAAGTACCAAATTCTAGTTAACAATTTGATAATATTAAATGGTTAAGATTTTGTGGCATATAAAAACTAATTTTATAATAGAAATAAAACTATGGAAGCACCAATAAAAGTTCTAATTGCAGATGACGAAGCGGACATTCTTGAAATTATTAGCTTTCATTTAATCAAAGCTGGATTTGAAGTTTTTACCGCTAAAGATGGAAGTGAAGCGATAGAAAAAGCAAATACCTATGCCCCAGACTGTATCATCTTGGATATTATGATGCCCAAGCGAAATGGCTTTGAAGTTTGTGAATACCTTAGAAGAAATGCTGAATTTGATAAAACCTTAATCGTTTTATTAACTGCTTTAAATGATGAGACTTCTCACATTAAAGGATTGGAACTTGGAGGAGATGATTTTATAAGCAAACCAATTAGTCCTAAAGTTTTAATTAGTAGAATTAATGCCTTGTTTAGAAGATTGCAACCCAGTGCAGGCCAAAACAAAATTATTAATTGTAATGATTTAAGTATCGATCTAACCCAATACAAAACTACACTCAAGGGGGTGACTTACGTTTTAGCAAAAAAAGAATTCGAATTACTTTATTTACTGGCAGCTCAACCTGGAAGAGTATTTTTAAGAGGGGAAATCCTATCGCAAGTATGGGGCAATGATGTCATTGTAGGCGACCGCACCATTGATGTGCATATTAGAAAAATAAGGGCTAAACTAGGTATTGATTGTATTACAACCGTTAAGGGTGTTGGCTACAAATTCGATTATTAGTAATAAAAGGATAACTTTATACTAGCATTTTTTATTTTTATCCCTAGCATCTCACATTTATGTTTAAAGGAAAGAATCTTTCGCCAAAACAATTGGCTGCCTTAACAGCGCTATTACTAGCCACTTTACTTACAATAAGTATTTTTATTTTATTTACCAATTGGAAATTATCCTTAGTTTATTTTATCATCAGCTTTGCCATAACCTATTTTATTTTAAATGAAATTTTAGAAGTTTTTATTTATCGTAAAATAAAATTAATCTATAAACTTATTTCACAAACCAAAGCAAGTAAAAGAGAAGAGGCCTATCAAAAGTACATTTTACCAAAAAAAGGAATTGATGAAGTAAGAAAAGATGTGGAAGAATGGGCAGCTCAAAAAACAAAAGAAATCCTTACCCTTCAATCCAACGAAGCCTTTCGAAAAGAATTTTTACAAAATCTTTCCCACGAAATTAAAACACCCATTTTTGCCATTCAAGGATATTTAGAGTTATTGGCTGATGGCGATATGGAGAATCCAGTAACTGGAAAAAGATTTGTCAATAAAGCCCAATCCAATGTACAAAGATTGGTACAATTGCTTGGCGATGTAGATTCAATCACCAATCTTGAAATTAATAAAGACCCCATTTTAAAACAATCTTTTATAATTCAAGACTTAATAGTGGAAGCAGTAAATAATTTAAATGTAAAATGGATTCAGAAAAATATTCAATTTAGTTTTAAGAAAGGCTCCGAAAATCCAACTTATGTTTTTGCCGATAAAAATAAAGTATATCAGGTGATAGTAAATATCCTTTCCAATGCATCGAAATACGGCAAAATAGACGGGCAAATTATAGCAAGTGTCTATTCCATTGAAGGTCAGAAAATTTTAATTGAAATAAGTGACGATGGAATAGGTGTTGCAGAAGAACACATTCCTAGATTATTTGAGCGTTTTTACCGTACCGACGATGCCAGAAGTAGAGAAATTGGTGGAACGGGTTTAGGTTTGGCTATTTGCAAACACATTATAGAAGCGCACAATGAAACGATACACATTAGAAGTAAAATGGGTGTGGGAACCACTGTTGGATTTACCTTAGCCAATAAGGCTTCTTAAAGTTTTTTTTCGTTACTTTGTACTACAATCATTCTTAATGCAAACTATTCTAGTAACTGGAGGCTGTGGTTATATTGGGGCTCATACCATTGTCGATTTAATTCAAAATGGATTTGACGTCATCTCTATTGATAATTTATCTAGGGCTTCTGAACATTCATTACAAGGCATTGAAAAAATTACAGGAAAAAAAATTAAGAACTACGTTGTCGACTTAACCAATAAAGCTGCTATTGAAGAAATTTTTATTGCTCATCCTACCCTTACTGGCATTATTCATTTTGCAGCCTATAAAGCCGTGGGGGAATCGGTTGAAAAACCATTAGAATATTATGAAAATAATTTATTTTCATTAATTCACTTATTGCAATTGGCCACTAAATACAATACCAAGCATTTTATATTTTCTTCTTCCTGTACCGTCTATGGCCACCCCGATACTATACCAGTTACTGAACAGACCGCTTTGAAAACAGCCGCTTCTCCATATGGTGCTACAAAACAAATGGGTGAAACCATTGTTCAAGACGCTACCGTTGCACACCCATTGTCTAGTATACTATTAAGGTACTTTAATCCAGTAGGTGCTCACCCCTCTAATGCGATCGGCGAATTACCCATTGGACGTCCTCAAAATTTAGTACCTGCCATAACACAAACTGCTATTGGGAAATTACCAAAAATGCAAGTATTTGGTGCTGATTACAATACACGAGATGGTAGTTGTATTCGAGATTTTATTCACGTCTGCGATATTGCGCACGCACACACCTTAGCTTTACAATACTCTATTAAAAATAATAAAGTACATCAATGTGAAATTTTTAATTTAGGCACAGGCAATGGAATCACTGTTTTAGAGGCCATTAAAGCTTTTGAAAAAGTAGCTGGGGTTCAATTGAATTATGAAATTGGTCCAAAAAGAGCTGGTGACATCATGGCTATTTATGCCAACAATGATTATGCTGTTAAAAAATTAGGTTGGACTTGTAAATACAACCTTGATGAAATGATGCGTACTGCTTGGGAATGGGAAAAGAGCTTGGCTAAATAATTATTTTATTGTTGCACCAACATTTTCGCAGCATTCTCCGCCACTTGCAATGCTTCAATAAATTCTTCTATCTCTCCATTAATGACTGCATCTAAATTATAAGAAGTCACCCCCACTCTATGATCAGTCACTCTACCTTGTGGCCAATTATAAGTTCTAATTTTTGCACTTCTATCTCCTGTACTTACTAATGTTTTTCGATGCCTTGATATTTCATCCTCTTGTTTCCTCACTTGCTCTTCAAATAATTTTGTCCGCATCATGGTCATTGCTTTTTCTCGATTCCCTAATTGCGAACGTTCTGTCTGACAAATAATTACTGTACCCGTTGGCAAGTGCGTTAACATCACTTTGGTCTCTACTTTATTTACGTTTTGTCCACCTGCTCCCCCACTCCTAGATGTTTCCATTTTGACATCTGCTGGATTCAATACAAAATCTACCTCTTCTGCTTCTGGCATTACTGCAACGGTGGCTGCAGAAGTATGCACCCTTCCTTGAGTTTCAGTAGATGGTACACGTTGTACACGATGCACCCCACTTTCAAATTTCAAAGTACCATATACATCTTCTCCAGTTACTTCTAATATGACTTCTTTATACCCACCAACCGTTCCTTCACTTTCACTCACTACTGCCGTTTTCCATCCTTTCTTTTGACAGTATCTTACATACATCCCTAATAAGTTGCCAGCAAATAAACTTGCTTCATCACCTCCCGTACCTGCTCTAATTTCTAAAATGGCATTTTTATCGTCCTGTGGATCTTTAGGGATTAATAATTTGGTAAGGTCTTTTTCTAAGCTATCCTTTTCTGCGTCTAAGGCAGGCATTTCTAATTTAGCTAGCTCCCGCATCTCTGCATCATCTCCATTTAAAGTTTCCTTTGCAAATTTATGTTCATCCAATACTTTTCTATAACGCTCATAAGGAATAATAATTCTCTCTAAGGAACGATATTCTTTACTCAATTTCTCAAATTCTGATTGATTATTGATTATTTCTGGATTGGTCAAAGCCACCCCTACCTGTTGGAATCTTGCTTTAATGGCCTCTAATTTGTCTAACATAGTCGGTTTTAGGTGAGCAAAAATAGCTATTTTAGTTGTCAATTAAAACAATCTATTCCTATGAAATATTTAGCGTCCCTTTTGCTTTTTTTAGCAACCAATACACACGCCCAAGCCATCCACTTCAAATCTATATTGGTGGACACACACAATGATGCACTTACTGCATGTATTGAGAAAAAAGTGAGTTTGGATCAGGACCTAACTGGAATTAACCACTCCGACTTAAACAGATTTAAAGAAGGCGGTCTAGACTATCAATTGTTTTCTGTTTGGTGTGATGGTAACAAAGCAAATCCTTATGCGTGGGCCATTAGAGAAATGGATACTTTAGACGCAGTGGCTGCACGCAACCCAGATAAAATAGTAGTAGCAAAAAGCTGGAAGGCCATACAAAAAGCCTTAAAAGAAAATAAAATTGTTGCTCAGTTTGGTGTAGAAGGTGGACACATGATTGAAGACAGCATAGATCGTTTAGATACATTTTACAAAAGAGGGGTTCGTTATATGACCCTCACTTGGAACAACTCTCCCAGCTGGGCTAGTTCACATATGGACGAAAAAGATGTCAACTATAAAGGTCCTATAGGACTCACTGCTTTTGGCAAAGACATTGTTCGTCGCATGAATAAACTTGGTATGATCGTAGACATCTCCCATGTAGGAGAAACCACTTTTTGGGATGCCATCAAAACAACCACGAAGCCTGTTATTGCCTCACACAGTAATGCTTATTCTATTTGTCCTGTAACTAGAAATTTAAAAGATGACCAAATAAAAGCTGTTGGGAAAAATGGAGGAGTCATTCACCTTAATTTTTATTCCGCTTTTGTGGACAGTACCTTTGAAAAAAAGGAAGGATTATTTAGAATAAAACACAAAGTAGAAATGGATTCTATATTGAAGTCTGGCATTCAAAAAGAATATGCTCAGTCCATACTTGCCGATAAATACCCTTTAGAAAGTGAAGCTAATAAGCCAGATATAGAAATACTAATGAAACATTTTGACCATATTGTAAAATTAATTGGTATTGATCATGTGGGCATTGGCTCCGATTTTGATGGAATTGAATCTGCACCTAAACAATTAAAAACTGTATTAGACTACCCTAAATTTACCCAAGCGCTAATAGCAAGAGGTTATTCCAATAAAGACATCGCAAAAGTATTGGGAGGTAATTTTTTACGCGTTTATAGAATAAATAATCCTCAATAAGAAATTTGAGGATTATTTATTCTACCTCTTATGATTTATTTAAAAAAATTCTTTTTTAAAAGACTATTAATAAATCTCAATAAGAAATTTGAAGATTATTTATTCTACCTCTTATGATTTATTTAAAAAAATTCTTTTTTTAAAAGACTATTAATAACCCTAATTAAAAAATAAGGGTTATTAATTCTACCTCTTATAAATTTATTTGGAATAAACAATCCTCAATAAGAAATTTGAAGATTATTTATTCTACCTCTTATGATTTATTTGGAATAAACAATCCTCAATAAGAAATTTGAGGATTATTTATTCTACCTCTTATGATTTATTTAAAAAAATTCTTTTTTAAAAGACTATTAATAACTTAATAATTTTTCCATAGTGGCTGCTAACCTACTATTGGCCAAGTATTGTTTTTCTAGTTCCATATTGAATGGAATTGGTGTATCCAAGGAGGCGCATCGCATAATAGGTGCATCTAAATATTCAAAACAATGTTCTGCAATCCATGCACTCAGCTCCCCTCCAATGCCTCCCGTTAAATTATCTTCATGTAAGATCAACACCTTGCCTGTAGCTTTTACTATCTTTTCAATGGCATCATAATCCAATGGAGCAAGCGTTCTTAGATCTAATATACTAATTGAATGAGTTGTATTCTGTTCCTGGAATTTTTTGGCCCACAAAACGCCCATGCCATAGGTGATAATGCAAGCATCTGCTCCAGTACTTATCAAAGCAGCCTTACCAATTGGAATTTGATAATATTCGTCAGGTACTTCTGCTTCAATACTTCTGTACAACACTTTGTGTTCAAAATATAAAATAGGGTTGGGATCGGCCAAAGCCGCAATCATTAATCCCTTTGCATCAATTGGATTTGATGGATACACTACTTTTAATCCCGGTACATGGGTAAACCAGGCTTCATTAGATTGAGAATGAAATGGCCCTGCCCCAACCCCGGCCCCTGTTGGCATGCGCACAACTACGTCTGCATTTTGACCCCAACGGTAATGAATTTTTGCAAGATTATTTACAATTTGATTAAAAGCAACGGAAACAAAATCTGCAAATTGCATTTCAACCACCGATTTTATCCCTTCTAAACTTAAGCCCAATGCAGCACCAATTATGGCGCTTTCACAAATGGGGGTATTTCGAATACGTTGTTTCCCAAATTGCTGAACAAAGCCTTCAGTAATTTTAAACGCGCCGCCGTATTCTGCAATATCTTGCCCCATTAAAATTAATTCAGGATACATAACCATTGACTGCCTCAATGCCTCACTAATAGCTTCAATAAAACGCTTTTTAGTTAAAATAGGATTATTTAAATCATCAAAATAAGGAATGTTATTGGGCAATTTTGGTGCAAAAACATCCAGCACTTCTTCTTCCGAATTTGGTATAAAAACAAAATCTTCCATTGCTAATTTAAGATCTTGCTCTATTATTTGTTTTAATTCATTTCGAATCGCTGCCACATCTATCTCCGTAAATACCTGTTGGCTAACCAAGTATTGCTCATAGTTTTTTATTGGATCTTTCTCAGACCAACTTTCCATTAATTCTTTGGGTACGTATTTTACACCACTTGCTTCTTCATGTCCACGCATTCTAAAAGTACTACACTCTATTAAATAAGGCTTTTGATTGTTGATACAATAATCTCTAACCCCTTTCATTGTTTCATATACTTCTAAAATATTATTTCCATCAATACGAACCCCTTCCATGCCATATCCCTTCGCTCGATCTACTAAGTTTTCACATTTATATTGCTCGTTTGTGGGGGTGCTTAATCCATATCCATTGTTTTCAATAATAAATATTACAGGCAAACCCCATACTGCAGCAACGTTAAGCGCTTCATGAAAATCGCCTTCACTGGTACCCCCTTCACCGGTAAAGGCAAGGGTTGCTTTTAATTGTCCTCTTTGCTGATAAGCCAATGCCACTCCGTCCGCAATAGCCAACTGGGGACCTAAATGAGAAATCATCCCACAAATGTGATGCGCTTTATTTCCAAAATGAAAGCTTCTTTCGCGCGCTTTACTGTAACTATCTCTATCGCCTTGCCATTGTTTGAATAAGTTTACTAAGGGCATTTTACGTGTAGTAAAAACACCTAAATTTCTATGTAGTGGCATGATCCATTCACTTGGATCCATCGCTAATGTAGCCCCCACAGATATTGCTTCCTGCCCAATACCACTAAACCATTTGCTAATTTTTCCTTGCCGAAGTAAAAGCAGCATTTTCTCTTCTATCATTCTTGGTAAAAGTAAAGAACGATAAAAATAGACAAGTTGCTCGTTGGTTAATTTATCCCGTTTAAATTCCATGATTACTTTTTATTTAAAGGGACAAAAAAATATTTTTAATTCCTTGAGTTTAATTTACTTAACAACCTTAATATTTCTAAATACAGCCATACTAAAGTTACCAATAAACCAAAAGCTCCATACCATTCCATATACTTAGGAGCCCCCATTTCGGCAGCACGTTCAATAGAATCAAAATCTAACAATAAACTCATCGCAGCAATGCCTACAATAAATAAGCTAATCCCAATACTTAAAGGGGAACTGTCAAAAGCAAATCCCATATTAATACCAAATAAGCCCAATATCCACACAATCAAATAAAATAAACCAATGCCCAAAGTGGCAGACATAATAATTGAACGTAAACGATTGGTAACATTGATAATTCTAAAATTATACAATAAAAACATAGCCATAGCAACCCCTAAAGTTAAACCTACCGCATGCAAAATAATGTTAGGATATGATTTTTGAAACATCGCATTAAAAAAAGCACTAATGCCTCCAATAAATAAGCCTTCTAAAATTCCATAGGCAGGAGCAATAAGGCCTGCCCAGGCGGGTTTAAACATCATTACCAAGGCGACTACAAAACCACCTATAGCCCCAACCAACATCAAAGTAGTTGCTGAGCTGGTATTTCCTTCTGCGTATACATTCCAAACATACATGGCAGCAGCCATGACCATCACTAATAAAAATCCAAATTTATTAATGGTACCACGCACACTCATAACACCAAAAGATTGTGCATTTTCGTTCAAACTTTTATCGAAAATTTTTTCGGTTAATGTTGGATTACTGGAATTAAAAATTGCCATAGAATATAATTTAATTTTTCTAGTATAAAAATACAAAATACTTTTTTATTGATCCCATAAAAAAAGGTTAATTCAATTAATTTTTAAGCCCTGGATAATTTGTTAGCCTTTCGAACTGGTAATGTGGGTTTAGCTTTAATAACGTAATCATTTTAGCTAACTTAATCGAATCTGCCGAATTCCTAAACATGTGGTCATGCATTAAAATAACCACGTGATTTTTTGTAACAGTTTGGTTAAATTTAAGTACGCTATCTACTAGTGCTACTAGGCTTTCTGGACTTTGAATAGGCTTGCCACTTTTGTTAAATTGCCATTCCATGTCCCATCCAATAATATTAAACCCCGCACTGTCTAAGAGGTGCACCAAAGGCCGAACCAAACCACTGGCTTTTTTCACCTTTAAAATATTCCAAGCATTGTTGCCCGGAAGCCTTAGGACATTGTTATTTGGTTGAAGCAACTCCTTAGCAAAGATAAAATCGGCAAAAGCTTCTTTTGGATGATGATAATAGGTCAAATACTTTCCATAGGCATGCGAATAACTATGATTACAAATGACAAATAAACTATCATTTTTACGTATTTCTCGATACCATTTTTGCCCTTCTTTATTTCTGGATTGGTGCAAGCCCACTTCAAAATAAGTAGCGGCCACCTTTTGTTGGGTCAAGATGGCAATACAATTAGAAGTGCCCCAAATTGGTCCATCATCAAAACTTAAGTAAATGTGTTGAAGCAAACTGTCTTGAATTGGTTGGTGAATCCCACTAAATGACTTAATAGAATCAGGCAATATTGCTTCTTTTCCTTCATTGGACAATAAATGAACTAAAAAGTGACTAAATAAATAAAATATGGAACTATAGAACATAAAGCCATTGAATTAGATGTTCAAAGTTAGAGAAGATTACAGTAAAAAAAATTATAAAAAGTTAAGGTTTTAGCCCCTTGGATTTGTACCTTCGTGGTCCAATAAAATGCAATATGCAAAAAGAAGTTATTTTACAAGACGTTGTCATCAAATTTGCAGGAGATAGTGGGGATGGAATGCAATTGACAGGTCAGCAATTCACGAACAATACGGCCTTATTAGGCATTGATCTAGCTACCTTCCCAGATTTTCCTGCAGAAATTAGAGCTCCATTAGGAACTTTACCTGGAGTGAGTGGCTTCCAAATTCATTTTAGCTCTAATAGAGTGTATACCCCTGGAGACATTTGTGATGTGTTGGTAGCCATGAATGCTGCTGCTTTAAAAGTAAATTTAAAAAGCTTAAAAAAAGGCGGAAAAATTATTGCTAACATTGAAGGATTTGATACAAAAAATTTACGCTTAGCCGCCTATCCTGATGGAATTAATCCATTAGAAGATGGTAGTTTAGATGGATACGACTTAACAAAAGTAGACGTAACTAAATTAACTCGTGAAGCGCTAAAAGCATACACTGACTTAGGCACCAAAGAAAGAGACCGTGCCAAAAACATGTTTGTTTTGGGCCTGATTTATTGGTTATACAATAGAAATTTAGATACCACGATAGATTATTTGAAAGAAAAATTCAAAAAGAAAGAATCCATTTTAAACAGCAATGTGGATGTTTTGAAAGCTGGTTATTTTTATGGAGAAACAGCCGAGCTTTTTACCTCTAGATATAAAGTAGAGAAATCAAAAATGGAAGCAGGTACCTATAGAAGTATCATGGGCAACCAAGCTTTATCAATGGGATTAATTGCCGGTTCACAAAAAAGTGGGCTTCCTTTATTTTTAGGGACCTACCCCATTACCCCTGCCACAGATATTTTACATGAATTAAGTAGATATAAAAATTTTGGTGTAAAAACTTTTCAAGCAGAAGATGAAATTGCAGGCATCAGTGCTGCTATTGGGGCAAGCTACGGCGGTGCTATTGGTTTAACTTCTACTTCAGGGCCAGGAATGGCTTTGAAAACAGAAGCAATGGGCCTTGCGATGATGTTGGAAATTCCTTTAGTTATTATAAATATCCAAAGAGGAGGGCCTTCAACAGGCTTACCAACTAAAACCGAACAAAGCGATTTAATGCAAGCTTATTATGGACGTAATGGCGAAGCGCCCATTCCTATTATTGCTGCCGCTACCCCAAGCGATTGTTTTTATATGGCATTTGAAGCGATTCGAATTGCGATTCAACACATGACCCCTGTTATTTTATTAAGTGATGGTTACATCGCCAATGGTGCTGAACCTTGGAAATTCCCTACAGCAAGTAGCTTACCCGCTATCGAAGTGAAGTTTAAAAAAGCATTAGATGAGGGCGAGGAAAAATTCCTTCCTTATAAAAGAAATGAAAAAGGTGCAAGACCATGGGCCATTCCAGGCACCCCTGGATTAGAACATAGAATTGGCGGATTGGAAAAACAAGCAGAAACAGGGAATGTGAGTTATGATTCTGAGAACCATGAATTTATGGTAAAAGCAAGAGAAGCCAAAGTTGATAAAATTGCCGACTACATTCCTTTACAAACCATTGACTCTGGTGCAGAGAAAGGAAAGGTGTTGGTTTTAGGCTGGGGATCTACTTATGGAACTATTAAGAGTGCTGCCTTACATTTACAAAGTGAGGGTAAGCAAGTTAGCCATGCACACATTAAATACATGCGTCCTTTCCCAAAAAACCTAGGCGATATATTAAAGAATTTTGAAACCGTTCTAGTGCCAGAAATTAACAACGGTCAATTAATTAAAATAATTCGTGATAAATATTTTGTTGACGCCAAAGGATACAACAAAATAATGGGCGTTCCAATTACTAAGCAAGAACTAGTGGCTGCTATAGAGCAATATTTATAGTAAATTATAATAAAGCGTCTTCTTAATGGGAGGCGCTTTTTTTTGCACCTTCTTTACAAAAACTAAGTAAGCCGCAGTCATTGCATTTAGGGCTTCTTGCTAAACAAGTATAACGTCCATGTAATATTAGCCAATGATGCGCAGTGTGCACTAGCGCGGTAGGAATATGTTTAATTAACTCTTTTTCTACCGCCAAAGGCGTAGTTGCTGTCATAGGAACTAAACCCAATCTTCTGCTTACTCTAAATACATGTGTGTCTACCGCCATATTGGGTTGCTTGTCCACTACACTCGTAATGACATGCGCAGTTTTACGACCTACTCCGGGTAAAGTAACCAAGGCATCTACAGTTAAGGGTACTTCACCGTTAAATTTTTGTAACAATAATTGACTCAGCCCAATTAAATGTTTTGTTTTATTGTTCGGATAAGAAATGCTTTTTACTAACATAAATAATTCATCAAAACTAGCCAATGCCATTGTTTGAGGAGTAGGATATTTTTTAAATATACCAGGTGTAGTAAGGTTAACGCGCTTATCGGTGCACTGTGCAGATAAAACAACAGCTACCAATAATTCAAAAGTATTGTTGTACACCAACTCTGTTTCTGCAATAGGCACCTGCTTTTGGAAATAAGCAAGCACCAATTGATAACGTTCTTTCTTTGTCATTTTATTTCAGCGCTATTAAGGCTATCTTCAAATAAATAAAGTTCTTCCCCATCCCGCTTTAATAAATAGCGTTCTCTTGCAAACTTTTCGATAGCTGCTGGATTATTTTGTAAATTTTCTAATTGTTTTTTATTTTTAGAAATTTCATCTTGATAATATTTTTTAGCCGCTTCTAATTTATTTAATTCTCCCGATCTTTCTTTTTGTTGGTAAAAATCACGTTGATCAAAAAATAACATCCAAATGGCAAAGCCCAAAGCAACTATTAAATAGCGATTGGTAAGTACAGGTAATATTTTTTTAAAATTGGCCATAGATGCAATGGAAGTAAAATTAACACAGTTCCAATGATGTGCCAACAAAAATTATTCCAATTCATGCAAAAAAAAGAGGAGCTCCAGAGAGCTCCTCAACCTATTACGTATTGGATAATTAATTACTTATTACCGAATTTTAATTTTCCTTTGGTAGGGAACACACCTGTTTCTGCCAATTGTTCTTCGATACGAATCAATTGATTGTATTTCGCCATACGATCGGTACGGGAAGCAGAACCTGTTTTTATTTGCCCGCAATTCAAGGCAACTGCTAAATCTGCAATAGTGGTGTCTTCTGTCTCTCCACTTCTGTGTGACATAATGGTATTGTACCCATTGTGTTGCGCTAAAGTAACTGCATTGATAGTTTCTGTTAAAGTACCTATTTGATTTACTTTAACCAATAAACCATTGGCAATTTTTTTATCGATACCAGTTTGAATTCTAGTTACATTGGTCACGAATAAATCATCTCCAACAAGTTGGCAACGGTCTCCCACTGTTTCTGTTAGGTTTTTCCAACCTGCCCAATCATCTTCTGCCATTCCATCTTCAATTGAAACAATTGGGTATTGTTTTACCCATTTTTCCCAATATTTTACCAATTGATCGCTGCTCATTTCTTTACCAGAGCTTTTATGGAATACATATTTTTTCTTTTTAGCATTCCACAACTCACTGTTGGCTGCATCCATCGCAATGGCAATTTGAGTACCTGTTTTAAAGCCTGCAGCATGAATTGACTCCAATACTGTTTCAATGGCCTCTTCATTACTTTGAATGTTGGGTGCAAAACCACCTTCATCCCCTACATTGGTACTAAATCCTCTTTTCTTTAATACCCCTTTTAAGCAATGGAATATTTCAACTCCCCAACGCAAGCCTTCGCTAAAATTTGGAGCACCTACAGGCATAATCATAAATTCTTGAAAGTCAATTTTATTATCTGCATGGGCACCACCATTTAAAATGTTCATCATAGGCATGGGCAATGTTCTTGCATTGGTTCCTCCGATATATCTATATAATGGTAAGTTGGCTTCTTCTGCAGCTGCTTTAGCTACCGCCATACTCACTGCTAAAATAGCGTTGGCCCCTAACTTTCCTTTGTTGGCCGTACCATCTAAATCAATCATGATTTGATCTATTTCGGCTTGTGCAGTAATGTCTAAACCAGTAATTGATTTTGAAATTAAATCATTCACATTTTTTACTGCTTTTAATACCCCTTTGCCTACATATTTTTTCTTGTCATTGTCTCTTAATTCAACTGCTTCATGAATACCTGTACTTGCACCGCTTGGAACGGCTGCACGTCCTAAAGCACCTTCATCTGTTAATACATCTACTTCTACAGTAGGATTTCCACGGCTATCTAAAATTTGTCTAGCGCGTACTTCAATAATGTAACTCATGTGTTTATTGTTTAGGGTCTAAAATAGTTTGTTCAAAAGGAGACCGCAATTTACACCTTTTTTTTAATGGGTAAGCAATTTGAATATTTCTTCTAAACTCGTATTGTGTTTTTGCAATAAATCGCCAATAGGATCATCAGCAACAAGTTTCCCTTGATGTAATACTAACACTCGATCACAAATAGCCGTTACTTCTTGTAAAATATGGGTAGAAAATAAAATAATGGATGTGCTGCTCAAAGATTGGATCAAGGCTCTAATTTCAATCAACTGATTGGGATCCAATCCTGTAGTAGGCTCATCCAATAGTATCAATTTAGGTTGATGTATAATCGCTGCAGCAATGCCCAATCTTTGTTTATACCCTTTTGATAAATCACCAATTTTTTTATGTTGCATCAATCCTAAACCGGTCTGTTCTATTACTTCTATTATTCTTTGGTTCCCCTTTTCAATACGATGCACTTTAATTAAAAAATGTAAATACTCTTTTACATACAAGTGCTCATATAAAGCATTGGATTCGGGTAAATAGCCAATTATTTTTTTTGCTTCTATGGAATCTTGATGAATGGGCAACCCATTTAATTGAATGGTTCCACTGTCGGGAGATAAGTAACCAGCCATCATTTTTAGCGTGGTACTTTTTCCAGCACCATTGGGTCCTAAAAAACCTACCACTTGACCCTGTTTTAATTGAAAGGTGACTTGGTCTACAGCAAGTTGATTGCTATAGCTTTTTGACAGTTGCTCTACTATTAATGACATAGCTCAAAAGTACTTATAAATATGAATCTTTGATCATCGCTGCTTTCAATTATACTTCATCTGAAGATTCCGGTAAATGATTATATTCTCCATTAGCAGCATACTTTCCGAAAATAAAAAATCCTATACAAATGGGTGCAAAAATCAATAAAATAATTGACCATTGTAATATCACATTAGACCTTACAGCAGGTGCAGCATTTGTTATTTTTTGATTGGCTTCAAACAATAAAAATAAAATAAGCAAGGGGGCCATCAACATCCACAAGTAGCCAGCTAATTTTTTAATTGAGATCATACGTATTTTTTAATTGATGATGATTCTAGTTGATTTTTAATCAATTACTTTTTTATCTATCTTATTGGTTAAATAGATAAGTCCTATTATAAAGCAAACTCCAGCAACCCCAATGGGATACCATAATCCAGCCAAAGCATCGCCCTTTGGATTGGTGGTAGATTTTGTAAACTCTACAATTAAAGTTCCTAAAAAAGGAACTAACCCTCCAAAAACACCATTCCCAATATGATAGGGCAGCGACATGGAAGTGTATCTTATTTTAGTTGGAAACATTTCCACTAAAAAAGCAGCGATAGGGCCGTAGACCATAGTCACATATACAATTTGTATAAAGACCAGCCAGCTCATTTTCCAATAATCGGTGTGTCCTAGTATTTTTTCCAAAATAACATTCGGCTTTTCAGATTTGGAAACAATCAAACTTGGATTTAAAGAGTCAATAGGAATCATAGCATCATAGTTGGCGCGCAATTGCAGTGTATCCGTTTTAATGTATTTAAACACAGCACCATCCGTATAAGCAGTATCAAAACTTTGAGTTAAATAAATTTTAGTGGCGTCTTTATTATCTGTTTTAACTTTTACTAAAGAAGTCACTGTTTTAGTTAAATCAATTTTATTGGCTCTATTTTGTACACTTGAGATAGTTAAAAATTGTTGATAGATGGGTCGATAAGTCAATACCGCAGCCAACATTCCAATCAACATAATCCATTTTCTTCCTACTTTATCACTTAACCATCCAAATAAGACAAAACAAGGGGTGGCCATTAAAATGGCTATTAACATCATATTTCTAGACTGAATAAATTCAATTTTACAAACTGTTTCAATAAAACTTTGTGCATAAAACTGACCCGTATACCATACCACTCCTTGGCCCATGACTGCACCAAATAAAGCCAATAAAACCATTTTAAAATTTCCTTTTTGTCCGAAGCTTTCTTTTAATGGATTGGTAGAAGTTTTTCCTTCTGATTTTAATTTGGTAAACAAGGGAGATTCACTCATCTTCCTTCTAATTAAAACAGATACGCCAACCAGTAATATAGAAATCCAAAAAGGGTATCTCCAACCACCCCATTCTGCACTAAATTTTTCAACTCCTTGATTGGATCTGATTAATATGATAACACCTAATGCTAAAAACAAGCCTAAGGTGGCTGTTGTTTGAATCCAACTGGTCCAAAATCCTCTTTTCCCAACAGGAGCATGCTCTGCTACATAAGTAGCCGCCCCACCATATTCCCCGCCCAAAGCCAAACCTTGCAATAAGCGTAAAATTAAGACCAAGATAGGTGCAGCCCATCCAATTGAAGCATATCCAGGTACCAAACCAATAGCAAATGTGGAACCTCCCATGATGATTAAAGTCAGTAAAAAAGTATGTTTCCGCCCAATTAAATCCCCTAAGCGACCAAAAACCAATGCCCCAAATGGACGAACAATAAACCCTGCGGCAAAAATTGCCAAAGTGCTTAACAACGCTGCTGTGCCTGCATTTTCAGGAAAAAATTGTTTAGAAATTATAGTCGCTAACATCCCAAAAATATAAAAATCATACCACTCAATTAAGGTCCCCGCCGAAGAGGCCCCTATGACAAAAGCAATATTGTTTTGTTTTTTTTCTTGACGCATTCTTTTATTTATTTGCAAGTGAGTATTCAAGTTAAATATTTAAACTGAAAAATGTAAATTTGATAATCATTATTTATTCAACCATTGGCTATGAGTTACCCTTATCAAATTAAAACCTTAGAAGCTTACCAAGAAGCTTATAAAAATAGTATCGACCACCCTGAAAAATTTTGGAGTGAAATTGCCGAAAATTTTACTTGGAGAAAAAAGTGGGATACGATTTTAGATTGGAATTTTAAAGATCCTAAAGTGGAATGGTTTAAAGGAGCTAAATTAAATATTACCGAAAATTGTATTGATAGACACTTAACAAACAATGGAGACAAGCCTGCAATCATTTGGGAACCCAATGATCCGACTGAACATCACCGCATCATTACCTACAAACAATTGCATTTAAAAGTGTGTCAGTTTGCACAAGTACTTTATAACAATGGAATAAAAAAAGGGGATCGTGTTTGCATTTATATGGGTATGATTCCAGAACTCGCCATTGCAGTGTTGGCCTGCGCGCGGATTGGCGCTATTCATAGTGTGATATTTGGTGGCTTTTCTGCACAAAGCATTTCTGATAGATTAGAAGATGCCAATGCAGCATTTATTATTACTTGTGATGGGGCTTTTAGAGGCACCAAGGACATCCCATTAAAATCGGTGATTGACGATGCGCTTATTGGCAATAAAACCATTCAACGTGTAATTGTTTGTACAAGAACAAGGACGGCGGTGTCCATGATTAAAGGACGTGATGTATGGTGGGAAGATGAAATTAAAAAAGTAGAATCTCAAGGAATTTCGCATCTAGATGCCGAAGTGATGGATGCAGAAGATCCTTTGTTTATTTTATACACTTCAGGTTCCACCGGTAAACCTAAAGGGGTCGTGCACAGTACTGCAGGCTACATGGTATACACAAATTATACTTTTGTAAATGTTTTTCAATATCAACCCAATGACCTTTTTTTCTGTACAGCCGACGTTGGTTGGATTACAGGACATAGCTATATCATTTATGCGCCATTAAGTGCAGGGGGTACTTCACTTATGTTTGAAGGCATTCCGACCTTTCCTGATGCAGGAAGATTTTGGGATATCATTGATAAATTCAAAGTAAATATTTTATATACCGCACCTACTGCTATCAGGTCTTTAATGGGCTATGGATTAGGACCCGTTCAAGGACATGATTTAAGTAGTTTGAAAGTATTGGGTACGGTAGGAGAACCTATTAATGAAGAAGCATGGCATTGGTATGATGAAAATATTGGTAAGAAAAAATGTCCCATAGTTGACACTTGGTGGCAAACAGAAACAGGTGGTATTATGATTTCTAATATGGCAGGTATTACTCCTGGAAAGCCAGGATGGGCAACCTATCCTTTGCCTGGTGTGAAAACAATTTTAGTGGATGATAAAGGCGAAGAAGTGGTTACCAGCAATTCAGAGGAAGAAGCTGGAATGCTGCGAGGTAATCTTTGCATCTCCCAACCATGGCCAGCTATCATTCGAACTACTTATGGCGATCATGAAAGATGCAGAACAAATTATTTTGCAACTTACCCTAATTTATATTTTACAGGTGATGGCGCCTTAAAAAATGAATTAGGCCAAATCAGAATCACTGGCCGTGTAGACGATGTATTAAATGTCAGTGGTCACAGAATTGGAACTGCAGAAGTAGAAAACGCCATCAACATGCATGCTGGAGTGGTGGAAAGTGCAGTCGTAGGTTATCCGCACGATGTAAAAGGGCAAGGTATTTATGCTTATGTAATTTATACTGGCTCCCATGGTCAGGATACCCATGGTACTGCCGACCTCGTCAGAAAAGATATTTTGCAAACAGTGACCAGAATTATAGGACCCATTGCCAAGCCAGATAAAATACAATTTGTTTCAGGGCTTCCTAAAACAAGATCTGGAAAAATTATGCGCCGCATTCTTCGTAAAGTTGCCGAAGGGGATTTAAAAAGTTTAGGAGACACTTCTACCCTATTAGATCCAAGTGTGGTGGATGAAATTGTGAAAGGAGTGTTGTAGGGTAGTTAAATTTTTTCTAGCCAACCCTATTGCTCCATTAAATTTTTTAACTTTTTTGACAAGAAGAATAAAATAATGGAAGCCGTGCCTGCCATAAAAACGAAGAACATAAAAAAGTCATGTAAGTTAGCAATTTGGTAGCCTACAAAAGAAGTAGTCTTCCCATTTTCAGGATACAAAGCACTAAAAACACCGGCTAATTTATTGGCAAAAGCATTGGCTGTAAACCATACGGCCATTAATAATGAGGCAAATTTTATTGGTGCCAATTTATTCACCAATGACAACCCAATAGGGGACAAACACAATTCTCCAAAAGTGTGCATCATGTACATACCTATTAGCCAAATCATACTTACTTTAATGCCAGTGCCTACCCCATTTACACCAGTAGCAATCCACAAATAACCTAAGGCAAGTAAAAATAATCCTGCAGCCATTTTATAGGGTGATGAGGGTTCGTGCCTTCCTAATTTAATCCAAAGCCATGCCATTAAAGGGGCAAGTGTTACCACAAAAAGGGAATTTAATGATTGAAAAAAACTAGAAGGTACCGTAAACCACCCTAGATTTCTTTGGGTTTGTTCTTCTGCAAAAAAAGTTAAACTTGCACCAGCTTGTTCAAACGCACTCCAAAAGAAAACTACAAAAAATGAAACTATAAAAATGACAAGAATTTTTTGCTTTTCAATACTTGTTAATGATTTATCAGAAAAAACAATAAAAGCGATTAATAAAATACATCCCAATAATAGATAAAATAAATAGCTCACCATTTTAACGTCTATGTAAACCAATGCAATCATCATCAAGGATAAAACAAACATAAACAAGACCATGACTGGGATTTTTTGAAACCACTTAGGTGCATCAGCAGGAGCTTCTCCCAACAATTTACCTTCAGGATTTCGTAAATATTTTTTCTGGAATAGTATTTGTGTCACAACACTTAATAACATCGCTACCCCACCAGCAAAAAATGCCCATTTAAAATCCCCCGATTTGCCGGTATCTCCCACCAATCCGCAAACAAAAGGCCCAATGGCACCCCCGGTATTAATACCCATATAAAAAATGGTATAAGAGGCGTCTATTCTTTTATCGCCTTTTGGATAAAGTTGTCCAACTAAGCTAGAAATATTAGGCTTGAAAAATCCATTCCCTGCAATCATGCAACCTAAGCCAGTATAAAAAAGCGGAGTGGCTAGTGTTGCATTTTCATAAAAATGTCCGCAAAAAAACAATACAAATTCCCCAATGGCCATTACGAATCCACCTACTATGATAGATCGATGGTTACCCCAATACCGATCCGCAATATATCCTCCCAATAATGGAGTTAAATAGATTAAGCCGGTATAACTACCATATAATTGAGAGGCCAATACTTTATCGAAAAAGAGTGCTTTAGTTAAAAATAACACCAAAATAGCACGCATACCATAGTAGTTAAAACGTTCCCACATTTCAGTAGCAAACAATACATACAACCCTTTAGGGTGTTTTTGGAACATGGAAGACATAAGCTGTGTTTATTTAATTCACTCAAATTAATAAAATCCATTCAATAAATTTTACTTTCGTGCTACAAACCTTATTTATGAATATTCTGATTATTGGAAGTGGTGGCAGAGAACACGCATTGGCATGGAAAATGGCACAAAGTCATCAATCTGGCGATATTTATATAGCTCCCGGTAACCCAGGTACTGCTGAATTTGGAACCAATGTTCCTATTCAAGTAAATGATTTTATGAATCTGAAAGCATTAGCACTTGAAAAAAATATAGAACTTATTGTAGTGGGTCCAGAAGAACCTTTGGTAAATGGGATATACGATTTTTTTAATGAGGATTCGGCAACCTCTTCCATTAATGTTATTGGACCTTCGGCTAAAGCTGCTCAATTAGAAGGCAGCAAAGCCTTTAGTAAACACTTCATGCAAAGACACCATATTCCTACCGCTGCTTATGCCGAGTTTACCATTGAAAACTACGAGGAGGGTTTAACCTACATTGGTAAGCACTCCCTTCCCATTGTCTTAAAAGCCGACGGATTGGCTGCTGGAAAAGGAGTAATTATTGCCTTAACACACCAAGAAGCCTTCACTAGTTTTAAAGAAATGTTAAAAGATAAACAGTTTGGAGCAGCTAGCTCAAAAGTGGTCATAGAGGAATTTTTAATCGGTATGGAGGTAAGCGTATTTGCACTCACCGATGGCCATCATTACCAAATTATTGGACACGCAAAAGATTATAAAAGAATTGGTGAAGGCGATACTGGGTTAAATACAGGGGGTATGGGGTGCGTAAGTCCGGTTCCATTTATGGATGAAAGTTTTATGCAAAAAGTAGCAGCCTCCATTATTGCACCCACAATTAAAGGAATTCAAGAGGAAGGGCTAATTTACAAGGGCTTTGTGTTTTTTGGTCTCATGAATTGTGGTGGCGAGCCTTATGTAATTGAATACAATTGCCGATTGGGCGACCCTGAAACTGAAGTAATTCTACCTCGTTTACAAACTGATTTGGTGAGCCTTTTGGCAGCAACCGATAATGGTACTTTAGAAGACGTCAATATTCAATACCATGATGCTGCTTTTGCTACCGTCATGGCAGTAAGTGGAGGGTACCCTGGTAGCTATCAAAAAAACATCCCAATTACTGGAATTGAGCTGGCAGCAGCCCTACCTGAAATTCATGTATTTCAAGCTGGTACTGGCTTTCAAGAAAATATAATTGTTACAAATGGTGGGCGCGTTTTAGCCGTTACCTCGGCTGGAATTGACTTAAAAAATGCAGTTAATAATGCACAACAAGCCTTGTCCAAAATCCAATTTGAAGGGATGTATTTTAGAAAAGATATTGGTTACGAGTTCCCCTAAAAAAAATTACTGAAAATTGTTGATTCATTTGTAAAAAGCTTTGTAGTATAAGGATTTTAGATGAATTTTGCTACATTCAATATGAACTATTCAAATACTGACGCACAATGGGATTATTTAATTTTTTTACACAAGAAATTGCCATGGACTTGGGTACGGCTAACACACTCATCATTCACAATGATGAAGTAGTAGTGAACGAACCTTCTATTATTGCTTTGAATAGAAATAATATGAAAGAAGTTTTAGGGGTAGGTAAGAAAGCTTTATTGATGCATGAAAAAACGCATGAAACTATTAAAACAGTTAGGCCCTTAAAAGATGGAGTAATTGCCGACTTTAATGCAGCGGAATTAATGATTCGTGAGTTGATGAAAATGATTTATCCAAAGAAGCCATTATTCCCTCCTAGTTGGAGAATGGTTATTTGTATTCCTTCTTCTATTACTGAAGTTGAAAAAAGAGCGGTACGTGATAGTGCAGAACAAGCAGGTGCTAAAGAAGTATACATGATACACGAACCTATGGCTGCTGCTTTAGGAATTGGAATAGATGTGGAAGAACCTGTTGGTAATATGATCATTGATATTGGAGGTGGTACAACAGGCATAACGGTTATCGCATTAGCAGGCATAGTTTGTGATCAAAGTATTCGTATTGCAGGTGATGAGTTTACTGCAGACATAATGGAATCATTAAGACGTTATCATAGTTTATTAATTGGAGAGCGTACTGCAGAACAAATTAAAATTCATGTGGGAGCTGCTTTAAAAGATTTAGACAACCCTCCAGATGACATGCCTGTCAATGGCCGTGACTTAGTAACAGGTATTCCAAAACAGATTATGGTTACTTATCAAGAAGTAGCTGAAGCTTTAGATAAAAGTATTTTTAAAATTGAAGAGGCTATTCTAAAAGCGCTAGAAACAACCCCGCCAGAATTAGCAGCTGATATTTATCGAAGAGGATTATACTTAACTGGTGGAGGTGCCTTGTTACGTGGTTTAGATAAAAGATTGAGTCAGAAAATAAAATTACCTGTTCACATTGCAGAAGATCCACTTAAAAGTGTAGTGCGAGGAGCGGGCATCGCATTAAAACATTACCAGCGCTTCCCTTTTATCATGAGATAAAGGATATTAAATCAACTAGTTTAAAGGAGATGTCCATTGAAAAATATCTTGGGGTTTATAAAACAAAATTTTACGCTGCTTACATTTTTGATACTTCAAATTGTATCAATTGCCATGTTGTCTTCCTACAATAAAACTTATGAAACATTTTTCGGTGGTTGGAGCAATCAAGTGACTGGCAATATCAAAAAAAAATACAATGGCTTTTCTTACTACTTTAATTTAAAAAATACCAATGCACAACTCCTTGCAGAAAATGTTGCGCTTAGAAATCAATTGGCACAAAATTTTGTGCCCATTGATACAAGTAAAAAATTAGGCACATTGGTATTAAGAAAAGATAGTCTCGAGATTATAAGAAAATTTTTCTATTACCCAGCTAAAGTAGTAGGCAATACATTCACACTACAAAAAAATTACATCATTATTGAAAGAGGAAGGCTCCAAGGTGTTAAAAAGGACATGGCTGCAATTAGCCCTGAGGGTAGTATTGTAGGTGTAGTGGTTGAAGTCAATGACAACTACAGTAAAATTATGAGCTTATTGCATCGAAATAGCAAAGTAAGCGCTATGTTAAAAAGAGATAGAATGGCAGGAAGTATCGAATGGGATGGAGCAGATCCTAGTATTTTGGTTTTAAAAAATATTTCAAAGAGTGCCTCTCCTAAAATTGGAGACTCTGTTTTAACAAGCCCTTATTCATCCAATTATCCAGCACAGTTAATGATTGGTAAAGTAACCTCTGTTATCAAAGATCCTTCTAGTAATTATTTGACCTTAAATGTAAAATCAACTAGTAATTTTTATAATTTAGAATACATTTATTTAGTGGAAAACAGACGAATGCCAGATCAGAAAAATATAGAAAAAACAGACCTTAAAAATGAATAGTCTATTAAAGAATACCAGCAGGTTTGTTTTATTTTTAGCCATTCAGATAATTATTTTGAATGAAATACCACCGCTCCATCAATTCATTACCCCTTATTTATATTTTATTTTTTTATTGTGGATGCCTTTTGGAACTAAAAGAATCACTTTAACGCTTCTTGGTTTTGTTACTGGCTATACCTTAGACTTATTTACAAATACACCGGGATTACATGCCGCAGCCTGTTCTGCAGTAGGTTATTTTAGACCCACCATATTAAATTTATTATTAGCACAAGAAACATCGGAAGATTTGAATCGAGAACCCAGAATTAGCTCTATGGGTTGGGCGCCTTATGCCTTTTATATTTTCTCACTGAGTTTTTTACACCATTTTTATTTAGTTTTATTGGAATGGTTGCAGTTTGGAAGTTTTGGTTATTTTTTAGGAAAAGTAATAGCTACTACCTTCATGAGTATCCTTTTAATTTTTATTGTAGAACTTGCTATGAATCGAAGAAAGATAATAAGATAACTCATAACTATGTACAATTCAAATCGAGCTCGTATTATTCAAATCATTATTGGAGTAGTCTTTACATTTATTATTTTTCAGCTTGTCAACTTACAAGTTTTTTCATCTAAATATGTGCTTGCAGCCAACAATAATGCAATTTTTAGAAAAATTATTTATCCCGATAGAGGAATCATTTTTGACAGAAAAAAAAGAGCCTTATTGGAAAATACGATTAGTTACGATTTAGTGGTTATTCCCAATGAAGCCAAAGAAGTAGATACCGCAACACTTTGTGCCATCCTAAAAATTAAGAAAGAAGATTATATCAAAAGGATGGTAGAAGTTATTTTAAAAAATTCAAAAGTTAAATTGGGTATTTTTGAACCTTTTCTTTCTAATGAAGTATATGCTCAAATTACAGAAAATCTATACCGATTTCCCGGATTTTCTTTGTTAGAAAGATCCATACGAAACTACCCCTATAATACAGCAGCCCACGTTTTAGGCTATGTAGCTGAAGTAGATGTCCCTTTTTTAGAGCGGCATGAAGAAGATGGATATGAAATGGGTGACTATGCTGGGATGACGGGATTGGAAAAACAATATGAATCTATTTTAATGGGACAACGAGGGGTAAAAAGATTTTTAAGAGACAACAAAGGAAAAATACAGGGCCTATTCGAAAGGGGACAATTTGATACCTTAGCGATTGCAGGTAGAAATTTATATACCAGCATGGATGTGGAAGTACAGCAATTGGCAGAAAAATTATTGCAACATAAAATAGGAAGCGTTGTCGCCATTAACCCTAAATCAGGAAGTATCATTGCTATGGCTTCTAGCCCTGGTTATAATCCCAATTTACTAACTGGGAATCAAAGAAGAAAAACCATTGGTCGTTTGCTCACTGATACGGCACGACCCATTTTTAATCGAGCGATTAAAGGACAATACCCACCCGGATCTACCTTTAAACCTTTGGGTGCTTTAATTGCATTAGATGAAGGTTTAATTACCCCTAGTTTTGGATACAATTGTTTTGGATTATACACCGCTTGTGGAGATCCTCGCAAATGCGAACACCAAAATGCCGGACATGCTGCAAATTTGCAGTTGGCTTTAGCTAATTCTTGCAACTCGTATTTTTTACAAGTATTTAGAATGGCCATTGACAATCCAAAATACCATAATGCAAAATTAGGTTACTTAAAATGGAAGGCCTATCTAAACAGTTTTGGGTTAGGACGAAAACTAGGCATTGACTTGCCAAGTGAAGATAGAGCAAGTATTCCCGATACCGCCCAATACAATAAAGATTTTGGCGGTGCTAAATATTGGAACAGTTGTTTTATGCTTACTTTAGGCATTGGACAAGATAGGATGACAGCTACCCCTTTACAATTGGCCAACACCATGGCTTTTATTGCCAATAATGGTTTTTATTATACGCCACATTTTGTGGATAGCGTGGAAGCAGAAGATGACATGGATAAAGCAGTCTTAGCAAAATATAGAACCAAACAAGCCATTACTAAAATACCTAAAGAATATTATGATATCATTAAAGAAGGCATGCATGGAGTAACCGTTTTTGGAACCGCAGCCTTTATTAAAGTACCTGGTCATGAATTTTGCGCAAAAACAGGTACCGCACAAAATCCACATGGAAAAAATCATTCAATGTTTGTTTGCTTTGCACCTAAAGAAAACCCTAAAATTGCATTAGCTGTGGTAATTGAAAATGCTGGATTTGGTGCCACTTGGGCAGGTCCAATTGCAGGTTTATTAATGGAAAAATATTTAAATGATACTTTAACAAAAGAAAGTAAAATAAGAATGGACTACTTGTCTAATGTAGATTTAATGCCCGCCAGTATAAAAGAATGGTATATTAAAAATAATAAATCAGAAATACTTAGCTCCATTAATTACAACAATGAGGACCTTTCAGATATTTGGGACATGGAAATGATATCAGAAACAGCATCAAGCAAGCTTAAAAGAGATACCCTTAAAAAAATAGACACCTTACCAAGAACCAAGCTACCTCCTACTCCTAATGCCCCACAACAAAATAATAAAGAAGGCGCATTAAGCCCTATTCAAAAAAAGAAAAAAGAGCAATTACAATAAATGGCAAATAACAATAATGATAGTTTTTCAAAAGGAACTGATGTTGCGCTAATAGTGCTTTATGTTATTATGGTAACCATGGGTATATTATGTATTTTTATGGTAGAATACAATCCCAATTCCAATTGGAGTAGCTCATTTCTTACTGCTAGAACCAATTTTAGCAAGCAAATTTATTTTTCTATTTTTTGTGCATTCATTGCCATTTTTATACTTTTACTAGATAGTAAGGTTTTTACAGCTTTTGCCAATGTATCCTATATCGCCGGCATACTACTTATGCTGCTCACTTTTGTACTTGGAAAAAATATCAATGGATCTAAAAGCTGGATTCCTATAGCAGGAGGTTTTAATTTACAACCTGCTGAATTATGTAAAATATTTACTGCTTTATTTTTAGCTAAGTTCATAGCTAACCCAAATACCGATTTTAAAAAAATAAAATCTCATTTAATAGCAGGGGCTGCCATTGCCTTGCCTGCTATCTTATCCATCATGCAGCATGAATTAGGATTGGCATTGGTTTATAGTTCCTTTATTTTTGCCATGTATCGCGAAGGACTTCCTCCAGTTATTCTAGTCATTTTAGTTTCATTCGCTATTTTGGTAATAGCCACTTTATTACTAGAACCAATAGTACTTGCGATTATTTTAACTGCTATTGCTTGTATTTTTATTTTCTCTTTGTTTAAAAAATTCAAAAAAAATAAAAATAAAATTTTACTAGTAATTGCTATTTGGGGAGTATGTTTTGCTACTGTTCGATTTGCAGTACCTTATCTATTCAATAATGTATTTGAGTGCTACCAAAGCACTCGAATTTACAGCATGGTAGGGAAAGAATACGATTGTTCTAAAAATAAAAAGTCAGGTTCCTTTTTGAGCGAACGTCGAAGTAAAAAGCCAGACGACTACAATGTTAAACAAAGTAAAATTGCCATAGGTTCAGGAGGTTTTTGGGGCAGAGGTTTTCTAAAAGGAACCCAAACAAGAGGTAAATATGTACCTGAACAACATACCGATTTTATATTTACTTCCTTAGGAGAAGCATTTGGATTTGTAGGCACTTTTATATTTTTAGGTTTATACTTATTTTTTTTATTTAGATTAGTTAGAATTGCAGAAAGACAAAAAAGTACTTTTTCAAGGGTCTACGCCTACAGTGTAGTGGGCGTCTTCTTTTTTCATATTGCTGTTAACATAAGTATGACTATTGGATTGTTTCCTGTGGTCGGCATTCCTTTACCTTTGATTAGTTATGGCGGTTCTTCCTTATTAACTTTTACAGTACTATTGTTTATTTTATTAAGATTGGATGCCAATAGGCAAATGGTGCTACGTTAATGCTTAGTTTTGCAAAATGCATATTTATCCTTTAGGTGAAGGCAGCTTCTCTATAGACCATACAAAAGTATTTGTACCATTTGATAGCAGTAAACAAGCATCAAATCAACGTCCTAGTGGTAGTATTTTAGTGGAAGTTCAACCTTTTGTCGTTATTACAGAAAAGGATATTATATTATTAGATACCGGTTTGGGATATACAAATCAAGATGGCGTTTTACAATTACATGCCAATTTAATGGCTTTGGGCATTAACCCAAGTTCCGTGACAAAAGTTTTTTTAAGTCATTTGCACAAAGACCATGCAGGAGGCGTTAGCTATGTTCATCCTTCCTATCAAGAAAGATATATTAGTTTCCCCTATGCAAAATATTATGTTCAAAAAAGTGAATTCGATGAAGTCCTAGCAAAAAGCAATGATGTTAATTTAAAAGCACAAATAGAACCCCTAGCAAATTTTAGTGGAGTACAGTGGCTAACGCAGGAAGAAGGCTATATTGATTCTATTATCCATTATAAAATGACAGGCGGCCATAGTCAATATCATCAAGTCGCATGGTTGAAGGAAAACGGTGAAACCATTTTTTTTGGAGCAGATGTAGCACCTCAATTACAACAAATGAAGTCCAAATTTGTAGCTAAATATGACTTAGATGGTAAAAAGTGTATGGAATTCAGACAACAGTGGTGGCAGGAAGGGTTGAAAGAAGAATGGTGCTTTGCTTTTTACCACGACCTGAAACACCCAACAGTGGTAAATAAAAGTATGTTTTAAAACGAACATTCATTAGGAATCAGTGCTAGCAAGGCTTTAGACATTACAAACTTAATTTATAGTACCTTTGCTCTGCAAATTATGACCATGTCGTCCCATAACTATTCACAACAATTTAGAAAAAATGTATCAGATAAATACATTATTTACAATAGTCTATTTGCTGCTTTGCCCTATTCGGGTGTAGCAAATGTAGGTGCGTTGTTGCCCATTTTACTTCAAACTTGTGAAGATGGTTTTACTAAAGGGAAATCACCTATCGATATAATTGATTATTTTTTTAGTAGACATACTCAAGTAGAAACAGAAAAAGAAAAATTAGATCATTTATTTAAATATGTTCAATATATAGAAAGACAAGTAGTTCTTTTTGATGCCATAGAAGATGCAGCATTTACTTCTGTAAATGATATAGATGGCCCAGGTAGTTTAAAAACATTAATTAGAGATGTTAATTTTACTGGTAAAAATCAAGCTTTAAAAAAGAAACTTGAGCATTTTAAAGTACGAATTGTTTTAACAGCACATCCTACACAATTTTATCCAGCCAATGTATTAGGTATTATTCATGATATGGGGGAAGCGATTGGGAAAAATGACTTTGATACCATCAATCAATACATTCAGCAATTAGGACTGACTCCATTTTTTAATAAAAAACAACCTACCCCAGCTGACGAAGCATTAAATTTAATGTGGTATTTAGAGAATATTTTTTATTATGCCATAGGTAATATTTATAGTGGAATTATTAATGAAGTATTTGATGGAAATTATAATGGAAGCAATCCTTTTATTGAGTTAGGATTTTGGCCAGGTGGAGATAGAGATGGCAATCCATTTGTAAATGCAGCGACTACCATTAATGTAGCCAAGGGTTTAAGAAGCAGCATTATTGTTTGCTATTATAGAGATGTTAGAAAATTGAAAAGAAAATTAACTTTCTCTGGGATAGACCTATTGTTGAATAGTTTGGAAGAAAAATTATATGGAAATGTTTTTAGGCCAGATGAAAGTAATCCAATAGCTGCAACTGAAATTATAAATAGTTTAGAAGTTATTAAGCATAAGATAATCGAAGAAGATCATTCACTTTATCTTTCTAAATTGGAAAGTCTTTTACACAAGGTACATTTGTTTGGTACTCATTTTGCTTCTTTAGATATTAGACAAGACAGCAGAATACATCGTACAGTTCTTTTATCTGTTAACGAAAGTTTATTAGCTAAAACTGGCAAGGCAATACTTCCAGCTAATTATGAAACTGTATCTTCAACTGATCAAATGGAGATATTAAGTAAAATTTCAGGCGAATTAAATCCAATCGATTTTTCTGACATCATTACCAAAGACACACTTGAAAGTATATATGCTATTAAAAAGGTACAAGCAATGAATGGAGAAGCAGGTTGTCACCGATACATCATTAGTAATTGTCAATCTGAAGTGAATGTAATGGAATTGTATACTTTGTTTAGATTGTGTGGATGGGATGAAAATATCAAGACCGTAGATATTGTGCCACTTTTTGAAACCATTGATGACTTAGCTGCATCTGAAACCATCATGTCTGTCTTATACCATAATGCATTATATGCAGCACACTTAGCTGAAAGGAGTCAACAACAACCCATCATGTTGGGTTTTAGCGACGGCACTAAAGATGGTGGATACTTACAAGCCAATTGGAGTATTTATAAAGCTAAAGAAACATTAACATCCATTTCTAGAAAAAATAATATTATAGTTAAATTTTTTGATGGACGTGGCGGGCCCCCTTCAAGAGGTGGGGGTAAAACACACCAATTTTATGCGTCCATGGGAAATCAAATTGAAAATGATGAAATTCATTTAACGGTTCAAGGACAAACCATTACTTCTAATTTTGGTACTATCCAATCAGCACAATACAATTTAGAGCAATTACTAAGTGCCGGTGTAACCAATGAATTATTTGCCGACACTAAATTGCAATTAGGAGAAACAGACCGAAATATATTAGAAGAATTAGGTACTATTAGTTATCAAGCCTATCAGCAACTAAAAGAAAACCCATTGTTCTTACCTTATTTACAAAAATATAGCCCATTAAATTATTATAGTAAAAGTAATATTGCTAGTCGCCCTGCTAAAAGAGGTACAGGTACCACTTTAAGTTTTAGCGATTTAAGAGCTATTCCTTTTGTTGGAAGTTGGAGTCAATTGAAACAGAATGTTCCTGGCTTTTATGGAGTAGGAACTGCACTACAAGTGCTAAAAGAAAAAGGTTTATGGAATGAAGTACAATCTTTATTTAATACAATCTCCTTTTTTAGAACGTTAATTGACAATAGTATGATGAGCATGGTTAAATCTAATTTTGCTATCACCAAATACATAGAATCGGATAAAGAATTCAGTTCAATTTGGCAGACAATAAAGGAAGAATTTAAATTAACGACCCAATTATACTTGGAATTAAACAATGCTAAAAGTTTAATGGAAGCAGATACCGTTGGGAAGCATTCCATATTATTAAGAGACCGTATCGTCTTGCCTTTGCTTACCATACAACAATACGCGTTGTGTAAATTACAAACACCACATTTAGATGCTACTTTACAGGGGCCCTATGAAAAACTATTGACTAGAACCATGTTTGGAGTTATAAATGCAGCGCGCAATTCTGCATAAATACTCACACAGCGCCATTGTCTTTCCATTGCCACAAATGCAAGCAGGCGTATGTTTTGTAAGGAGCCCAAAGCTCAGATATCTTTATCATTTTCGTTTTCAACTCTTTTTTTGTGGTATACTTTATTTTGTACAAACTAATCATTGCTTGCTGAATGCCTAAATCATCTACAGCAAATACATTTTCATGTCCTAAACTAAACATCAATAACATCTCTACAGTCCAAGTACCTACACCTTTTATTTGTGTTAATAATTCAATAACAGCTTCAGGCTCCATAGAATACAATTGTTTGTCTGTGATTTTATGTTCTAAAAAAAAATGAGCCACGTTGTGAACATAATTAACTTTTGAATTACTTAAACCAATTTTACGAAGGGTCTCAGTTGGTGTATCTACTACCTGCTGCATACTTGGTTCCGTCGCATTGTATAAGTCAAGAAATCGAAGAAATATTATTTTAGCTACCTTGGTGTTTAATTGTTGGCTTAAAATACTTGCTATAAGCCTAACTGCTGTATTTTTTCTTTTTTTTAAAACATAGGGCGCTCCTTTTAATAATGTAGAAAGCTTTGCATCTTTTTTAAAATGTTTTTGATAAGTCATAGCGCTAAATTAGCTTGTTTTTATTTATTTAGCTTACATTCAATTACGAAATAATATTCAACACATAAAAGAACATTCACTACTTTAAAAATAAATTTATGAAAAAATATTTTACCATTATTGCAGTTTTTACCTGCATGCTTTCTTTTGCTCAAAACAATGACGAACAGATAATTCGAGAAATTTTAGCAAATCAAGAGAAAGCCTGGAATAAAGGGGACTTAACCAATTTTATGATTGGTTATTGGAACAATGACAGCTTAGTATACATAGGAAAAAACGGACCCACTTATGGATATGCAACCACATTGATGAATTATAAAAGAAACTATCCAGATACTACCTATATGGGGAAATTAAAATTTGAGTTGATAAGTTTAAAGCCATTGAATACAGACCATTATTTTGTAATTGGGAAATTTTATTTAAAGAGAACTGTGGGAGATGCTAGTGGCTATTTTACACTTTTATTTAGAAAAATTAATGGAGTTTGGAAAGCCATTGCCGATCATAGTAGCTAAATTTTTTACTCCTCTTTGATAACTATTGGATGACGCCAAAATTGATACAATGTATAGAAAACCCCAATACTACTCAATAGTAAAAATGCATAAAATATTTTATTGCCCACCTGCCAAACACCTTCTATAAAAGCATAGCCCAACATAATACCAAAAGTGCTATTGAGTGTCATCCACAATACCACTAATCCTATAGTACGCATGATGCGATTTAAAAACTGAATCAATTTTGGTTCCATGCTATAACTTGTAGTATTAATCTAAACTTTGCTTATTTGTAGTCGCCGCTTTCAATATCCGATCAAACTGAGCCGGTGTTAAATCATTATAAAAATAATATACAGGATCTACTTTTATTTTTCTTTTGATTACTTCATAATGACAATGAGGCCCAGTGCTTTTTCCAGTATTGCCAATATATCCAATTACTTCGCCTCTTTTAACGGTCTGACCCACATTCACTTTAACGCGCACCATATGCCCATATAAGGTTTGGTATCCATAGCCATGGTTGATTACTACCTTATTACCATACCCATCGGTATTAAAGCCAGCTATTTCCACCACTCCATCTGCGGTAGCATAAATTGGTGTACCAAGTGGGGCTGTAAAATCTAATCCCTGATGAAAACGAATGTCTTTGTATAAGGGGTCTATTCTATATCCAAAACTTCCTGCAATACGATTTAAGTTTTTATTGCTCACGGGTTGAATGGAAGGAATGGCTTTTAATAACTTTTCTTTATTCTTTACCATTGAATTAATTTCAACAAAAGAGGTAGTTTGATATGCCATTCTTAAAGTTAAATTATTTAGTTGCCCAATCATGTTGGTTAACAATTCTGAATTAGTTAATTTTTGAACCAATCGTACTTCTTTTTTAGCTTCCATCTCTTTTACTCTTGCACTATCTGGGATTGGACTTGCTTCAAAGATGGATCGATATACCTCATTGTCCCTGTTTTCTAATTCTGCCATTTGCAATTCTAATTGCTTTAACTGAGCCTCTAATACACTGTAATTTTCTTTATAGGTTTCGTTTTGTTGACGCAAAAGTTTTTCCTTTGGAGAATCAATGTACTGAAAAAGCACCATTACAATAATGATCCCCATCATTAAAGAAGCTGCTACAAATCCAAAAAGTTGCAATAGCCTTACTCTTAAAGGGACCTCCACCTTTTCAAACCTAAGGGTGTGTGTATTAAAGAAATATTTTATTTTCTTCATCTAAATGTTCTATTATTTGCCCCCGAAAGGTCATTAAAAGCACCAATTCCTTACCTTTGAGGTCATTAAAAAAGCATAACAAATATAGCTTTTAAGACCAATACAGCCTAAAATTAAGCTACATGAGGAAGAGCACCGAAATAAGACAACAATTTTTAGATTTTTTTGCATCTAAGGGGCATAACATTGTATCCTCCGCCCCCATAGTGGTTAAAAACGACCCTACATTGCTTTTTACCAATGCAGGCATGAATCAATTTAAAGATTACTTTCTTGGCAATCAAGCGCCCATTCATAGCAGAATTACGGATACCCAAAAATGTTTAAGGGTTAGTGGAAAGCACAACGATTTAGAGGAAGTGGGAGTAGATACCTACCATCATACCATGTTTGAGATGTTGGGAAATTGGAGTTTTGGTGACTATTTTAAAGGAGAAGCCATTGAATGGAGTTGGGAATTATTAACTAAAATATATGGTATTGATCCTGCTAAATTGTATGTAACCGTTTTTGAGGGAGACCCGGCTGAAAATTTACCACCCTCCAGTGAAGCATTAAAATTTTGGAGAAAGTGGGTACCCGATGAAAAAATAATTTACGGAAATAAAAAAGATAATTTTTGGGAAATGGGGGATACTGGCCCTTGTGGACCATGTAGCGAAATTCATGTGGACATGAGATCAGATGAAGAAATTGCTAAAATTCCAGGGCGTGATTTAGTGAATAAAGACCATCCACAAGTTATTGAAATATGGAACAATGTATTTATTCAATACAATAGAAAAAAAGATGGCAGCTTAGAACCACTTCCTAATAAACATGTTGATACTGGAATGGGATTTGAAAGATTGGTTCGTGTAATTCAAAATAAAAAAAGTAACTACGATACAGATGTCTTTACGGGCACCATTGAAGCGGTAGAAAAAATTACAAATAAAACATATGATTACAGCGACAGCAAGCAAGCGATTGCTTTTAGAGTGCTTGCCGATCATATAAGAGCCATCGCTTTTACTATTGCAGATGGTCAGTTGCCTTCCAATACCGGGGCTGGTTATGTTATAAGAAGAATATTAAGAAGAGCGGTAAGGTATTACTATTCTTACCTAGACTACAATCATCCATTGCTCTATCAATTAATGCCTTTACTGGCTAATCAATTTGAAAATGTATTCCCTGAATTAAAAGAACAACTAGATTTTGTGAGCAAAGTGGTAAAAGAAGAAGAAGAAGGATTCTTAAGAACATTAGAAAAAGGATTGAAGCGGATGGATGATATTATTTCAACACATGCAAGAAAAGCGACCATAGCAGGTAAATTGGTTTTTGAGCTATTTGACACCTTTGGTTTTCCTGTAGATTTAACAAGATTAATTGCAAGTGAAAATGAATTGCTAATAGATGAAATTGGTTTTGAAAAAGAAATGTTACTTCAAAAAAACAGAAGCAGAGCGGCCACTGCTATTGATACCGGAGATTGGATTCAAATAAGCCCGGATAAAGAAACAAAATTCGTTGGGTATGTTGCGACATCTGCCAATGCAGAGGTAATAAAGTACCGAAAAGTAAAAGCAAAAGGCAAAGAAGCTTTCCAATGGGTAATAAGTGAAACGCCATTTTATGCTGAAAGTGGTGGACAAGTGGGAGATACTGGAACCTTTTTATTTGAGGATGGAACCAGCTTGGAAATAACAGATACAAAAAAAGAAAATAATTTATTTATTCACTTTACAGATTTCTTGCCTAAAACAATTAGTTCTAATGTTAGTGTGCAAATAAATTTAATTAATAGAAAAAATATTACCCTCCATCATTCTGCTACTCATTTATTGCATGCTGCTTTAAGAACTATATTAGGTAAACACGTTGCACAAAAAGGAAGTTTGGTGAATGCAGCGCAGTTGCGCTTCGACTTTTCGCATTTTGCTAAAATGACTCCTGATGAAATGGCAGAAGTAACACTTATGGTTCAAAATAAAATAAAAGAAAATATCCCTGTTGTAATAAGTGAAATGAATAAGGAAGAAGCCATCCAGCTTGGTGCCATGGCTTTATTTGGAGAAAAATATGGTGATAAAGTTCGTGTAGTTGTAATGGATCCATCTTACTCAATAGAACTCTGTGGTGGTACCCATGTAGGCCACACAGGTGAGTTAGGAAATTTTATTTTAAAAGCAGAATCTTCGGTAGCTGCAGGAGTAAGAAGAATTGAGGCGGTAGTGGGTACTGCTGCGCAACTTTACATAACAGAAGTAAATGAAAAACTACATAAGCAAATTGTACAATTAACTGAATCATGTGCAACATTATCCAATCAATTATCTATTGACTTTACAGTACCTCAATGGAGCGAAACAAGTTCGGTAGGTATTTTAAATGATACGATTTTAGATTTGCAAACAAAACAAAAAGAATTATTTAAAAAATTAGAAAGTCAAGAAGCAGCATTGGTAAATAGTTTATTGGAATCTTATCGAAATAAATTTACAACCATTAACGGAGTTCATTTTTTAGGAGTTCGCATTTTATTGAAAAGTAGTGATCATTTAAAAAAGTTAGCACAAGTTTTGGGCGCAACTCAAACCAATTCATTGGTAGTATTGGTTAATGAAGAAGAAGGTAAAGCCATGGTAGCCATTTCAATTGATGAAAATTTAGCCAATGAAAAACAATGGCAGGCTCCTCAAATAATTAAAGATAAAATTGCTCCGCTCATCAAAGGGGGGGGAGGTGGACAAAAGACATTGGCAGCCGCTGGGGGTCAGGATGCCACTCAGCTTGATAAAGTTATCGAAGCCGTAAAAGCAATGCTCTCTTAAATCACAAAAAAAGGTACTTTTACAATATG
>Ga0114958_10000386_pt1 | contig 37779 bp, 27 predicted proteins | sample C_130208_EF_Meta_FD_89577 | JGI IMG/M metagenome (GOLD analysis project Ga0114958, IMG submission 89577) | Freshwater microbial communities from Lake Croche, Canada to study carbon cycling - C_130208_EF_MetaG | ecosystem: Environmental > Aquatic > Freshwater > Lake | place: Lake Croche, Canada... | reverse complement strand
TAATCAGCTCATACGGCATCTCCATGTAGAGAACCGTGCTGAAGAAGGGCGATAGACGTTCATCTAATACTAATGCACGCTGCTTGTCGTTCTCAACCAATGTCTTCGTCAACCTGCGCAGGACAAGGCCGCGGTCAACGGAGGAGTCAACCTTAATCTTACATTTACCCGCCTTCCATCCACACAAGGATGACGTATTGCATGCGTCCTTTTGTTGGAACTGTCCGCAGGGTGTGCGCACTTTGTTCACGAATGCACGTGGACCTTGCGTTGCGTCCCAATGTGCCTCCTTTTTGAGCCAGGTATCAAGCTGCTTGTAGAGGTTCTTTCCGCGAGATGCGATACCTTCGCGGAGGTCTGCATATTCCTCCTTCTGGATGTCCTTGGAGAGTGAGAACATGAGGAAGTCAAATACCTCTGCTGAGTACGAGATTGAGTCTGCAGTATGGATGTCTTCGGCATTGGGCGCTCCATCAATCAGTTCGCGTTCTTGGTGGCGCTGCATCGTGGACAGCACCTCTTTCGCAGTCACAAGTGTCGACTCCTCGGGTTGAAAGGGTGCGCGGAACTCGGACGCGAGCAACGACTCAACGAACCGGCCCTGCGTATCCTGGAGGTCTTCAACCCACTTGAATCCCTTGTGCGTGGTATTGTCGAGAAAGGTGCGTTCGGCTTGGCGAGTCGGGAGTTCTTCTGGCTTAATGTCCGCATATCCCGACCGTGCACGAACTCCGGGCAACTGTTCGTATGTCGCGGGCTGAACTGGTAGGACAACCACCTTCGGCACAAACACTGCCTGAACTCGCTCAAACGGGTCGAGAATCACCTGGAAGTCATGTCCCTTGCTCTGAAGCTCATGAAGTGCATCGGCTAAGCGTGGACGGTCGGATGCACATGCGCGGGCATGAAGTGTGGTCACGGTGGTCAACATCTTCTTCGGAAACAGCGGGTCGCGAATGTTGACTGTATACTTGTACTTCGCAAACCCCTTTGCCTTATCCGTGCTTCGAGCTACGTGGGCAAGAATGTCGTCGTCGAGCAGCACGATCGTCCGCTCGCGAGGACTGAGCATCTCGGACCAGAATCCGCATTTGACCGAAGAGGCTGCAGTATCGATGCGAATCACCGCACATCGAATGACGGATGTAACGTATTCAAGCTCATCCAAAATAGTCAGTCGGCCCTCCTTGTACGCTCGCTGAACACCTGAAACAATGCGGTCAATCTGCGTTTCACCCTCTCCCATATCAGTCCACGACCTGGCGAAGGAACAGAGCATCACATTCTTCGGTGCATCTTTGGGTTCGGGAATCGCATCCTTCGTGTTGAGGAAATGGGGGATTGTCTTTGATGGCCGACCGAGTCCTACGCGGAAGAAGTCAGCCTTTCCCGAATCCAGACGGCTCTTCTTGATGGAGCGATCGTAGTGGATTGGTATCTGAAGGGATGCGGACAGTGTGTCTGAAAGATAGGCCATTCGCAATGCAGGTGTCTTTGCAGAGCTGAGAATGTAGGAGTCGTCACTCTTCTCTGAGTTTGGAATCATCAGCTTCTTAAACGGCTGTTCGACCTTGTAACAGCATGGGACCTGCTTATCCTTGATGGTGCCGATGTAATTCGGAAAGACGGATGTCTGGTCGCGCTTGATCACTGAAAACTCCGTGGTATCCTCGTCCTTTCCAGAGCGCACCTTTCCTCCGCACACTGGACATGCATCGTTGACGAGCTGATCCTCGCGTAACGGAAGTTCATCCTTGATACACCAATACTGCGGACATGTTGCGATTCCGTCACGCACAGGCATGATGTGGACGTTATAGTCTTCGATGCCTTCCTTATCCTTGTTCGCTTCCTGCACTTTGGCCTGCTTCTCAGTGGCTGGATAGTTGCGAGGGTTGTATTCGGGTGGGATGCGTGCTTCATCTTCAGCCGTCAACACGACAACCTGCTTGTTCTTGTCGCACTTACCAGGATATGCGCTGTCGAATGTTTCTGGGTCAAACTCCTGTAGGCGCGTTGTGAAGTACTTGTAGGTTGAACTCGACTTCTCCTTCAGTCCCTTCTTTTTCTTTGGAGCTTCCTGGACCTCCTCCTTAGGCGCTTCGGTCGGTTCACTGGTCAGTCCCAGGTCTGCGAGGAAATCATCGTCCACATCGAATTCCCCCGCATGAATCACCGGCTGTGCAGCTGTGGTGGCTTCAACGACCTCAACTCGACGAGGACAAACTGCATCGACCGATGCATCATCTGAAGTGAGCACGTAGCGGAGAATACTCGCATACTTCATCGCACGCTCAACCGTAGTGACCGAGGACAAAATCACCTCCTTGTTTGAGAACCTCAGTGTTGGGAATCCCTTGAGAACGCGGTCAAGGTCGAGGTCATCGCCTAGATTCAAGAAGGTTCGAAACATGTTCTCCGCATCCTCCTGAGTTATTCCAATTTCAACCAGAGTTGCGGGTGATGGGACTTCGGCTTCCTGGAGGGCTTGAAAGGCTTGGACTTGGAGAGGCGTGAAGTTCTCTGCGAGGCGGTCAGCACGCAGAAGGCGGAACGTATCGTCTTGGTAACTGAAGAGCGTTTGAAGGCATGAAAAACGCCGCATGTCGAACTCGGAAACCTCCTTGGGGTAGACGCCAAGCAGCGACATGTCCTGAAGCTCCCATCGGGTAACTGCGAGGTCTGCAGGTTCTACAAACGGCGTGATACCGTCAAACGTCTTGAACCAATCGTAGAGGCTGAGTCGAATCTCATCCAAGCTCTGCTTTGAATCCTTTCCACGCACAATCGTGAACTGAATGTCGCGTGGTGTAATTGCGATGCGGTCGAAGGATGTGCGAGAGGTTCCGCGGTAGAGAAGCAGAGTTGGTAAGCGACGCTGGGGAAGAGTTGTAGAAGTCCATGACTTCCACATGCCTACATCAATGGAAGGCACCTTGTTGTCCGGGTCCTTCACGTAGAACTTGTGACGGGTCTTCTCCTGCTTCGATGTGAAGAACCCAATATACGGGGTTTTCGGGGATAGAGTCAGACCGTAGAACATCTGCTCGAAGCGGGCTCGTGGTGCGGTAAACACGGTTTCCACGAGAGGCAGATACCACTTCGCTCGCAGAATCGCAGGATGCTTTGGCTCAGGTGCATCCAGAGCAAGTAGTTTCGTCAGTTGCTCTGCGTTGGTTCGCAGTGACCGAATCGCAGAGTCCGTGAGCCGATTGGGTGTATCCTCGCGAAACAAGGGGTAGTAGACGCGTCGCACGATGGACGACATCTCGTTGAACTCCGTGGCCCTGAACTCTCCAACGTCGGAATACAGCGTTTCAAAGAGCAGCTGCATGTTTCCAATCGGAATGCGAGTGGATGCGAAGTTCAGATCCTTCGGAGGAAGAGGGAGAACAATCGAACGCTGGTCGGCGATACCAAAGATACGCCACTCGGAGAACCCAGCGCCAGGAGAGTAGAGGTCGCTCAGTGCATCCGGCTTCGAGTTCCAGTCCTCGCGCGAGAAGGCATGCTCTTTGACTCCGGTGCCTGGCCGGGTCTGTTCCAGATAATACTTGAAGAGCTCAGCGCTCAATCTCACACCATCGACCGACATACGAAGAAAGAGTGCATCCCAGTTGCGCGGATCCTCGTAATACTCTTCGGGTAGCTGGACGTTGACTTCAATGAAAAGACGGTCAGGATGACTGTTAACTGCGATTGCGATATGTTGACGCACAGTCTCTAACGTATCATCCTCGAAGAAGGATACGGAAGATCCTGTTCCCGCGACGGGTACAGACTTCGACATTATAATTGACTTAGGTTTTCTCAGAGAGGGGAATCCGTAATCTGCATACCACAATACGGCGTCGGTTGACGCGAATAGTTCACCGGCGTATAGATCCCAACCTTCACCGCATCGTGTAGGATTCGTTTGAAGTTCCCCCAGAACTCCGTGGTGTGTCCAATACTTTCCGTCATCAGATGCGCCATCTCGTGTAACATCACGAACATGATCGTATTGATATCGATGAGCGGATACTGCGGTGGTTTGGTTTTATCCCGCAGGCAGACGACAATCCGCTGACCCTTGTTCTCGGAATACGACGTATCAGGCGAGCTCATCTCGTTCTCTGAGAACACGTCGGGCTGAAACCGGGCAACAAAGCGAGCAACAGGCGGATCGTTCATCAACGCGGGTTCTTCGGCATACGAGTCGCGAAGTTTCGTGAGGTTGGATCGGATCTTCGCCATGAGCTTCACTGCCTCTTCCTTGTTGGGCAAGTTCTGTATGTCGTATTCATGACCATCAGGACCGGTCATTCGAACCGTATTTCCCGGTCCTATGAGTTGGGATACAATCGCGACCCCGACGACGGCAGCAGCAACCGACAACATTATCTATCACTGCGAGTTTAAGCGGTCAGGCCATCCAGCGCCCGGTTGGCGCGGAAAGGGTCCGGGTCAATCGTCGTCTGCAGGAACGGGCCAACCTTGGACTGCGGGTTCGGCGTCTCCGAGCGGATGTCGTAGGTCGGGTTGCGGTTGTTCTGCGAGATACCGATGATGTTGATGTTGGCGTGGTAACCCGCCTGGAGGAAGTTCTGGTCATCCATGTCCTTGGAGCCAACCGGGTTGACGGCGGCCCACGAGGCACCGACCTCACCCTTGGGGAGCAGCTCGCTCGACGACAGCACGTTCTGGGTGTACGTCTGCTGCGACGCCGGGGTGCGTCCCTGCATGCCGCCCACATCGTAGGCATTACCACCCAGCGCCGACGTGCCGACAGAGTACGGGCCCTGGCCAGACATCGGGCCCATCGCACCCGAGCCACCGACCTCCTCCGCCTTGTCCAGGACCGCCGACTTGCCGCCAGAATAAGATGAAAAGAGAGAATACACAACAACCACACCCACTAACACCATTCCGAGTCGGACAATCTTCTGAGAGGAGAGCTTCATACTTTATTCATGTCGTCAGACAAATTTCGCAGGTTCGTCGTATCGGGGAACAGAAGGTCGACGAGCTGCTCGCGGCGAAGCGTCCAGAATCCACGCACACCCTTCCTCTTCGCTTCATCACGAAGCTGGGCAATCGTCATCTTCTCGATGATAAAGGACTTGGGTAGTTCAGCCATACTCAGAATCTGAATCAACTGTGCTCGCTTGAGGATGTAGTACTGCTTGATACGGCGTTGCTTAGCGAGCTGCTTGAGCTCGACCAGTGATAGAGAATCCATTGAGACTGACGTTCCTCCCCGCTACCGAATCCGTTTTTTTCCGGGCTTCAAGTAATGCAACGAACACCCGTGATCCTCGCCTTTTTCATTGCCGCCGCACTTGTTGGGCTGGCCCTGCGGTTCACCGATATGAGCGGAGGTGTGGAAACCTTCAAGCTGCCTAGCGACGATATGGCCCCTCTGGAGACTGAGAAGACATCCGGCGTCACAGGGTGGGCCGAGACGTCACCGATTCTCGGAAGCCAGGCGAAGCCCGTCCCCGAGCTCCCGTATGATGTGGCGGACGATACCGCCATTGGTCAGTTCATGAACAGCAAGATTGGACCCGAGTGCTGCCCTTCACCGTTCTCGACGGGTGCTGGATGTGTCTGTCTGACGGATGCCGACCGTAAGGGTTTCGCGTCCCGCTTTGGGAATAAGACTCCTATGTAATTAAATAATGGATCACCTTCGCGCCTTCATCAAGTGTTTGAAGGACAAGAACCCTGAACTTCAATTTCCCCGTGCGTCGGATGAGGTGTACACCCACCTGACGGACGCATTGACTCCGCATGGTATGAAGATTATGCAGCGTGATAACTCGCTGTTCAAGGCAGCAGACGCCCCTCAGCCACTCCCTGGTGTCGATATTCGTGTCGCTTGGGATGGAAGCGAAGAAACTTGGAAGGCTCTTCATATGACCATGATCTTCTCGTTCCTGCGCGGTGACCCGAAGGAGAAGGTTGCTCAGCTGATGGAAGCCATGAAGCATGTGCTTCCGGAAACGCATGGCGATACGAGCGAGATTCTGAAGATCCTGGGCCAAGAGGACACCACGTCTTCGCTGACGGAGATGTTTGAGCTGCTCATGAAGACCAAGTTGGCTTCGATTGTTGGCGAGATTGCCGCGTCGATCAAGCTGGATGATATTGGAATTGACTTTGAGCGCCCTGAGGAGATTCTCGAGGCACTTCAGCACCCTGAGCGCAGTCAGGCGGTTCGACAGATTATGGAACAGGTCAAGACCATGCTGGAGGAGCGTGTTAAGACGGGTAAGATCAATCAGCAGGAACTCATTCGCGAGATCGAAACACTCAAGGCGAAGTTCCAGTCGAGTTTCGGAAAGTATATGAATGAGATGGTCGGTGTTGCGCGCGAGGGACCCGCGACAGGGAACACGTCTGCTCAGATCATGTCTAATTCCCCAGAGGCTCGTCGTGCACGTATGCAGGCCCGACTCCAGCGTAAACTCCACGAAAAAGGTCGCAAGTGAAGATAAGAGATGTCCTTCTGGTTTTCCGATCCAAGCATTCTATTCCGCTCAGACACGTGGTTCGCATTTGTGCCGACCGCGGGTATGAAGGTGGACGAAGCATTGAACGCTGTGGTTCGCTTCACGGTGTATTTGAGTTTTCTGCTGTTTCTTTGCTCGATGGAGGTGAAGTATTTCGTCTATGTGCCTGTCGTGATGGCGATCACGGTTGCGCTCCACCAGCTGTATCCCAATACGAAGAAGATCACTGAGCCGTTCCGGATGGGCACTGCAGTGAGTGGATACGTTGGTTCTGAGTTGACGCTACCGACGCAGGAGAACCCGTTCATGAACCCGACCTTGGTCGACATCAATGAGAACCCGAAGAAGCCGCCCGCTGCAGATCCGACGGACATTGACGTGCGCGACAAGGTCATGAAGCAGTTCGCACAGACCTCTAACGTCTACCTGGACACCACGGACGTCTTTCAGCTGGCTCAGGCTCAGCGCAACTTCTACACGGTGCCCGCAGATGACCACGAGGGACTCCTTCAGTTCCTCGGAAAGGGCGCGGCTTCAGGTAAGATCCTGAACGAGGGGTATGTGATTGCGAAGGGCTCAATGCCCAAAACGCCGGCGACTACCACGAGTCAGCCGACGGGGGCGACGCCGGGTCAGACTACGGAGCAGACCGAGCTTCCTCTCGATCTCACCCGCTGATTCCTGCTGTCCTGAAATCACTCGCTCACGACCACGCTTCGGCTTGAACTTCATCGTCGGAAACCCAGACACGTTCTCTTCAGGAGGCACGTTGGCCGACTCAATCTCCTCGACGGGAATCTTGGAGTGCTTTCTCTTAAACTCATCCCACTTTGGCTTATTGGCTTCGCAATGCGAACACCCCTCCATGTAGAACAATACTAACAGTGGACGACGCTTGAGACGCTTCTCAACGCCGCCCGCATAGTTATCTCGTCCCGGTCGTGCAGTGAGGTCACCGAACGACATATTTATATCAACAACTAGAAAATGGCGTGTCTGGATGAGTTGAACCAATCGGCAGATAAGACGTGGATTGGGATTTCACGCGCAACGGGCGATATGAAGAAGTTCGAGAACATCGCACAGTTTCAAGACTATCAGAAGGCCCTTGGATGCGCACCTGTTCGTGCATCACCCTATGTCGAGTCAAACGCTGGAAAGAACACGACGCCAACCGGATTCCTCGAGTTCAAGCCACGTGATGCAGCTACACAGGCGAGATTTGATGCGACCTCAGACCAGTGGGAAGGCATAAAGGCATCGGAAGAAGCAGTGAAGCAGGGACTGTTTATCGAAGATAGTGCTGATCCGGTGACCCGGGAAAAGAAGGCACAACCCATGATGACCCCACCACAGTCTACACGGGGAGCTGCACCTGCGCCGACAAACGATGTTTGCTCAATACAATGAAGTGGGTATTGCTCGCACTCGCGATGCTGCTCGTGGTGCTTCTTCTCCGAAGCACTGAGCATTTCAAGGACCCAGAGTATACGAATGTTACACGGCCATGCTTCTGTCCGACAAAGGATGTCGCTCAACCATGTGAGCCCTCTTGTGCGGCATGGGATAGTAAAATCGAAGCGCTCGCACCCATTGGCGCAAACAACTCGGATTACATCACTGTGCTTCAAGCATTCTACGACCAAGTCTATGTACCTACACCTTCGCGGCCCACCGAAGCGCAGGTGAATACGTTCTTAGCATCTCCTGCTGGAACGGTCGCAGGAGTGGATAACGCAGCTGTGAAGCGAATCATGATGAACGCATTCCATATCCAAGGTTCCCTTACTGCGGCTCAGAGTGAAGAGGCGAGTCAGAACTTCAAACCCGTAGATGCCGATCTGGCTCCGGAAATGGGTCGCGATGAAGTCAGAACTCGCGAGGAGGACCAGTATGTGGGTGCGAATCCCAAACCGTCGACCAGGTTATCTGAGGGCGACTATGCACCTGTTACGCAGTCGAAGCCACTGAATCCTGGACAATGGGAGGATGGCTCAACAATGTGGAAGGGTCCTCGTCCCGCATCTGTATGCCCGTGTGCTGAAAATATCATGTAGACACAATGAGGAAGTGGATCCTGTTAGCACTACTGGCTCTTCTGCTTTTTGTTACATTCAAGTACCGAGAGGGAGTGGACAGCACACTTTCGCCACCTGCTACGTGCCCGAGCGGAATGACGTTGGACTTGACGAACGCGAGGATGGTATCTGGACCTCAGTGCGTTGGTCCCAATGGTAGAGCTACACCAACGTGTTCATCTGGGTTCCTTTCATCAAGTGGAACATGTGTGAGTCAAGCTGCATGTGATAAATACTGGGATACATACGCTACAACTGTCGCCGCTGGTAATAGCATACATGATCTGATTGTAGGAGATAGAGCAACCGCGGAAATATGTGCTCAACACATGGGACCGACTTGGTGGAATTCGGTGCCTGATGCTGATAGACGTTATAATGGGAATGGTCCGCCTCCCGATTCGTTGAAAGCTGCTGCGGCTGCGTATCTAGCGTCGTCCACAACTCCTGACCCGACCAAATATTCGGATATTCTGAAAAATGTTCAGGACGCAAACAATGGCCCACTTCCATCCGCAATCGATGAGCGTGCCTCATCAGGCGACACAGATGTGGCTCGTCCACTGAATGGCGATGTGTTTGGGGCAAACGGACCGTTCTCAGGTCAGTTAGGAACAGGTCAGGGGACAGGGACGGCCGCTGCAGCTATGAATGGAAACACATATGGACCGCCGGGACAAACCACTACACTCACTCCGTTTGACCTCTGGAAGGGAACGAAGGGATCGAAGGGAACTCCTACGATGCCCGGAACAAAGATGCCGGTCGACGGTCCTACCTGGGGTGGTGTTGGAAGCTCAACTATGTCGCGGTCGGCTGCATCTTCTCAGCCTGCCCCTGCGCTGTATGGGCCGGTGGGAAGTGGCGCGCAGGGTGCAGACAGTGGTTGGGGCTATTCGCAGAAGAATAGCATTGACGTCAGTATGCTTCCAAGCGGCGAATCGACTGGGTCAGAGCCATCGAATGCCTACGCAGTGACCTCTCGTGTTCCGGGCGATATGGACATGTTTCCCTTTCCCTACATTCAGTCATCGAGTTACTCGCTCGCCAACGGATCTATGAAAACGGATCCCGTTCCATTCTTAACAGATTTCTCTGCGTTCCAGAATTAAGATGTTCGGCCTCCGCAATCAACGTGGTTCCTGCTGGGTCAACGCAACACTTCAAGCTGTCTTTCGAATTCCTGATGTCCAGACGCGCTATACAGCAAATGCGGCTCTGGATACATCACCTATCGACACCTCACTACAAGAAATCTGGTCAAGCAAAGGAGAAGAGGGATTGAAGCCCTTCTACGAGGCTGTACGGACAGCAGTCATGCCTGCTGGCGAAGGAATCGGTGACTCGCACGAGTTGTTGGAGTTCCTCTGCGACAAACTACCCTTCCTCGATAAGCTCTGTCGCTTCAAAATCGGCAACACCGTCAAGTGTACCAACCCAGACTGCAACTACAAGGATGTCCACACAGATTCGCTGATCGAGTTCTCTGTTTCACCCTCTCAGCGCAAGCAGAGCCTGACTGACTGTGTGATGCAGGCCGTAACACCCGTGACGATTCCCGACTGGACATGTGAGAAGTGTAAGCACAAAGGATGTGTGAAGCAGCTTCTCATGTCGTCCTTTCCTCGAGTCTTCGTGTTCCACGTGACCTCGCTCGACTCATCTGTATCGTATTCGACGCTCTTGGTCTTAAACGGACAGAAGTACGCACTCTCCGCCGTCGTCTGCTTCAATGGAGGGCACTGGTGGACATATGGTCGCGATATGCCGCCGGGTAAGGATTGGGTAGAGTATGACGATTCGAACGTTCGCAATCGCGGTCCACAGAACTTCCCCTTGTCTGATAATATGCGTCTGCTATTCTATTATCGCGTGGGTGAATAAGGAAATGGACGCTAGCGTCGCCTTTGCTACTGGAATCGGCGTCTTACTATTTTTAACATTTTTCACCATCTTCTCGACCGGCTCGTTCTTGGCGGTTGGAGTTCTGTGGGTCCTGTTGGCGATGATGGGGTTCCTGCTCAACGTCTACGGCGTCATTACGTCGAACATGTTTTCGACTTCTGCTCCTGCCGCTTCGGCCGCTGAACCAGCCCAGCCTGTTGGGCAGGCAACCTCTTCGCTCCCGAGCGCACAGCTTGTGGGAAGCGAGGTGTTTCACATCTCGGATAACAAGTTCACCTACGATGATGCGGCAGCAGTCTGTGCGGCGTATGACTCACAGCTAGCGACGCTTGAACAGATTCTTGATGCATATAACCATGGTGCGGAGTGGTGTGGATACGGGTGGTCGGCTGGAGGCATGGCTCTGTATCCTACGCAGAAGGGGACATGGGATGCACTCCAACAGGAAGCTGACCAGAAGAAGCGGACTGCCTGTGGACGTCCGGGTGTGAACGGTGGGTATTTCGACCCGTCCTCAAAGTTCGGAGTGAACTGCTTTGGAATTAAGCCACAGGGCAACGTCAAGCTACCGACTCCTCTCCCCGGAACTGACCAGGACGCATTCAATGGAGCTGTGGCTAAGTTCAAGGCGATGATCAAGTCATTCAACCTCGATCCTTATTCGAGGGCAACGTGGTCTGGATCTACGCCGTCTGCAGTGAGCACGGGACAGCAGTTCATCAACCAAGTGACGACGGAGCATTTTGCGATGCGTGAACATTTGGAGGATATGGAAGTTATGCCCGGACACACAATGGCTACAAATGCTCTTTCGATTCAATCGCCCTATGGTCTACGCGGTCAGCAGGGTGATGTCGGACCTCCTGGACCTCCTGGACCTGCGAGCAGTGTACCTGGTCCCGTTGGACCTGGAGGACCTGCTGGACCTGGAGGACCACCGGGTCCAAAGGGTGATCCAGGAGTGAGCAATGTACCCGGTCCGACCGGACCTGCAGGAGCCAATGGTAAGGATGGATCTCCCGGAGGTATCGGACCCACTGGTCCGAAGGGCGACCCGGGTGTTGTTAAACCTGGACCCGTTCGTATCAGCGATCGTTGGGTGGTTCAAGACGAAGGTCCAGCACTTGTGTTCCGGGACACATTGACTCCTGGAGATAACCGATATGCGATGTGGAATAGCCCGGGTAACCAGAAGAATCTTTAACAGGTTACCAAGGCGTGTACTTGTGGAAAAACGGTGGAACACTATCCAATTGTAATCAGCTCCAAAAGCCAATCCCAGGCGTCCAGCCATATTTATTGAAAAATCTGAATACCGGCGGGATACGACCAGCTCCACGGTCGTAGGACAACTCGCCACCCTTGTAGCATAGATACGGCATACCGGGAATGTGCTCGGGGTAATCTGGAGGACACTTCTTGTAACACATTCCATCGATACGCTCTGTATGTTTGTCGGTTCCAAGCCTGTCGATGTCTGCACACGTCTTATGCCCAGCCGCATTGGCTTCTACCGCTGTTTCCATTTTGTGTGTAATCGGGTTAATGACTGGGTCGGGCTTGCTGTTCGACTTCATCCACATCTTAATTTCATCATCGTAATTCCCCGAAAAGTCTTGGGGGCCTGGACAAAGACCACCGTGGTCCAGGCGTCCAACTGTTTCTACGCATCCGGTCCACCAATGACCAATGATGTCTGTTCCCCACTGAACGCATTTATGCTTCCATCGAGTGCAAGTGAGTCCGAAGTTCACCCAATCGGTTCCATCTCCGTTATTGTCTGGACACGGTTCAAGTCCGATGACTGTGCCGGCTCCGATTCCAACTGAATCCACATAACAACGCACACCGAAACCATGGTATCCGGGTTTACAGTTCTCATAGCAGAGGCCACCCTCGGATGATCCATGGTCACCGACACATGTGTTTGGGAAGGTCCCCATCAGCTCGATACCGAACAGCTTCATCGGCGAAATTGCCCATGCAATCGCGATGAAAATAGCAAAGAAGAATACCAAGGTAATCGTGACTAACCAGAAAATCACCCATGGGTTCCATGCACCCCAGATGTTACGCGTGGTGTCTGCATAGAGAAGACCTAAATAAATCGATCCAAGGACTCCACCAAGCACGGATGCAACAATAAGAGTCGTGGACATAAAGTCATTGATCGGTGTCCAGATTTCTGGTGGAAACAAAAACGTCCAGAGATCGGACGGCGCCATTCAATTGTTTCTTATGAAGAAAACAATGGACTCGATTATGCCTTCACTTACGTCATTCTCTAGAACCGGATCCCAACAGACAGTTACCGTCCCCCCGACGTCTGGTCAGGAAGTCAATCGCTTTACATGGCTACTCTACCGTCCTCAGGCGCATGCGGTTCGGCCGTTTGAGTCCGATCAATCTGCACGACAGGAGAAATACGTGAACAGCGACCCAAATAAAGTCCGTTGAAATACGTAAATGGACGTCGTTCTCCTAATGGGTCTGGCGGCCCTCGGCTATGCGATGGCTGTGCCGAAGCGTCGCACTGATGCGGCCGCTTCCGATCAAATTGCGGGTAAAGAACTGTATACGCCTCTGGAGGAGATGGAGCTATCCATTGTTCAGGCAGCAACTGGGCATAACAACATGGTGCCCTTCTTTGGTGCGAACCGTACACAGACCACCTTCTCAGATGGTCACGAGAGTCTGCTCGACAAGTACACGGGTATGGGCAAGAACACCTTCTTCCGCAAGGAGGAGGCAGGTGCATTCTTCGAGCCCGAGGCTGGTCGTGGTAACCCCTGGAAGGCTCAGGTCGAAACAGACTTCGAGCAGTCGCGCCAGGTCACGAGCATGGCGATGAAGAATGTGGCTCCGATTGAGCGTGTTCAGGTCGGTCCAGGTGTGAACGATGGCTACACCAATCTGCCGTCGGGTGGTCTGAACCAGGGCCTCGAGGCACGTGAGTGGCAGCTACCCAAGACCACGGACGAGCAGCGTATCGCCACGAAGCCGAAGCTCACCTACACCTCGAACCCGACCCCGGGCAAGCAGCGCTACGGTCTGCAGCCAGGTCTGCAGGCACCGGTCAAGAAGAACAAGCCTGACCGTTTCCAGGTTCTCCAGGGCGATGATGGTTCCCTGCCGCACTTGAATACCACCATCGGTCGTGAGAAGGCATCGGCAATCTACCCCGAGTTCGTGATGAAGACGCAGAACCGTCCCGAAACAGCGGCGCAGTTCGTCGGTCCTCTGGGCAAGAGCACGGGTGGAAATGAGTCATACATCCGTTCCTTCACGGAGCCGTACCAGCAGTTCATGAAGCTCACCACTGAGGGTCGCCCGTCACCCGGTGGACCGGTTGCGGGTATGCAGTCAGTCAATTCAGGACCCGAGGCGTACACTGCGATGACGCATCGTGACGAGTCGACTCACGTCAACTACCGCGGATTCGAGGTGCCTCTCTTCGGACGTGGCGGTCAGACACCGACGGCGGCTTTGCGCGGCTCTGTTAAGTATGACGAGCCGGTTGGTCAGAGTGTTCAGCTAGACCGTGTCTCGACACCGGGTCTGCTCGACGCATTCAAGAGTAATCCGTATACACAGAGCTTACAGTCTTCAGCGTAATGGATTCATCACTACTTCGATACACCACAACACAAACTGTATGCCTATACGGACTAACCCGTCGAGACATGCATGATGTCGTTCGGTCCGTTGCTGTTCACCCCGAGAGGATTCACATCTGTGGATGCACGCGTGAACCATGGATTCGGTCAGCCTTGTCGTTTCTTCGCGTTGTTTGGATTCCTCCGGGTGAACAATGCAAGACCTCGCAGACATCGGGCGAATCGAGTCCGCTCTCCTCGCGCGTCGTACCGAACTTGTTCAGTCGACCTCCTTCTTCTTCAGCGTAGTGATGCTTGTAGTGGTTCTAGGTGGCTTTGCGTGGTTTCTCAAAGTGCAGTACGAACTGAACAAGGACAAGCCAGAAGAGAAGCGTATACCTTTCGAGCCTACGGTTTGGTATTCGGCTACACGAAACCTTCGCAGTGAAGAGTATGCAGGACAACTCCAACCTTTTGAGATTGAAGCTCGACATGGTGTACCGGGACCTCCAGATGGAGGTGGCCCAACAGAAGTTTACGGAACTGACCACGGCGCCCCCGAGTGAGCCAGTTGCACCCGAACCCCATGCTCCTGTTGCGCCAAAGCCTAAACGAAAGAAGTTGCAGAAAGGTAAGTAAGGCATGTCCATATCGCCTGGACCCAATACGGGTGGGGCATATCCATCTGCCCTGTCGTCCAGCACCACCTTCTATAAATATGAACCCTTTAGCTTTACGTTCACAGGTGGCTCAAACTTCGCGGTATCTGGTACACTTGCTGGATATTGTACTGTGTCGACATCCAATGCAGTGTTCTCAGCGGCAGTCACTGGAACTGGTACGATAGCAGGAACGGCGTTAACCTTGACGTCCGGTGGACCTTTCGTTGCTGGCTCGTTCATCACAGGTGTCGCATCTGGAACCTACATCGTTTCCGTTACAAATTCATCGAATTATGTTGTGTCTCCTTCACAGACAGTTTCATCGCCCACGTCTATTACGCAGAACAATGGGTTTCAAACGGTCGGAGCTGTGTCTGGCGAAACGTTAACCGTAACCTCAACAGGAGGTACATTGACGTATCGAATCTACATTAACAACGGACGGTTTATTGTGACCCCGACTCTAACGTCCATTGTGTTGTATCAGAATGAACCTATTTCAAACACGCTTCGCATATTGGGACTAAACGCGTCGAATATCACATTTACTGCCCAAACATTGATGTGTAACGCATACACGACACCTACATTGCCGTCGTCGTTATTAACGTTCACGCCTTCGAACGACAGACTAAACTTTATATTGGCTGGAAGCTCCGCCAACGTATCTGCGAGTAGTAATTATTACATCATCGGTTCAAACTCAACAAATGGGTATGTCGTCACGACAACCTTTTCCATTCAGGTATCGAATGAGCGCATCTACATGCTGAGTTCGAACACGAATGTAGCGCTTACAATCAGTAATGCACTTGTTCCTCCTTATCCCACATTCGAAGTTCTCACTCCGAATAGCGTTCCTGTCGGCACACAAGTAACGTTTGGTTCATCCAATCTACCACCGGGGTTGTCGTTGCTTTCTGTCGCTTCGAACAAAGTATCAATTGTAGGAATACCCACATATCCATCAAACACTACCTTTTCAAGCACAATTACAGCATCTGTATATGGACTGGGACTGCTTAAAACCTCGTCAACTATTTCATTTGGATACAACTCATCCGTTATCTTTACGTCAGCGAGTACTGCAACGTTTTACTCGAATGTTCCGAACTCTTTCACAAACATCGCCGTTCTATTTCCGGTATCGAATGCGATTACCTATACTTCGTCCGCCCTGTCTGGATTTACGCTGGGAGCCACCACTGGGATACTTTCGGGTACAGCGACGAGTAACGTTACGATTCCCATTACGGCCACGAGCGGGCTCATCTCAAATGTGCAGTCCGTAAGTATATCCGTATTACCTGTGTCCGTAACAGCTACGATCTCGCCTAGTTCAACGATCACTAATATCATTGGCCAGACTATTACGCCTGTGACGGTTACATTCAGCTCACCTGCGTATTCCGGAACTTGTGTTCAAGGAACCCCGGTGTATTCGGGAGTACCAGCTGGACTTACTACACAGTTTTCCGGATCAACGGTCACGATTAGCGGAATCGCCTATGTTGTTGCAACCAATCAACCCATCAACATAACAATCACTACGCCAGATGGTACGACGAAAACTACAACGCTATACTACACGTTTACGAGCGACACATTCACGACTACAATCTACCCAACTTCGCTTTCATTTCAACAGAATGGACTTATTACGCCGATTCAGTTCTCAGTGGCGACAGCGAGTCAGGTACCGATTACATATTTTTATGGCTCTGGACTCCCGTCTGGGTTGTACGTAACCCCAGGTGGAACTCTTCAGGGAACCCCGACAACACCCACTGCTCTCACAGCCCTCACCGGAGTGTATGCAACAAATGGGTACTCGAGTAACCAAGTCACATCTGGTCTATTCTATAGCGTTACAGCGGATACCGCGCATATCGTATCAAGTCCGTTTGCTACAACGTTGACCGTTTCATCACCGGTGTCCACAATCACAACGACCACACAGACCACAAGTGGTCTATCGCTGAGTAATACATACTTCAATCCTGCAGTCGGAGTCGAACAACCGAATACAATGACGTTTTTAACGTACCCTTATGGTCTTATCGTAAATCCGCTCAGTATAATAGGAACCCTTGGAACTTGTACGTATCCAAACGACATCGTCCTTCCTGTGTATACCACGATATATGGAACGTTTAACCCGAATGCGATTCCGGTTGTGCTTGCGCTGTCGAATTCAAACCCTCAAGTCATTAACCGTTTCATAATTGGACAGAGGCCATATGGTTTCAACGTGTATTGTGATTTTGGAACATCTACCTTCTCGAATATCGCTAGTTATGGAATTCTGGGTCAAGCAAAAACAAACCCACACTCGTTCGTAATCACATCAAACGCCACCTCAACCTTAACGAACTGGTCCGGAAACATCGTGATTGCGAACGGTGATTCACAATTGATCGTAGGTAGCACAGGTACACCATTCACTTTCAACGTAACAGATGATTTTGGTGGTGGCGGGGCACGATACTGTATCTATGATGCATCAAACTTACAACGATGGATCGCGCTGTCGATGAATACTGGGTATATCTGGACGTCTCCGACACCTGACTTGAGAAATGCAAATTGGAATCAGTTTGTCGTTGGAGGAACTATACCGGCAGTTTTGGTGGGAACCGGATCTGGAATCGTTATGCGAATGTACGGAACAACTCTCCTACTAGGAGGTGCAACACCAAACCCATTGGTTCAGACCACGATTACTTCGAGTACATCTGGGTCACTGACGTTTTCAATCGTAACTAGTAATATTATTTCATCTGTCTATGATATCGCAGCCGGTCCAGTTGTTGTCGCAGCCGGTCAAATCAATGCTGCTTCCTTATACCCAACCACTAGCATGCAATATTCATATGATGGAAGCACTTGGTTACCGACGGTAGGATCATTCAACACACTCGCAACAAATGTTGTATATGGTAATTCGAAGTTGACGTATCCATGGCTTGCGTTAGGGTCGAATGGAGCAACTCCAAAAGTTGCATACTCTTCGGATGGTATTACTTGGACCCAGAGTCAGTATTCATTCGCAGTTGGAACATCCCTTGGTCCCCTGCAGTTTGACGGAACCTACTGGTGTTTCTTCGGGACATCAAATTCAACCTTTACGCTCTATCAACACGATGCACTCGGCACAACAATGGACACCTGGACATCTACAACCCCGACGTTCAACGATTCGGGCATCACCGCACTGTATACCTTTCCTACACCAATCTATACGATCGTTGGTACACCTAACCCCGTCGTGTACGCAGGAGCTACCCCTACTGGGCCTACGATTACACCAGCTTCGCAGACAGTATTGATTTATCAATATGTTCCCATCACACCGGTTACATTTAGTTCATCTTCATCGGCTGTGTATTTCTTAGGATCCGCCCTTCCTCCCGGTATGACGTTCTCTGCATCAACTGCGACGATTTCTGGGTTATCCGTACAGCTTGGTACATTCGTCGTAGGGATTTATGCACAGTCATCGAGTGGTGTTAGCGTAGTTACAGTCACGTTCATCGTTTCTCCTGCACCCATACTTGCTAAAACACCAAACGCTGCGAGTTACACATCGTTTGTTCGCGAAAAGGTGACTGCGGATTCTGCTACATCTGCGATCAACAATCATACGACGCCATTTGAAGTTGGACCATTCCTGCTTCCTCGCCCGCCAGCTATTATCACCGCTCCTGAAATCTGTTGCGACACAACAGTGAAAAATAATTAAGTTTTTATGTGGCGATAATCTACTCAAACTCCGGCATCAACATGCCCTTGAATTCATTCATGCCGAGCATGCCCACGAACACGTGGACACCCCCGCGCAGTTCGTAGACGCGATGAGTCTTGACGCCGACGTCATAATCTCTGAGGTGGAAGTTGACTTCGACGAGGTCTTCGTCGTCATCGTCTTGTTTCGGTAGGAACTTCTCCATGTGCTCGCTGAGCGACACGGCCTTGAAGTCCTCGGGGCTGAGGCTGTTGATATAGGCGAGGAACGCCTTGTTGTCGCCGCCTTGTTGCTCCAATCGCTGGAGCTGTTGACGGTTGAGTTTCTCGAGATTAGGCGCCGCGACGGGCTTGTGCGGAGTGACGGGCCGCCATAGATATGCGATGGTGCGGTCGGAGAGGTCTGAAGATAGGTTGAGCTTGGCGAAGGCGTTGGCGAGAGCGAAGTTGATAGTGGACTGCATTTTGGCCGGGGGCTCTTGGGATATCCGTGGACCTTCAAAATCCGTTTTCGGAAAACGAATCCTCTGTCCCCCAAGGTAAGAGGTAGCACCTGTACAAGATGCCTCGCAATATGACTGGAGGCTCCGGCCACCGCTCTCAACGCAACTCCGAATCCAACAAGACCAAGCAGAACAACAAGATCGGCGACAAGATGCTAGACGACCTCATGGACGAGGCTGATCTAGATGGTGCCCACATCGGGCGAGTCATGCGTCGCCTAGGCGATGGGCGCATGGAGATCTTCTACACCGAGAAGGAAACAATCGAGGGCAAGGAGCGCCCAGTGGACAAGCTCATTCAAGCACCGATTCGCGGCGGCATGCGTGGTCGTGGAAAAAAGGACGTCTGGGTGGACGTTGGAAGCCTCGTACTCTTCGAAGAAACTGGGCTTGGCGGTATGGCCACTCATCGGATTCTGTCCGTTTTCACACCCGCCCAGATTGCTCGCTACAAGAGCATCGTGACGGACGCCGATCCGCGACTCTTCCTCAAGGGAACGGCTACGGCGGACACGTCTGACGGTATCGAGTTTGATACCACCGAGGTCGATGAGGAGATCGACGTTGACCAGATCTAAGTGAACGATCCGTCAACCTCAAAAATTTTTACATGCGCGAAACCGCCGAGCAAAGCATTTCGGACAAAAGAGTAATGGCTCTCTCAACCTATATCCCAGGAAAAGGAGTGATTACATGCGCTCCAAACATCGCACAGGGTCCACAGGGTCCAGCTGGATTTCAAGGCGCAACCGGCCCAACTGGCTGGACCGGGTTCACTGGTCTTCAAGGTGCGCCCGGCACTGCGGCAAATACTGGAACTACTGGAACTACCGGTCCAACCGGCCCTACAGGTCCGGGTATAACAGGTACGACGGGTCCAACTGGAATCTCGGGTCCAACCGGGCGAACAGGTCCAACCGGCCCGGCAGGTGCGCCGGGGACTGCGGCCAATACAGGATGTACAGGACCAACAGGTCCATCTGGATTTACAGGTTCCACCGGTCCAACAGGTCCAACTGGGTTTACAGGTCCGACCGGTCCGACCGGAAAGACTGGACCCACTGGACCCACTGGACCTACAGGTACAACTGGGCAAACAGGCTCGACTGGGCCTTTTTCTACTGGGTTCACAGGTACAATCGGTGCTACAGGTCCGACAGGAACAACGGGTCCGACGGGTCCCTTCGGTCCGCCCGGTGTAGTAGGAGATCGCGGTCCGACTGGATGCACGGGTCCGAACACCGGACCTACGGGTCCAACGGGTTTACGGGCGACTGGATTCACAGGTTGCACAGGTCCAACGGGTCCAACGGGAGTGATTGGAGATCAGGGTTGGAGTGGAAATACCGGATATACTGGATATACCGGGAACACTGGCCTGACGGGTCCGACGGGTATAACCGGGTTTACCGGTAACACCGGTACAACTGGATTTACCGGTAATACTGGACCAACCGGATTTACTGGTAACACGGGTCCGACTGGTATTACAGGACCAACTGGTGGTACAGGACCAACGGGTACAACTGGACCTACAGGTCAAACAGGTGTAGTGGGTCCAACGGGACCTACAGGTCAGACAGGCACAACGGGTCCGACTGGTTTTACTGGATACCAAGGATGGGCGGGATGGACTGGACCAGTGGGCACTACGGGTCCGACGGGACCAACTGGATATCAGGGGGTGCAGGGACCTCAAGGACCGTCTGGGCGAACTGGTTGGACAGGATGGACAGGTCCGACGGGTCCTAGTAAGCCCATCTTACCTGTAGGATCACCAGTTACAGTTGGTTCAGTAGGTGTTGGTCCCAGTTATACCTTCCCATCCGGCCTAACCACCGTATCGGTGTCGACAAGCATCCCCACTACAAGTTACATGATTACCCAAGGTTGGGCATTTTCGGCTGCTACCTCGGGTTCGATTGGAACGTTGAATCTTGTAAGTTTGAGCTGGTCGAACATCAGCAGTACATGGTATTTGAATGCAGTTGTTTTCAATTCAGTTGTATCGCAAGTCAATGCGACGTTCACGGTCTATTATTACTATCAGTAAGTAACAACAGGGAAATGTCCTATAGTTCTCCGCCTATCGGGGTTGCGCCGTATATAATTCCATTACGCTCAAATGTCCAACAGCTCCCAGGCCCCCGCGGCACATCTGGTTCAATTGGATCACAAAGTTCGTTCACTGGCCCTACGGGTCCTACGGGACCAACCGGATTATATGCAACGTATGGTGCGACTGGAGCTACAGGCTTGACGAGTACTACGGGTCCAACGGGAATCACGGGTCCAACCGGACCGACTGGATATAATGGTCCATCGTCCACAGGCCACACCGGAACAACGGGGCCATCTGGCGTATTTACGAACACAGGTGCAACTGGTTATACTGGACCAGTGAATACCTGGACTGGACCAACTGGAAGTACGACTGGGCCAACTGGATCCTATTCGACTGGGCCAACTGGGACAACTGGGCAATCTGGTATCACAGGAGCATCGGGCAGCATCGGCAGCACAGGTCCATTGGGACCATCGGGTCCAACGGGACCCACTGGACCGACCGGTCTACAGGGTCAACTGGGTCCCGTAGGTACCCGAGGTGGGCAAGGTATACCTGGACTTGCCGGAGTCAATACTGGACCAACGGGTCCTACTGCGATACGGGGGCCAATTGGTCCGTTTGATTCCAGTTGGGCAAATACCGGTGCTACGGGTCCGACGGGTGCAACTGCAAGTGCCGGTCCTGGGTTGGTTGGAGATACTGGCCCGACTGGAAACACTGGATTGACGGGGCCAATTGGTACCACAGGACCTACTGGAACTACCGGATTGACTGGTCCAACTGGAATCACCGGAAATACAGGTAATACAGGCAATAGTGGAACTACGGGCCGAACGGGTACAACGGGACCCACTGGACCCACTGGACCTGGAAAAATAGGATTCACACCGAAGACCGTCGCTGATTTTTCAATCGCGTCATTTTCTTCGCAAAACGGAGTTCTGATTTCAGGTGCGAACCCTACAACCTGGACTTCGGGGGATATCTCTTTACCAAAGCAGTCGAGAGTTGCATGGAACGGCTCGTATTGGATTTCGGTATATGGTACAATCACTCGCTCATATGACGGTAACATATGGACGGAAGTGTATTCTTCGGGGGTAGGTGGCCTCAACGGCCAGATTCTGTCTACGATTGCATGGGGGCAAAATCAATGGGTTGCGGTAGGGAGTGTGCTCTACACATCGCCAGATGGTTCTACGTGGACAAACCGAACATTTACCTCCAGTTTTTCACATATCGCATTCAACGGATCATCCTGGGTTGGGACAGGTATTGGGTCAGGTTCTGGTATCATCGCGACAAGTCCAGATGGAATCACATGGACCTCCCAGGTCACATTCCCTGGAAACCGAGTCGTATGGAACGGAACCATGTGGGTTGTTGTTGGTAATACTGGGTTGTATTGGAGTCAAAATGGAACCACGTGGACGTTTGTGAGCTGGTTATATAGCAGTACACCTCAATCGATTGCATGGAACGGTAAGGTATTCGTGATCGCCTGTGCGGGAACCCCGAGTTTAGTCTGTCTTCCCGTTGGGTTAGCCACTACAGTACCTGGAACAGGCATTCCTACAAACACTACGATTCAAACAGGTATCACGTGGACTGGATCGTACTTTATCGCGATAGGCGGCAACGATACAAACGTATACCTGAGTCAAGATGGTCTTACATGGACAACGCAGACTACATCAGCTCCAGCCTCATTGTATTCAATCGCAGCACGAACCGTCTTGCCGTTTATCTTCGGACCATATGGTCCCACGGGTCCCACGGGGTGGACAGGGTATACTGGCGCAAGCGGGCCAACGAGTATATTCGGTCCAAGTGGGCCAACTGGTAGTACTGGACCAACCGGATCTATGGGATGGTATGGACCTATCGGACCATCCGGATTTACCGGGGTAACGGGAACAACGGGATGGCAGCCAGCAGGTCCCAGTGGTTGCACCGGAATCAATGGTATATCGTTCAATTTATATCAGGTTTCAGGATCAGTACCCGCTCTTCCGGCGACGAGCGGACTTTCGAGTCTACAAAGTTATGATACAGGTATTCCAATCACAAATCGCGTCGGACTGAATGAATTCTCTGGAGTTACATTGGCTGGCGTCCCATGCGTTCTCACCGCGCAGTATTTCACGAGTAATGTGGGCACAAACACCTGGGCATATAACTATCAATTTTATCCACTGAGCAATACAGTTGCGAGTGGTGATAAGTTCAACAGCGCCGCAAAGTTTAACGTTTATAACTAATGGACGAGTGGGTTGCAGTTGTCCGCGACCTGAAGGATTCTGCATCCGATGCATACGAAGTTGAGGTGATTTGTCGCGATATCCTGCGCTACGTGCGGACGAAGCGCATTCGTGATGTCGGCAAGTTCATGCAGCATCTTGGACCCGAATACGAAGCGTTCATCGAATCCCTTCACCACGACCCCAAGACAATCGAACACATTGTTCAGGACGATGCGTTCTGGTCCGCTACGCTCGCTTTCCTGCCTAAAACGAATACTTTACACAGAACAGTATAAGAGGTAAAATGGGAGACACAATCACCGGAGTTCAATTCGGCATCGCAAACCCCGACGACATCCTCAAGCGGAGTGTCGTGGAGGTTACTACCGACAAAACCTATCAATCTGGTCAGCCCGTCACGAATGGCGTCTTTGATTCGCGATTCGGCGTCATCGAGAACGGCAAGGTCTGCCCTACTTGCAAACATACCAACCAATTCTGCCCCGGCCACTTCGGTCACATCACGTTGGCTCGTCCGGTCTACCTCTACCAGTTCTTCGACTGGATTGAGAAGCTATCAAACATCATATGTCTGAACTGCTCGAACGTGATTCTCGAAGAGGCGGTGTCGCAAATCGAGAAGCTGACCTCGAAGGGACTTGAGCGATTCAAGGATGTCCGTGAGATTGTCGCTAAGGTTCGCACGCAAGGAGCCGAGAAGCCTACTGCCTGTAGCACCTGCTCTACGCCCTTCTTCAAGAAGATTGCTCGTGTCGCTGGTAAGGCTGCGACTCTTGAAGGCTTCCCGATTGGTGACCCGGATGAACCTCCGCCGCCGGTTCCGATTCAGGTTGAGATGATCCTGCGCGCCTTCCAGCGTATGACCGACCAGACATGTGATATGCTCGGCTTCAACCACAAGTTCTCCCGCCCAGAGTGGATGATTTGCACGGTTCTGGCTGTGCCTCCTCTCACGGTTCGCCCGTCGGTCGTGATGGATGATAACCAGCGCATGGAGGATGACCTGACGCACAAGCTCATCGATGTCCTGCGCAACAACCAGCGCCTGCGGGACAAGCTCGATAAGGGTGAGTCTGCAGAGATGATCGACAAGTATACCGCAATGGTCCAATATGATGTGGCCACCTACGTGGACAACGATATCAAGGGACTCGCACCCGCGGCTCAGCGGTCTGGCCGTCCTCTTCGCACCCTCAAGTCCCGCTTCGGAGCCAAGACGGGTCGTGTCCGCGGTAACCTGATGGGAAAGCGTGTTGACTTCTCGGCCCGTTCGGTCATCACACCGGATGCGAACATTGAGCTCGACGAGTTGGGTGTGCCCGAGGAGATTGCAGTGAACCTGACCTTCCCTGAGATTGTAAACGCCTACAACCGCGACCGTCTGATTAGCTACGTTCGCAACGGACCTGATACGCACCCCGGCGCCAAGTCCGTGTTCCTCAAGCAGGACAACCGCGTGGTCAACTTGCGATTCGTCAGCCCGGACACCATCGACCTGCGCGAGGGCGACATTGTCCACCGCCATCTGATTGACGGTGATGCGGTACTCTTCAACCGTCAGCCTTCTCTTCACAAGGCTTCGATGATGGCTCACCGCGTTCGCGTTCTGCCCTATTCGACCTTCCGCCTGAACGTTTCAGCCACTCGTCCCTACAATGCAGACTTTGACGGTGACGAGATGAACATGCACGTGCCGCAGAGCATCGCCTCGGCCACGGAGCTGCGTTACTTAGCGTCCCTGCTGCGTAACATCATCAGCCCCCGCACGAACAGCCCAATCATTCAGCTGTTCCAGGACACTATGACTGGTATCTTCCGTATCAGCCAGCCTGGTGTTGAGGTTCCAGAGGTCATTGCGATGAACATGCTCGCTCGCATCAAGCGTGTGGTATCTCGCAAGGGTCGCAACTGGACAGGTGCGGAGCTTATCTCGACTGCCTTCCCGATGCTCTCGCTCAAGGGTGGTGTGACCATTGAGAATGGCCAGTTGACCTCGGGTATCCTAAAGAAGTCGGCCTGCAGCAACCTGATTCACGTGGTCTACAACGACTTCAGCCCTGACCGCTGCGGACAGCTGATTAACGACATTCAGTCCGTGGTCACCCAGTTCAACTTGTTCACTGGCTTCTCGGTCGGAACTGCAGACCTGATTGCGAACATTGAAACCCAACGCTTCGTGAACGACAAGCTCTCGGAGGGACGCACCGCAGTGTCGAAGATCCTTTCGGATGTCCACGGTGGTATGTTTGCGAACATCTCGGGCATGTCCGATGGTGAGGAGCTGGAGGATCGCATCTCTTCGGCACTGAAGGCCGTTGCGGCCAACATCAACGACGAGGTGATCAAGAGTCTGCCCAAGGACAATGCGATTGTTCAGATGGTCGATTCCGGATCAAAGGGTGGTCCTCAGAACATCACGCAGATGGTGGCTCTGCTTGGTCAGCAGCTGATTGAGGGCAAGCGTGTTCAGTATACGCTTCAGGATCGCACTCTACCTCACTTCGCTCGCTACGACGATGGTGTGGAGTCCCGTGGCTTTGTTCAGAACTCCTTCATGAATGGCCTGCTTCCCGCAGAGTTCTTCTTCCACGCCCAGGCTGGACGTGAGGGTCTGATTGATACAGCTGTTAAGACCTCCGATACCGGCTACATTCAGCGCCGACTGATGAAGACGATGGAGGACCAACATGTCGAGCATGACGGCACGGTTCGTAATGTGACTGGAAGTATCATTCAGTTTGCCTACGGTGAGGACGGTATCGACTCCATCTCTGTCGAGGGTCAGACTTGCGACCTCGGCACAATGACGCTCGAGGACGTCTACCGCAACTACGGAATGAGCCCCGCGGATGTGAACCCGTTCCTGAAGACGGAGGTCGCAGAGGCACCGGACATGATTGATGAGATTCTCGCAGACCGCGATATGCTGGTGCGCAACGTCTTCCGCTACAAGAAGAATGACCAGGTGCTGGCGCCGGTCAACATTAAGCGCATGGTGACGTCATATGCGAATGGCTATGCGACCAAGACAGATCTCACACCTCAGCAGGTTGTGGCGAGCATCGGTGCCTTCGTAGCCAAGTTCCCTCACAACAAGGTGTTCCACGCACTGCTGCGCTACCACCTCGCACCCAAGAAGGCAATCCTGGTTCACCGTCTGACGGAGGCTCTGTTCAATGAGCTGATGGCGGACATTGAGTATCGCTACATGAAGGCACAGGTCCATGCAGGTGAGATGGTGGGTGCGCTCTCCGCGCAGTCCATCGGTGAGCCTACGACACAGCTCACACTGAACACCTTCCACTCTGCAGGCACGGCCAAGGCCAACGCCACCTCAGGAGTGCCGCGTATCGAGGAGTTACTGTCTGCCTCTCCGAACCCGAAGCGCCCAGGCAACACCGCGTACTTCGCTGGCGACGTATCGGGCAACGATGCGATTGCGATGATGAAGCGTGTTCAGCGCACGACCCTGCGTCATATCACCAAGTCCGTGCGTGTCTACTACGACCCCTATCCTCTACAGGACTCTGTTGTCGAGGAGGACCGCGATATCCTCGAGAAGAACCGTGAGTTCAGCCTCGAGAACGAAACAGAGTGCGCATCTCCTTGGATCATGCGCCTGGAGCTGAACGATGTGGAGATGTACGCGCGTAACGTGTGGGACCTCACGGAGATCAAGTCAAAGTTGGAGAACAACGGCCTCAAGATCATGAAGTGTATGTCGACAGACCCGTCTGCGAAGAAGTTGATCATGCGAATCATGTTCGATCCTTCAATCGTCAAGACACCAACCTACCTTCGCTTCCTCGAGGACAAGGTACTTGATACGGTCCTCAGGGGCGTTGATGGCGTGGGTCGCGTGTTCTTGCGCAAGGTCAAGAGCGAACAAGTGTTTGACGATACGGTGGGTGGCTACACGACCAAGGATCAGTATGTTCTGGATACGGAGGGCACGAACCTTCATGATCTGTTGGTGTTCCCTGGTCTGGACGGGACACGCACGTTCTCGAACGACATTCACGAGGTGAACGATGTCTTCGGTATTGAGGCGGCCCGCACGTGCTTGCTCGATGAGTTCAATGAGGTATTCTCTACAGAGAAGGTGAACTACCACCACTTGAGCGTTCTGATCGACACCATGACCTATTCAGGACGCATCGTGCCGGTGAATCGCTTCGGAATGAAGAAGAATGAAACGGGTGTTCTTGCGAAGAGCTCTTTCGAGGAAACGTCGAAGACCATGTTCGATGCCGCAGTGGTGGCCGAGTATGATACGATGCGCGGCGTATCTGCGAACATCATGTTTGGTCAGAAGCCACCGTGCGGAACAGGCTTCGTCGACATCCTAGTGGATGAAACCCGGTTACCCGAGGGTGCAGATGAGATTGTCGAGCCCGATACACTCGAGCAGGCGAACAAGGCGATTGCCTCAGTTCAGGACTCAGAGTGCAGGATTGAGGACATCATCATGGCGTGGTAACCCCTCGAGCATGATCTTAAAGAATCCGAATGAAGCACAGAAAAACACCCACCATATGATTGCAAGCGTTGCTGAGCGCGCATCAAATCTCAAGTCAGTGAAACTAGTCATTACCTTTTTGCTTCGTCTCCGTGAAAGTTATCGGGGGAATGTGTAATGGCGACCCCAAACAGGGTTCTGAACGGCGAAGACTCTAGCAATCAGTTCGTAACACATGCTCGAACTGAATCCGAGCACGCCGACTTTGCCCGAAAGCGCAATGCACTTGATTCATGGCACGATAACCCGGCCTCAATGAACCATGCGATCATCCGCAAACTCTACTCTGGGGGCATTGATGGGTCCGGGCAGCGCCCTGTGCCGTTCAAGACCGAAGGTGAGTTCGTTACCTTTGTGATGGCGAACCAAGGTGTTCCGGCGAGTTACTTTTTGCGTTGGGCTGATCGACTTGCCGAGTCATATGCGTTCAACTTGACTCCGAAGATGGAGTGTCTGGTCAATGATGCGCCTTTTGAGCCGTTCGCAGGAGTGCCGAATTACGAACTCACGTTCCCATATGATCAAGGACCCGGACTTCTTAACTATATGAGGGGTGCGGTTAACTGCTTATTCATCTCGGATGCGATCGACACTGCACCGAAGAAGACAGGTAAGCAATACAAGCCGTATTATTTCCCGATCGACCTTGTGATTATGAGCGGTAAAGATGTAGGGTTTGATGAGAGTGTGATCAAACAAGTTGCGTTTGCGGACTTTACGGCTTCGGCGCCTATTGGTGAGTCGAGGCAAGTTGAATGTAAAGCGTTGATTCTTGCGGATCCTAGTGCATCCGGTGTGTTCCGCTGGTATGACTTGAATAACACTGATACTAGAGAACGCCCGACTGATCTCGCAGCGGCGCGCGCAAGTGCGATTCCCAAGAGGTCGAACTACCCGTCTGGATTCTTCGCTGGAAATGATGCGGGTGCGAGAGTATTAGATACTGCTGACTTGAAACCGGTGATTGCGTTGTGTACGGTTGCGGCCAAGGTATTGAGTGATATCAGCGTTGCGATCTCCGCATCTCCGCAGGTGCAAAAGTTATATCCTCTTCCTGGCGCAGCAGGATGGCTTCCTCTCTACGATGGTCAAGATACGATCGTCGCTCCTTCAAAATACATTCACAATACAGGTGACCGCACATCCAGCATTGAAGGTAGTCGATTGGGAGCAGATACATGCTATGTATCTCCGATGAGCAAGGGCATTGCGGTAGGTCGGTTCATACCTGGTGAAGAAGTTCAAGGAGGAGAGGCAACAGTCGCAGCATTCCTTGGGAGGTTAGACATCATAAAGACGGAGATCAATGATAGGTTTGTTGCATTCGTAGTTGATCTCACACCTGACTCTGAAAAATATAGGATTGATGGTGTGGCTATGATCAATAATGAGAGTAGGACGGCTGCACTGGCGACCTACCTTGACGGGAAGAAGACACAAATTGAGGCATGGAAGGCAGATGTGAACGACTTTCTCGATAAGAAGATTGCGGAAATCAAAGCGGCAGCCGCAACTGGAGAGATAGACGCCAGAATCGCAACAGCCAAGGAAGGATTTCAAGGTCTTGAAAAGCGCAAGTTAAGCTTGATGCCGCAAAGTCCGACGATTTCCGCTACACTCAAGAATGGTGAGCGAAAGAGCCTACCCGGTTCGTTCTTTGTATGCGCAACACAGGATGGAAGGAAACAACAAATCGCATTTAAGGCCGATATCGACGGGTTGGTTCGTGCGGTTCGCGGAGGCCGCAGGCGAACTGTGCGCCGACGACGAAGCCTGCGTCGCATGCGTGGTGGTAACCCCATTTGCATCGCGTTCGAAACCTTTACAGAGGCGATCCGTGATGCAGCAATTGATGCATCCATGGGGGTGTTGGTTACCGATGAAACAAGTCTTCTGGACGCATTTAAGGTGGCCTTTCCAGGAGATCCGAATACAGCACTGGAGGCCATTAAGGGGTGTCGTGAATATGACGAAGACTTGTGGTGGTCAGTATTCAATGAAGTAGAATACGAAGACATCGAGGCACGATTCGACACTGATGCAGTATCCAACGCGATAGTTGCCGCGTTGGTCGATCCTCCGGCTCCAACAGCTGCTCCACCTGCTCCCGAGCCTGTGCCCCCGCCCACTGCAGAGAGTGGCTATGGAACGGATTCGACGATTGTTGGACCCAACCATGTACGTATAGGTCCAAAGGCTATCGCTGTTCGCAATCTTGCTGCCTCCAAGATAGCAAGTCAGGCGGAAAGGATGGGAACAATACGTGAAAAGCAGAGGACCGCTGCGACAAATACGCTACGGGGTCTGGCTGGTGCTCCCATGAAGGATATGATTGCCGGACGTCGCACCTTCCGTCGTCGTCTGCCCAAACTCCTCTAATCATATCATAATGGTCAATCTTACTCACCCGGAGTTGGCGGAGATTCGAAATGAGAATCTACCTGCTGCTTCGCTTGATGCTCTGAAGGAGCTGCGCACTCGACTCTGTAACAATGCGGGGTCTGAGTATCAGCTTCAGAGTCAGCAGAAGTTCTTGCGTCGTGTTCTGTCGCCCGACAGTTCGACGCGCAATCTCCTGATGGCTCACGGCACGGGCGTAGGTAAGGCCTGCACAGCAATCCAAATTGCCGAGGAATACATTCTGCGCCCTGAGTTTCAAGAAAAGAAAGTCCTTGTTGTTGCTGGACCTGCAGTTCAGTCCAACTTCAAGACAGAGATCTTCGACATCAATCGTGTATCGCTCGACAAGACAGAGTCCTTGTTGTCCTCCAAACAGTGCACGGGTCGGCGGTATCTCGATATGCTCATGCGTATTGAAGCCGACCCCAAGCAGTGGAAGGTGCCGGATACACGCATCCGTCTTGGAACACTTGCAGATCGTATCATCGGCGAGTTCTATGAGTTCGCGGGCTACAGCAGCTTCGGTGCACTCATCAATAAGAAGTTCCTTGACCTGAAGCCAGCTGATGCGGAGAAATGGGTTCACGAAACCTTCGACAACCGCTTGCTCATTATCGACGAAGCACACAATCTCCGCGAAGGCAGCTCAGAGATGAAGACAGTATCAACTGCGCTTGAAACGCTGGTCAAGACGGCAGATGGCCTGGTATTGGTGTTGTTGACTGCGACACCGATGTACGATACGCATGAAGAAATCATCTTTTACATGAATCTGTTCCTCTGGAATGACCGTAAGCAACCGCTGAACAAGAAGATTCTACCTACAGAGTTCCTGCTTCCAGATGGGTCTATCAAGACGTCCAAAGAGCAGGCGTTCCGTGACTGGGCACAAACCTACGTTTCCTACGTGAAGGGCGAGAACCCATTCACCTTTCCATTCCGCCTTCCTGCGCCAGAGATTGATGGTCTGCCGGAGCCTACCACTGGATTCACTGGACTTCAGATTGGTGCAGCCTCCAAAATGAAGTATCTCACAGTGACTCCGTCGACGGTCACAGGTGGTCAGAAGAAACTGATTGACGGTGCGACTGGAAAGGATGACGAAGAGGCGCGCATGGCTCTGATGATTCCGACCATCAGTGTGCTGCCTGGAAACAAGGAGTTTGGAGAAGTGTTCAGGGCTTCGGGGACACAGTGGCAATACACTGGAGAACCATGTCTGACTCCGGAGAAGTTGCCGGGCGTATCTGCGAAGTTCGTAACTGTCCTCAAGCAGATTGAAGAGTCGAAGGGTGTGATACTTGTCTATTCCAACTACGTCGAGCGTGGATCTCGTTTGTTCGCAATGGCTCTGGAGGAACATGGCTATACTCCGGCAAGTGGACCGGCTCTTCTTGAGAACCCCGCCTACAAGGGCAAGTCTAAGGGCGAGTATATGCTGCTCAGTAGCGAAGTGTCGACACCACAGACGAATGCACTGTTGCAGTTAGCACGCTCTGATCGCAACGTGAATGGTGAGAAGGTTCGCGTCATCGTGACCACACCGCGCATCTCTGAGGGTGTGAATTTCCGTTACGTGCGTCAAGTCCATTTGCTCGACCCCTGGTGGAACATGAGCCGCATTGAGCAGGTCATTGGTCGTGCTTTGCGCACCTGTAGTCACCAAGCGCTTCCGTTCGAAGAGCAGAACTGCTCTGTCTACCTCCACGTCTTGCGTTCCGACACTGAGCAGGAGTGCTTTGATGAGTATACGTATCGCACAAAGGTCGAGGAGAAGGGCGTCAAGATTGCACGTGTTCGTCGTCTTCTTGAGGAGTCTGCGATGGACTGCCCGATTCAAACCAGTCTGAACACGCTGCCCGAAGATTGGAAGAACCTTGAAGTGCCGCAGCGAAGGTCAGAAGGGTCAAAGGAGGCCACACTGATGTTGAAAGATATGATGGCTCCCGTGTTCTCCGACGGTGATGCTGCACAGTGTCGCGTCAAGCCTTCTGAGCCGGAGGAGTATGTGCGTCCTCTGTCGACCTATTTCGATGTTCGCGATGAGGTGTTCACGAAGCTCGGTAAGCTGTTCATCGACAAGCCAATCTGGGACCGCGAGGAGCTTTTTACAGCCTTGAAGATGTATCAGCGCGACGTCGTGGTCTTCCTGCTTCAGAACGCAATCCGCACGGGATTCAAGTTCAAGGACTCATTTGGCCGGCCGAGTCTGCTTCAGTCCCGCGGTGATTTGTATTCGCTTAACCCGTCAGCTGAGAATGGAACGATGGTTGAGCGCACGACCCAATCTGCTGTCCACGGGGATGCGCCGATTGAGGCTGTTGAAACTGAAAAGGAGATAGGTGAACTCCCAGACCTCGCAAAGCTGGTTGACCAGCTTGACCTCAAGGATACCTCGCTTGTCGTGGCTGAAGTGCCGGCTGGACTGGAAGGGAAGGAGCGTTCGAAGGCGCGTGATGCTCAGCGCAGGACTCAAGAGCAGATTCAGGTAGTCGACCAGTTCGCTGCACGAATCAAGGTTGACTTCGCAGCCGTGTTACCTGGTTACATGTTTGACCGCCTGACCCGTGAGCAGAAGATTATGATTCTCCGGTCACCTGCTGCGAAAGATCTGCCTTTTGCTGACCGTCTTCGCGTGCCTGGAACCGAGATTCTGGTCTTGGGCAAGGATGACTACGACCCGCCGGATCCGATTGGTGATGACCGCACAGCTGTTCAGGAGTGGGTCAAGGCAGTCACTGAGCGCTATGCAGTCGACAACGACAAGATGGTTGCGACACTGAAGGACGGCAAGTTCTCCATCGGAAAGTTCGAAGAGAAGGATGGTGTCTTCAAGCGTATCCACGGCGTCAAGCGTGATGTGCCGATTGTCTGCGGAACGGGAAGTAACGGAACTACGGAAGTCAACAAGTTGGCCATGTATATCGATATCCGCAAGCGTGGAATCCCGGACATTCCGAAGAAGACCACATGGACCCGCTGTGATATCGCAGAGCTTCTAGCACGCGAACAGAACAATATCGTATGGTATACGCCCGAAGAGATGGACGTGTTAACGAAGCTTAAAACGAAAACAAGTGAATAAGAACAACGGACAGCATGGATCCTGTATTTGAACGTCGCGAGTTGACGCGGTCAGTACACATCAATGCCTCAAATCTACAACGCTCAATTCACGTGAGTCTGCTCGCGCAGCTTCGCGCGAATTATGAGGGTATCTGCACTCCAGAGGGCTTTGTTCAGCGCCGTAGCATCACGATTGTCGAGCACTCGCTTGGACGCGTAAACCTGATCAAGGGTGGTCTTGATTACACCGTCAAGTTTCAGGCCGATGTCTGTATGCCGCATCCTGGACAGATGTTCCGTGGTCTGGTCACTCTGAAGAGCAAGATTGGTCTGCATGCCGAGCTGCTTCCGATGAAGGTTCTGTTGCCTCGCGACCTCCACATTGGAAACGCAGAGTTCGACGATGTGACTGAGAAGCAGGAGGTCGAGTTCAAGGTCGTTGGCTCACGCTTTCAACAGGGCGACGATTCAATTGTGGTGCTCGCGACTCTGACCACGGTCATCAACCCGGCAGCGGAGAAGGCGATGGCTGCAACACGTGAGGAGGTTGAGCCGGTGATTGCAGCAGGTCCTGCCGAGCCTACCTCGGAGAAGCGTGTCGTCACAGTGACTCCAGAGGTAGCCAGGTCAGCCGAGCCTGCCTCTCGTAGGAAGTTACAGAAGAAAGCTAAGGGGATTGAGATAAATGAACCGAGCACGGAAGGAAAAACTGCGTGACCAGCTTGATACTCTGGATATCCACGAACACGCGCAGGTCTTTGATGTGATTAGGCGCTACACCAACGAATACACCCGCACAAACACTGGGGCTTTAATTTCAAGCGAGTCCCTTCCCGATGCATGTATCGTCGAGATGGAAACACTCGTTGCTTTTTACTTGGATCAGCGCAAGCAGATGGATGCGGACGAACGAGCAAGGAAGAGTCTGCGGAAGGAATAAATGGACGTCTTCTTTGATGTTTCCGCACTACCTCTGACCGACGACGAAATCAACGCCATTCTCTCCGCTCGCGAACCTCGCGATGAGAACATTTCAGTTCCCACATCCATCGCATTCGGAGAGGAGAAGCGGTTCGTCATGTACGGCGACACGCAGGAGTACAAGGAATATGAGTCGGCCCAGGCGATGATCGCCGACCAGCCTCCGTTGCCTGATCCGGTGTTTTCGCCAGGTCAAGTGGTTCCCTGCACCTACGACGCGGGTGCACAGCTCAATTGCCTGGACGCACATGAGGCTAGCTTCAAGGAGATGATTCAGGAGATGTTTGATGCGGGTCCTGAGCTAAAGCTAACAGAGGATGCGATTGACCACCTGGTCAATGAACGGGAGAAAACGGATAGACATTATCAGAGGGAATAATAAGGGCAAATGGAGTCTCTTCTTTCGACCACGGCGCGGAAGGACCTTGACCATCTTGCAACATATGTGAAGCACGCCAATGCTGAGCTAGAATGCAAGGTTCTCTCCAACCAAATTCAAACCAAAGACATCGCAGACCGAATTCTCAAACGTATCGAAGGCCTCGCAGCCGGACCCGCAAGTGAGGTCGTTCGGGCAACCTTCAGCTATCCAGACAACATTCGCGTTGTCGTCGAAGGCGCGGAGAACATCCACAAGGTCTGCTCCACCAACGGGTTCAAGGGCACACCACTCAGAGTCGAGCGCAAGTCGCACTACTTCAACGGGGCACAAGACCGAGTCGAAGTGCCGGAAGCAGGTGTGTCGTTCACACTTCGCAAGGAGGAGGAGGTTCGTCGTGACTTCACAGGCGCGGCGATGGATGCGAAGTCACATGTCCGCATCCTCAACCGCAAGAGCTGGAAGACGCAGGACGGCCTTCTTCAGATTGACTTCTCGATGGTGAAGTCGAAGACGCGGAACACACGATCCATCTCCGAGATTCTCCGTCAGAACCCAACCTACGAGCTAGAGATTGAAGTCATCAACCGTCAGGCCAACCCGAAGGACATCGTGGACTCGCTCTTGGTCCACATGGAGATTCTCCTCGCAGCCTTTCACGGGACCGCATTCCTTCTGCCTGCATCAGACGTGATGCGTTACGCCAATGAGTTCAAGGCCACCGGTCAGAAGTTCATCAACCCCGTCACGATGAAGCGCCGACACCTCCGTGCTGACCGCCCGAACAACATCCTGACCGGATACACGGTCACGAACAAGGCAGATGGTCAGCGCTGCTTCCTGGTCGTGATGCGTGATAAGCGCATGATTATGGTTCGCCCGAACGGGACCATCACCTGGACTGGGATGACGGCGACAAAGGATACGCATGTGAACGATGTAGTGGACGGTGAGTATATCGAGGACAAGCACCTCTTCTGTATCTTCGATGTCTACTCGTTCCGCGGTGTGAACACGACACGTCTGCCTCTGATGACGACCGATTCAGATGTCCAAGCCAACCCGCTGAAGTCCCGCCTCGGATGTGCACGCGAGTTCGTGTCGGACCTGCGTCGTGACTTTGTGACCCAGATGACGAGCAAGCCTCTTCGCGTGGAAACCAAGCTGTTCCTCGCAGGCGATGGACCGGCTATGGAGGAGGCGATTAACACCATGCTCTCGACCAAGTTCGAGTATGAAACCGATGGTCTAATCTTCACACCTCGCTCCTCTCCAGTGGCTCCGCTTCCCGAGCGCAGCGGCAATACATGGACAACCGTCTACAAGTGGAAGCCACCCACGATGAACAGCATTGACTTCCTGGTCAAGTTCAAGGCCGGTGATGACTACGACACCGTACTCAAGAAGCCAGTGTTCAACGGCCAATTGTACATTGGTCGCCGTCGTGGGTTCGACATCGTCTACCCATGCGAAACCATGACTGGAGAGTACGTGCCTCCGAAGATGGCTCCCGAGCTTCAGGTGATTGCGGAAACCCGTGACCGTGTTCCGGGCATCTTCCAGCCTTCAGTTCCACGCAATCCCGATGCCTACAAGATTGCGATTCCTCTGGATGCGAAGGGTGTTCCGGTCGACAAGACGGGTTCGCGCGTCGAGGACAATACCATCATTGAGTGCGTGCGCAACATCGACACTCAGCGTTGGGAGATTCTACGGACTCGTTACGACAAGACGCATCAGTATCGGGTCCTAAAAGAGGCGCAGTTTGGTAACGACGTTGTGACTGCGAACTCTATCTGGACGAACATTCACGTGCCGGTGACGGAAGAGATGCTCACCACGTGCGTATCCGAGCCTCCGGATGATACGTTCGAAGATGACCTGTATTACCGTGATGACCTTGGCTCTCGCGACCGTGTGCTGAAGGATACCTACGCATTCCACAACAAGATTAAGGCGCTTCTGTTCACACAGAACGTGAAGCCGGGAAGCACACTTCTGGAGCTGGCGATGGGTCGTGGCGGTGACCTGCTCAAGTGGCGCGAAACAAAGCCGAGCCGCGTGGTTGGATTCGATGTTGCGGCCGGCAATCTGAACTCACCGGTTCAGGGCGCATGTGTTCGCTACTTGCGCGAGCAGGGCAAGCTACCTCCTGCACTGTTCATCGTGGGCGACATGACCCAGCCACTGTATGAGCAGGACAATCGGTATGTTCGCATCCTTGCCGGACTCGAGCAGGCACCGACTCCGTATCTGCAGCAGTTTGCGGGCCTAGTGCACTTTGACGTCATCTCGTGCCAGATGGCGCTTCACTATGCGTGCACTTCTGAGGAAACCTTCAAGGTCTTCGTAAAGAACCTGACGGACCATGGAAAGGGCATCTTCTTCGGCACCTGCATGGATGGCGCTGCGGTCTACGCTGCATTGATCGGTAAGAAGAGTCACCTGTTCCGCGCAGACGGCCAGGTGTTTGGCGAGATCTCCAAGTCGTATACCGACGGTGACTCCTGGCACGAGGAGTTCGGCCAGATGATCTCAGTGAAGCTGGAGAGCTTTGAACGTGCGATGGATGAGGCACTGGTTCCCTTTGGAAAGGTGACTGAGATGCTCGCAGAGGCGGGATATGAGCTTGTGAACACCGAGATGTTCTCGGACTATTACGCGAAGCAGACTGCGATTAAGTTGACGCTCGAGCAGCAGGCATTCTCATTCCTCCACCGCAGTTTCGTCTTCAAGCGCGCTGCACCTGTGGCTCCCAAGGAGAAGGAGGAGTCGAAGACTAAGGAGTCGAAGACTAAGGAGTCGAAGACTGAGGAGTCAAAGACGACGGAGGAGGTCCAAGAGGTAACGGTTCCTACCATGGAGGAGCCGAAGAAGAAGGCTGTGCTGAAGAAGCGAATCAAGGCGAAGGAAGAGCCTGAGGCAGAGCCACCGGTTCTGTTCTACGGAGCGGATGAGAGCAAGGGTGAGTATCGCTTCATGAGCAACATGTTCGTCGCGCCGTTCGAGATTGATGGGATGACGTTCCCTACGGTCGAGCACTACTTCCAGTGGTCGAAGGCGGTTCTGTTCGAGGGCAAGGATTCAGAGTCGGCGAAGAAGATGATGAAGGCGCCGCGC
>Ga0114958_10000385_pt1 | contig 37798 bp, 38 predicted proteins | sample C_130208_EF_Meta_FD_89577 | JGI IMG/M metagenome (GOLD analysis project Ga0114958, IMG submission 89577) | Freshwater microbial communities from Lake Croche, Canada to study carbon cycling - C_130208_EF_MetaG | ecosystem: Environmental > Aquatic > Freshwater > Lake | place: Lake Croche, Canada... | reverse complement strand
TATTTTTGGCTTAATTTCTGACGGCGGCGTGCACAGCCATCAAGACCATATTTACGCCATGATCAATTTAGCTGCGAAACAAGGCTTAAGCAAAATCTACGTCCATGCGTTTTTAGATGGTCGCGACACCCCCCCCGTCAGCGCCAAGCATTACTTACAGGCATTAGAGGCCCAAATCCAAAAAATAGGCGCAGGCAAAATCGCCTCTATTTGTGGCCGCTATTATGCGATGGATAGAGATAAACGCTGGGAGCGTGTAGCGCCCGCTTACACCTTGCTCACCGAAGGAAAGGGAGAGTTCACGGCAAGTAGCGCACTAGAAGGTTTGGAAGCGGCTTATGCCCGCGGCGAAAATGATGAGTTTGTAAAAGCCACAGCGATTTGCAAGCCAGGCGAAACACCTATATTTGTTGATGACGGCGATGTGATTGTGTTTATGAATTTCCGTTCAGACCGAGCACGCCAAATGACGACATGCTTTTTGGACACTGGGTTTGAAGGCTTTAAACGCAGCAAATTGCTTAAGCTAGGCGGCTATTACACACTGACGATGTACGACAAAAATGAAGTGAATGCGAAAGCCGCGTTCCCGCCTAATGACATTCACAACACGTTTGGCGAGTTAATTGCCAACCAAGGTCTCAAACAACTGCGAATCGCGGAGACTGAAAAATACCCGCATGTGACCTTCTTCTTTAATGGTGGTGAAGAAAAAGTTTTCGAAGGCGAAAGTCGCATTCTTGTTCCTTCACCGAAAGTCGCAACCTATGATTTACAACCTGAAATGAGCGCTTTTGAGCTGACAGATAAATTAGAAGCCGCCATTTTGAGCCAAGAATATGCCGCCATTATTTGCAATTACGCAAACTGCGATATGGTCGGTCACACAGGTATTCTGTCAGCCGCGATTAAAGCCGTTGAAACACTAGACACTTGCATTGGTCGCTTGGTTAAAGCCGCACAAAGTGTAGGCGCAGAAATCATCATTACAGCAGACCACGGCAACGTTGAAATGATGCAAGACTTAGAGAACAACCAACCTCACACGCAACATACGACCAACCTTGTGCCATTGCTTTACATCGGCCGTGATGCTGACATGGCAAAAACCGGGGCGCTTTCAGACATCGCACCTAGTCTGCTTCAAATGATGGGCTTGCCACAACCGGCTGAAATGACTGGTCATTCGTTATTGAGTATCAAGTAAATATGTTGAAACTTGCTGGCCGTTTAGCGCTTACTGCTTTTTTGGTTGGCCTTACCCTCAATTCATCTATTGCTTTAGCCGCCAACAAAAGCGAAAAACCAAAAGAAAAGCTCAACAATATTCACCAGCGCATTGAATCGCTCACCAAAGAATTAGGCAAAACCAAAGAGGCGCATGCGGATGCTGCGGATGCGCTAAGGGACAGCGAAAAAGCGATTAGCGAAACCAATCGAAAACTTTTCGAACTCCAACAAGCACAAAAAAAACATAACGAAACACTCCAAGCCTTACAAGCCCAAAAATCAGGTCTAGAGAATACGATCGAAGGCCAAAAAAAACAGCTCAGCAAACAGATGTATCACCAATATCTGCATGGTCAGAAAAATTACTTACAAGTGATATTGGAAGAACAAGACCCAAGCGCTGCATCCCGCCAACTTCAATACTTTTCGTACATTACTAAAGCCCGCGAAAATCTCATTAATGGCATGCAATCTAACTTAAGCCAAGTCACCAAACTTAACGAGCAAACAGTGGATGCGCTTCAAGAGGTTGTTACCCTCAAAAACAAACAACAGTTGGAGCGGAAAACGCTTGAGTCGCAAAAGCAATCTCATCGACAAGTTGTTGAAAAACTCTCATCACAGATTAGTGCGCAACGTAATGAAATTGAAAAACTAAAACGTGACGAAAAAAGCCTATCTCAATTAGTTGAGCGACTAGCAAGAGCGCCGCAATCAAAACCACAAAAGCCGACAGAAGAAAACAAACCAAAAAACATATCCCGTGAAACAACTGCTCATAAACCTGAAATTGAAAATCGACCACAACAAGCTTTAGCTAGCAATGAGTCACTACCTAGCAATGCCTTCGACGGTGGAAGCTTTGAGTCATTAAGAGGAAAACTGAATTTGCCTGTACGCGGTGAAGTCACCAATAAATTCGGCAACAGCCGCCAAGACACCGGGTTGACATGGAAAGGCTTGTTTATCAAATCAAATGAAGGCAACGACGTGAAATCTGTTGCAAGTGGTCGGATCGTTTTTGCAGACTGGATGCGCGGATTTGGCAATCTAATTATCGTTGACCATGGCGGCGGCTATATGAGCTTATACGGCAATAACCAAGCGCTTTTGCGCAAGATGGGTGAGACGGTAAAAGGTGGAGATACGATTGCCAGCGTTGGCAACAGCGGGGGCAATGACGCTTCAGGGTTATATTACGAACTACGAAGCCGAAGCAAACCATTTGACCCGATGAGCTGGAGCGTATTGCGTTAGGATTTGCTCCGCCCCATTAAATATGGCTTCAATGCCTAAGCTAAGGTTTTACAAATATCGCGCACCAAACTTGGACCTCGATAAATAAGGCCACTGTAAATCTGTACTAAACTTGCACCCGCAGAGATTTTCTCTGTGGCATCAGCGCCACTCAAAATACCACCAACTCCAATGATCGGCAATTCCCCAGCAAGCTGTTTTGAAAGCTGTGAAATGACCAGTGTCGATTTTTCTCGCACCGGCGCACCAGACAAACCACCTGTTTCAGATGCGTTGGGTAAACCAAGCACCATGTCTCTCGCCAAAGTAGTATTAGTCGCAATGACCCCATCAAACTGATGAACTTTGAGTAAATCTGCAATTTCTATGATTTGTGTTTCATCCAAATCGGGTGCGATTTTTAAAGCAATTGGCACATATTTTCCATGCTTATCTGCCAATACTCTTTGCTCGGCTTTCAAAATTGCAAGCAATGCATCCAAAGCATCTTTTTCCTGCAATTGACGTAAATTCTTAGTATTCGGTGATGAAATATTTACCGTGATATAGCTGGCATGCCCATAAACTTTACGCATGCAAATGAGGTAATCTTCCACGGCACGTTCATTTGGCGTATCAAAGTTTTTACCAATATTGATGCCTAAAATGCCGTGATATTTCGCTGCTTGAACATTTTGAATTAAATTATCGACGCCCAAGTTATTAAAGCCAAAGCGGTTAATAATGCCTTCCGCTTCGTTGACTCTAAACATTCTTGGCTTGGAGTTGCCGGGCTGTCCACGCGGAGTTGTGGTGCCTATTTCAAGAAAGCCAAATCCCAATGCCGCCATGCCATCAATAACTGCGCCATTTTTATCTAAGCCAGCAGCGAGACCAACAGGACTCGGAAATTTTAGCCCCATTACCTCCTTAGTTTGGCATTGTGCAGGCTTGGGCAGCAATGCTAGCAAGCCAGACTTTTCAGCAAGCTTGAGACTTTTTAAGGTCATGTCATGTGCATTTTCAGCATCGAGCTGAAATAAAAACGGCTTTGCGAATGCGTATAGATTCATACGTTTATTTTACTCGAAAAGCCGTAGTTTTCTAAAAAACTAAAAAAAGTCGCTAGCAATAAAACACGATAATCTGCAATACACCTTCAACCAAATGATCAGGCACTCCGCCAAGTGGTGCCATGCGGGCTATCTTCAAGGACAATACCTTGGGCCAATAACTCCTGGCGAATACGATCCGCCTCGGCAAAGTTTTTAGCTTTCTTGGCTTCAGCACGCGCTATGATTTGAGCTTCAATGACTGACGCATCAAAGGCAGCCGATGAGCCTCCTTGCATAAACGCTTCTGGGCTACGCTCAAGCAAACCAAGAATATTTGCCAACCCTTTGAGTTGCGATGCAATAGCAAGGTCACCTGTCTTATTAAATATACTGGCTAAATCAAATAGCACAGCGACTGCTTCTGGCGTATTGAAATCGTCATCCATCGCCACTTTAAAAGCTTGATAAGATGCCGCACTTTCGTCCACTTTAGCCACCACATCAACACCGCGCAATGCGGTGTAAAGACGGATTAGTGCTTGCTTAGCATCATCTAAATGCTTATCTGAATAATTGAGCGGGCTGCGGTAATGTGCCCGTAAAATAAAGAAGCGTACAACTTCAGCATTATATTTCTTCAGCACATCACGAATGGTGAAAAAATTCCCTAAAGATTTAGACATCTTTTCGTCATCAACACGCACAAAACCGTTATGCATCCAATAATTCACGAAAGTGCAATCATTAGCCGCTTCAGACTGCGCAATTTCATTTTCATGATGCGGAAATTGCAAATCTTGACCGCCACCATGAATATCAAAATGTTTACCTAGATGGCAAGCACCCATCACCGAGCACTCAATATGCCAGCCTGGGCGGCCCTTGCCCCAAGGGGAGTCCCAACTTGGCTCGTTAGGTTTAACAGATTTCCAAAGCACAAAATCCATCGGGTCGCGCTTAAATGTATCCACTTCAACACGCTCGCCTGCACGCAAATCCTGTACAGATTTCCCTGAAAGCTTGCCGTAGCTAGGAAAACTATTAACTGAGTAAAACACATCACCGTTATCAGCATGATAAGCGTGCCCTTTGGTAATCAGAGCAGAAATCATTGCGATCATGCCCTCCACATGCGACGTGGCGCGTGGCTCGATATCGGGGCGCAACACGCCAAGCAAAGCTGAGTCTTCATCCATCGCATCAATAAAGCGCTGTGTTAGCGCACTAATATCTTCGCCGTTTTCATTCGCACGTTTGATAATTTTATCGTCAATATCTGTAATATTGCGGACATATGTCACGTCCAAGCCCGAAGACCTTAGCCAGCGACTTACCATATCAAAGACTACCATAACACGTGCATGGCCTAGATGACAAAAGTCGTAAACCGTCATTCCGCAGACGTATATACTGACTTTTCCAGCCACTATAGGGACAAAGGTTTGTTTTTCGCGAGCAAGCGTGTTGTAGATTTTGAGCATGTAATTTTGAGTAGAACCGAGTACTTTTATGGCTGAAATAATACGCCCTAAAGATATATCACTTAAATGACTAAATAAATATGGTTTATTGTATTGCGCTAGTGGAGCTAAGACGGGGTTTTTGATAGAATCACCACCTCATCAAACTGCGAAAAAGTATATCACAATGGTTATCTCGCGCATCTTATCTGTTCGTTTACTGGTATTGCTCACATTGAGCTTCTCATCGTTAGCCCAAGCTGATGACCTTAAAGACATTGCTCAACAAGCAAGTCAAGGACAGCAATCTGTAGCTATGGAGCGAATCAATAACCATATCAATGCCAACCCCAATGATGTGCAAGCGCTTTTTATGCGCGGCGTCATGTTTGCAGAACAAGGCAAAAAAGATGAAGCAATCAAAGTATTTGCTGACATCACGCAGCGCTTTCCCGCATTGCCTGAGCCATACAACAATCTGGCAGTCCTTTATGCTGACCAAGGTCAGTTCGACAAAGCCAAGCAAGCACTAGAGAGTGCGATTAAAACGCATCCTAGCTATGCAACTGCGCACGAAAATCTTGGGGATATTTATTCAAAAATGGCTTCAGAAGCTTATGGCAAAGCGCTTCAGTTAGACACTGGCAACGCACGAGCGCAGAACAAACTACTTTTGATTAAAGACTTACTCAGCGCAACTGGTAAAACAAGCTTATCTGCAAACGCAAAGCCAGCCCATATCAACACAACGAAACTACCAACCACAACTGATTCAGCTTACGGTAACAAAGTTGCTGACACTACAAAAAGTAATATTATAAAAGCTGAAATCAAACCTGATGTAAGTGTTAGCGACTCTAGCGAAACGCAGAGTGTTGTAAACGCAATTAACAAGTGGGCGAATGCTTGGTCCAGCAAAAATGTTGAAGTTTACTTAGATGTTTATGCCGAATCATTCAAAACCCCAGATGGGCAAAGCCGCAAAGCTTGGGAATTAACGCGCCGAGAGCGCATCAATAAACCAGGTAAAATTGAAGTTTCAGTCTCCAATATTAACGTTCATTTAGACGATAACACCCATGCCAAAGCCAGCTTCAAACAAAGTTATCGTTCTGGCAGCCTGTCACAAAAAACTTCAAAAACTTTGTTTTTGGTGCTTATCAATGGTAAGTGGCTAATTGAGCAAGAGAAAGCCAATCATTAATTTCCGCCCCACCGCCAGCATCGTGAATTTTTTTAATCAGCACCCCAAGTTGAAGTTCAAGGTGTATACCGCTATTTCCTTGGCCTTAGCGGTAGCCATACCTTGGAGTGCGACGGCATTAATTCGGCCAGAAATAAACCTGCTTTCTAAAACAAGCATTATGGCTTCCACCAAGACTGAAGATTTAATCGTTAAAAGCTTAATGGAAATCTCTTCGGGTGAAGTCGACTCTGCACTTATTACCTTAGATGAAGTACTAGCAACAACGCCCAACTTCAAACTCGCTCAATTAGTCAAAGGCGACTTACTAATGGCGCGTGCTCAGCAATTCCAAGATTTCGGTAGCCCCAATCCCAACTCAGATGATGTGACTGGCTATCGAGATGAAGCGCGAAAAAGAATTGAGCGTTATTTAGATAAAGATTCAGATCGACTGATTCCAGAACCCATTTGGCAACTCGATCGCTCGCAACCTTACATTTTTGTGGTTGATGCGGACAAATCTCGCTTATTTGTTTACCGCAACGAAAATGGCATCCCACAATACAATGCAGATTTTTACGTGACGATAGGCAAAAATGGTAGCGAAAAAAAATATGCAGGCGATAAAAGAACGCCATTAGGCGTTTATCTGACCTCCCCTAAACTGACTCAAAAACTGGCGGACACTTATGGTGATGCTGCTTATCCATTAAGCTACCCCAATGAAATAGACAGGCGGGAAGGAAAAACTGGAAGCGGCATATGGCTGCATGGTACACCTCACGACACCTACAGCCGTGCACCGCAAGCCAGTGATGGTTGCCTGGTAATCTCCAATCAAGACTTAAGTTCGCTTGCGCCAATTTTGCAACAAGGCAACATTCCAGTTATTGTAAGTAAAGGACTTGAGTGGCTTAAACCAAATCAAACTTCAAAAGATAAGCAAATACTATTGGATAGCATTGAGACTTGGCGCAAAGATTGGGAGTCACAGGAAACTGAAGATTATTTAAGACACTATGCCAGCGCATTTTCAAACGGAAGTTTAGATCTTAATCATTGGTCGGAAGAGAAGCGTCGCATTCAAGCAAGCAAGCCTAATGTTGATATCAAAATATCAAACTTAAGCTTACTGCGTTACCCGAACAGCGAATTGCCAATGGCGGTTGTGACATTTGACCAAAGCTTTCGAAGCAATTTGCTTGATAGCAAAATGCGAAAAAGACAATATTGGATTCAAGAAAATCAACAATGGAAAATTATCTACGAGGGTGCGGCTTAAGCACTCTTTTTAAAAAACTAACTCGAACTTAATAAGGACACTATCATGGTTAAATTACACACAAACTTCGGCGAAATTACGATTGAATTAGATGCAGAAAAAGCGCCGATTACGGTCGCTAACTTTTTGGCTTACGTAGAAAGTGATTTCTACAACGGCACAATTTTTCATCGCGTAATTGACGGCTTCATGATTCAAGGTGGTGGCTTCACCCCTGAAATGTCGCAAAAAAATACCAACCCAACTATTAAAAACGAAGCTAATAATGGCTTGAAAAACAAAACTTTCACAATCGCGATGGCTAGAACACCAGCACCTGATTCTGCGAGCAGCCAATTCTTTATCAACATCGCGGATAATGACTTCTTAAACTTCACTTCGCCAACATCTCAAGGCTGGGGCTATTGTGTATTTGGCAAAGTATCTGCAGGCACTGAAGTCATTGATAAAATCGCAAAAGTTAAAACGGGTAGCAAAAGCGGTCATCAAGATGTGCCAACTGAAAGCGTGATGATTGAACGCGCTGAAGTTTGCTAATCAGGCCCTACGTTTCTTTAAGCTATTGAAATGAACAACATCGGAAATGAGTCAAGCCACAACTTATTCATTTCCGATTTGCATTTGTGCGCCTCGCGCCCAACGATTAACAAAGTCTTCATCCATTTTCTGCAAAACACGGCTATTAAGGCTGAAAATCTATTCATCCTTGGTGACCTTTTTGAATATTGGGCTGGCGACGATGATTTGTCCCATGAAACGCATGCAGACATTATCGAAGCGATAAAAAAGCTGACTGATGCCGACACTCAAGTATTCTTTATGCATGGGAATCGAGACTTTTTAATTGGTGCGCAATTTTCAAAAGCAACCAACATTAAACTACTGCCAGATCCAAGTGAAATCAATCTCTATGGGAGGCGGATATTGCTTAGTCATGGCGATAAGCTCTGCACTGACGATACCCGTTACCAATCCTTTAGAGCGGAAGTGCGTTCAAGTGCTTGGCAGGCTGAATTTTTGGCGCATCCACTTTCAGCTAGAAAAGCACAAATTGAAGCGTTGCGCTTACAAAGCGAGCAAGAAAAGTCTCATAAGACTGCAGAGATTATGGATGTGAATAGCGATGCAGTGAAGGCATTGTTGCGCCAACATGAATATCCAGCGATCTTCATCCACGGCCATACCCACAGACCCAATACACACCAAATTGAAGTTGATGGGTATCAATGCCAGCGCATCGTGCTTGGAGATTGGTATGAACAAGGCTCTTGTTTACGCTTGGATGCAAATGGCTTTTCTCACCAAGAAGTGAATATTTAATCCAACGAATTGCGAACTCCAAACGAGTAAAAATTGAGCCCATAAAAAAAGCCAAGCATTGCTTGGCTTTTTAGTTTTCAATAATCAGAGCTTATCGACTTACCTCAGAAGGTCTTGCTTCTGCCGCCAACTTATCCAATACGCCATTCACATATTTATGACCATCAGTTCCACCATAAAGCTTAGCAAGCTCAACACCTTCATTAATCGCGACACGGTAAGGGATGCTCACATCAAAGATTAACTCATAAGCCGAAATCAATAAAATTGCATGTTCAATTGGACTCAGTTCACCAATGGGACGATCAAGGAACTGGGCAATACGATGGTCGAGTTCCGCTATCTGGTCGTACACCCCTTCGAGTAGGCTTCTAAAATAAGTTTCATCTGCCCGAGCAAAATCAGCCTCATCAGCCATTTCACGCACAATTAAACGTAACTCTTTTGGACTCAATAAATATTGATACAAGCCTTTTAATGCAAGCTCGCGCGATTTACGGCGATTGCCTGCTGGCTTGGCTGATTTACCAGCATTTTGTTTTTGATTGTCGCTCATATTGCCTTAATTATATTGCTCTCAGTAAATTAACCATTTCAATGGCAACTTCAGCCGCTTCAGCGCCTTTAACATCAATCCGCGCAAGCGCTTGCTCGTCATTTTCTGTGGTTAGAATTGCATTGGCTACTGGCACGCCATATTGCAATTGCACCTCTGAAACACCACGTGCAGACTCATTTGACACTACTTCAAAATGATAAGTCTCGCCACGAATAATCGCGCCTAAAGCAATCAAAGCATCAAACTTTTCGCTATTAGCCATTTCTTGCAAAACCACTGGCGTTTCAAGCGCACCTGGCACAGTGGCCAAAGTAATATCATCAGCCGCAACACCCAACACCAACAATTTAGCTTCACAAGCTTTTAATAAGCCCTCACCGACTTCACTATTAAAACGAGAAAGCACGATGCCGACTTTAAGACCGGTGCCATCGAGATTTTTTGCGATGATATTCAAGAACAACTCCTTTTAACTTTAATGCTTAAAATAATTCGTCATGATACCACTAAGCAACACGCTCGCTAAAAGCGCATCAGTTTGGCGAAGTAAAATAAGCGTCGTAGTTGTCATTAAAATGTCACAATAAATTCATATAGTATCCTGAGTTGTAATAAAACAAGATATAAGTGAGAGACAAAATTATGGCTGCGAATATTTTAATCGTTGAAGACGAACCCGCAATTCAAGAGCTACTTGCGCTTAACCTTACACAAGCAGGCCATAACCCAATTCGGGCCCTGTCAGTTGAGCAAGCGCAACTACTAATGCGTGACGCTTTACCAGATCTGATTATCCTAGATTGGATGTTGCCGGGCATGAGTGGCATAGAGTTCGCCCGCAAGCTTAAATCAGACGAACTTTCAAAAACCATTCCTATCATTATGCTCACAGCGCGTGGCGAGGAAGTGGACAAAATCCGCGGCCTAGAAGTAGGCGCAGATGATTACGTCACCAAGCCTTTTAGCCCACGTGAACTGAATGCTCGTATTAAAGCTGTGCTCCGTCGTCGCTCCCCACAAATGACTGATGACCCAATTGAATCACATGGTTTACGTTTAGACCCAACTACGCACCGCGTAACTGGTAACAAAAAAACAATCGAGCTAGGTCCAACAGAATTCAAGTTATTGCATTACTTAATGTCTAACCCAGAGCGCGTTCACTCTCGCAGCCAAGTATTAGACCGCGTTTGGGGTGACCGCGTATTTGTTGAAGACCGCACCGTGGATGTTCACATTAGACGATTACGGCTTGCGCTTGAACAAACTGGCCATGAAGATTTAATTCAAACCGTGCGTGGTGTTGGCTACCGTTTTTCAGCGCAATAGCTCATAATACTTGGCCTTCTTTTTTTATGATTGAATAGCCTTGCAAGATATCCGCTGGAAAGCATTTTGGCTGATTCTCAGCCTCAGTTTCATCTGCCTAATTCTATGGGCAGGAATTGACACTGAGACAGCACTTATTACTTTTTCTGCTTGTATCGCGCTATACCTTTTCCATCATTTATTTTGGCTGAGCAAACTTCTCGCTTGGTATAAAAAGCCTGACCTCAACTCCATGCCGCTTGGCAGTGGTGTTTGGGAGGATGTATTTGCCACTATCTATCACGAACAACGTCGCCACAACCGCAGTAAAATACAGCTCAGCTCAGCGTTAGACCGTTTTAGACACGCCGCCAGTGCGCTGCCTGATGGCGTTGTGCTCTTAGATGACGACAACAAGATTGAATGGTGTAATAAACCTGCTGAGCAACAATTGGGTTTGTCGCTCAAACAGGATATTAACAAGCCAATTGTTTACTTAGTTCGTAATACCGACTTCATTCAATATCTAAAACATCACGTTGATATTGACCCAATTAAGCTGAAATCTTGGATTAAATCTGACGTTACTTTAGAAATCCAACTCGTCGCCTTTGGTAGCAATCAAAAATTAATCGTCAGCCGAGACATTAGCCAAGTTGAAAAACTGGAGCACATGCGCCGAGATTTCATTGCTAATGTTTCGCATGAACTCCGGACCCCACTTACTGTAGTGGGTGGCTTTTTAGAAACACTGAGCGATATGGATGGCGCGGTTCCAGAAAGCCTTAAAAATTACTTCGGTATGATGCAAGAGCAAACCAGCCGAATGCGTTTGTTGATTGAAGACTTGCTCGCATTATCTCAATTGGAGAGTGGCGGCACCTCCCCTGATGAAGCTGAGCTCGAAGTGCCTGCGCTACTTAACACAATATTGAATGAATCTAAAAGTCTCAGTAATGGGCGCCATACCATCACACTAGAAGCAGATAAAATGCTTGGATTAGTTGGCTCCAACCAAGAGTTACATAGTGCCTTTGGCAATTTAGTGAGCAACGCTATTCGATATACACCAGACGGCGGAAGCATCACCATGCACTGGGAAGAAAATAACCAACAGGCGGTGTTTAGCGTCACTGACACAGGCCTAGGGATTGAACAACATCATATTGATAGACTGACCGAACGCTTTTACCGTGTTGACCGCAGTCGCAGCCGAGAAACTGGCGGCACCGGCTTAGGGCTTTCTATCGTGAAGCACATCCTTAGCCGTCATCAAGCGCGTTTAGAAATCACAAGTGAGTTTGGCAAAGGCAGTACTTTTAAAGTAGTGTTTCCTAAATCTAGAATTGTGAACAAATAGACTGCGTTGTTTGAATAAGCGCGCAAAGAGTTAATAAAAAAGCGCGGAATTGAACTAACCAGCGTTTTTTATTTAATGCTAAAACAACTTACAACAAAACTTTTTCAATCCCGCCGTTGTTTGCCTTTTCAACATATTCTTGCATCCAGTTTTCACCAAGAATGTGCTTGGCCATTTCCACCACGATGTAGTCAGACGTTACACCTGTATCTTCACCGTAACGTGATAAGCCTTGCAAACAGCTTGGGCAAGAAGTCAAAATCTTCACATCTTGCTCTGGCGCACCTGGCGTTAAACCAAGCTTAACCATGCCTTTTTCCAGCTCTTCTTGCTTACGCATTTTGACTTGCGTTGCAATATCTGGACGGCTCACCGCAAAAGTCCCTGACTCACCGCAACAACGCTCATTCAAGGCTACGTCTTGACCCATCAATGCGTTAGTTACTTTAAGTGGCGCATAAGTCTTCATCGGGCTATGACAAGGGTCGTGATACATATAGCGTGTACCAGTTACGCCTTCAAGTTTCATGCCCTTTTCCATGAGATATTCGTGAATATCTAACAAACGGCAACCTGGAAAAATCTTCTCGAATTCGTACTTTTGCAATTGATCCATACAAGTACCGCAAGACACAATCACAGTCTTAATATCAAGATAGTTTAGGGTGTTCGCAATACGGTGGAACTGTACGCGATTCTCAGCTGTAATTTGCTGACCTTTGTCATGATTACCACTTGAAGTTTGTGGGTAGCCGCAACACAAGTAACCAGGCGGCAAGACTGTCGTCGTGCCAACTTCATAGAGCATCGCTTGAGTTGCTAAGCCAACCGTTGAGAACAAACGCTCTGAACCACACCCCGGGAAGTAAAAGACTGCATCACCCTCTTCGCCCATTTTTTTAGGATCGCGAATCACCGGCACCATCTTGTCATCTTCAATTCCTAACAAGGCACGCGAGGTCTTCGTTGGCATTGCTTTTGGCATTGGACGATTTAAGAAGTGCACCACTTGGGCTTTAATTTCAGGCTTGCCTAAGGTCGATGGGGGGCGTTTTTTAAAGCCTGTTAACAGGCCAAGCTTATTGAGAACCGTGTGACCAAGTCGCTGTGCTTTGTAACCAACACCAACCATCAAACTACGCATCAATTTAATCGTGGCAGGATCTTTGATATTAAGGAAAGTCATGGCTAGCGAAGTGCCAGGATTGAAATGCTTCTTACCTTGCTCGCGCAAGAAATTACGCATCGCAATCGACACATCACCAAAGTCTATATCCACAGGACAAGGGTTATAACATTTATGACAAACTGTACAATGGTCCGCCACATCGTTAAACTCATCAAAATGCTTGAGTGAAATACCGCGACGCGTTTGCTCTTCGTAAAGGAAAGCCTCAATCAATAATGATGTACCAAGAATCTTGTTACGTGGGCTATAGAGCAAGTTAGCACGCGGCACATGCGTTGTACAAACCGGCTTACACTTACCACAACGCAAACAATCGCTGATTGAATCAGCAATCTCACCAATCGCAGATTGCTCCATGATGATGGACTCTTGCTCAAGTAAGCCAAAGCTAGGGGTATATGCTCGCTCCAAACCAGATCCCGCAAGGAGCTTACCTTTATTAAAGCGGCCTTCCGGGTCAACTTTTTGCTTGTAAGCGGCAAAGGTGGAAATAGTTTTCTCATCCAAGAATGCCATTTTGGTGATGCCGATACCGTGCTCACCAGAAATCACACCATCCAAATCACCCGCCAATTTCATAATGCGTACAACCGCAGTATGCGCAGCGTGCATCATTTCATAGTCATCTGAATTTACAGGGATGTTGGTATGCACATTACCGTCACCCGCATGCATATGCAAAGCAACAAATACGCGGCCTTTGAGCACTTTCTGATGAATTTCATCGCAACGCGCCAAAATACTTTGGTATTCACGACCTGAGAAAATAAGCGCTAGCGGCTTTTTCAGCTCACGCTTCCAAGAGATACGTACTTGGTGCTCTTGCACAGCGCGGAATACGTTCTCTACCGCAAGATTTGCGAAATCTTGGCCCAAACTGCTGGTTGGTAAATCAAGGCTATTGAGGACTTTCAGCCAATGCGCTTTGACGTCTTGAACTAGTTTGAGAGATTGGGCTTTTTTTGCCAACAACAACTCTTGATCTACTTGCGTGTCGTCATCTTCATACAAAGGCAAATCGCCTTGTAAGAATGATTCAAGCGCATCCACCAACTTCAATTTATTATCAATAGAAAGCTCGATATTGATGCGCTCAATGCCGTCAGAGTAATCACCCAAACGTGGCAATGGGATCACCACATCTTCGTTAATTTTAAAGGCGTTGGTATGTTTAGCAATCGCTGCAGTTCGCGCACGATCTAACCAGAATTTTTTACGCGCTTCAGGTGAAACAGCAATAAAGCCTTCACCGCCACGTGCATTGGCTAAGCGAACAATGTGCGATGCTGCTTCACCTACTGCATCTTCATCATCACTCGCAATGTCGGCAATCAATACCATTTTTGGGCGCTCTGAACGATTCGCTTTAGTCGCGTAACCTACCGCCTTAATGTAGCGCTCATCCATGTGCTCCAAACCTGCAAGCAAGGTTGACTCTGTTGCGTCTAAATGATCTTTAATTTCCACAATCGCTGGCACAGCAAGCGCCACGTGACCAAAAAACTCCAAGCAGACAGTACGAACATGCTTGGGCATGCGATGCAGAATGAATGTAGCTGAGGTAATTAAGCCATCACAACCTTCTTTTTGAATGCCCGGCAAGCCAGATAAGAATTTATCCGTCACGTCTTTACCCAAACCAACCTTACGGAAGCTAGGGCCCGCAATTTCTAAAATCTCAGGTTCACCTATCAGGGTCTTGCCATCAATATCAAAGCGGCTAACGCGGAATCTTGCTACATCAATATCATGAATTTTGCCAAGATTGTGATCTAGGCGCTCAACCTCAAGCCAATTTGCATCTGGCGTCACCATGCGCCATGAGACCAAAATATCTAACGCCGTACCCCAAAGCACCGCTTTCTTACCGCCAGCATTGACGGCAACGTTACCGCCAATACAACAAGCATCCGCTGAGGTTGGATCGCAAGCAAACTCAAGCCCTGCCTCACTTGCTGCTTCCATTGCACGGCGCGTAACCACACCCGCACCACAATGTATAGTTGGCACCTGACGCGAGACACCTGGAAGAGTACGCATTTCAACTCGACCAAGCGTGTCTAATTTTTCGGTATTAATGACTGCTGACAGCTTAGTTAGAGGCACCGCGCCGCCGGTATAACCAGTACCACCTCCACGTGGAATAATGGTGAGGCCAAGCTCAATGCAAGCTTTCACAATAGCAGCCACTTCAATTTCAGTGTCTGGATTCACCACCACAAATGGATACTCAACTCGCCAGTCGGTCGCATCGGTCACATGAGAAACTCGCGCCAAGCCATCAAATTGAATATTATCCTTACGCGTAATCTTACTAAGCTTAGCTAATGCTTTTTTACGTAAAGCTTCGGTTTGTTTGAAGTCTTCTTCAAAAGCAGCAATTGCCTCACGCGCAGCCACGATGAGTTTTAATACGAGTGGGTTATCTTGTGAGCGCTCATAAATGGTATGAATCCGATGATTCAGCGCACTAATGAGCTCTTTTCTGCGCTTTTTGCTGGCAAGCAAGTCGTCTTGCAAGTACGGATTGCGTGTCACCACCCACAAATCACCGAGCACTTCAAACAGCATGCGCGCTGAGCGACCTGTTTTACGCTCTCCACGTAGCTCGTTTAAAACATTCCAGATGTTTTCGCCCAAAAATCGAATGACGATTTCGCGGTCTGAGAATGAGGTGTAATTATATGGAATTTCGCGCAAGCGGCTGGCCATGTGTATTCACGTTAAATTAAAGAATCGATTATATCATGCGAGTGCATGGCATTAAACGGTTGCAGGATTGTGGTTATAAACTTAATGCTAGCTTCAAAATAATGACAATCCGTTAAAAAAACCGCACAATGCATAGAGTATTTAGTTTACAAAAACGTTCAACAGGATGAAGATTTTTTACATGAAGTCCTTATTTAATGCATCATTTAATTCGCCCGCCAAAATTTTAGTGCCGCTCATCGTGGCTGGGTTACTTGCGTTTCTGTTCTTAAATTTGAATGACAAAAAACAAGCGCCCGACCTTACTTTCAAGACCATCGATGGCAAAGCCATGAACATCGCTTCTCTGAAAGGTAAAGTAGTCGTGGTCAATTTTTGGGCAACCTACTGCCCTGGCTGTATTGAGGAAATGCCCGACTTAGTTCGTACTTATCAACAATATCATGACCAAGGCTTGGAGATTATTGCTGTCTCAATTGCTGATGACCCACTCAACCAAGTAGTGAATTTTGTGAAAAAAAATGCACTGCCTTTTCCTGTGGTTCATGATAGCGACGCTTCAATTAGCCAGGCTTTTGATCAGGTCAGCCTGACACCCACCTCATTTATTATCGATCAAAAAGGCCGCGTAGTTGGTAAAACTATAGGCAAACTTGATTTTATAAGCCTCAACAAACTGCTTGAACAATCTCTCAAAACCAAATCAATCATCCGCAAGGAATCAAAATAATGTTGTGGATAAAAGCTTGGCACATTATTTTTATGGTGACCTGGTTTGCGGGCATGTTTTACTTACCCAGACTTTTTGTTTACCACGCAATGTCTGAGGACAAGATCAGTCATGAACGCTTTAAAATCATGGAGCGCAAATTGTTTTACGGCATCATGACCCCTGGGGCCATTCTGACAATCACTTTTGGCTTTTGGCTGTGGCTTGGATATGGCATTTCAGGCGGATGGCTACACATCAAGCTGGCAATAGTTGCAGGCTTGGTGGCGTATCATATTTACTGCTGGAAATTATTGCTCGATTTTAAACATGACAGGAATCAGCGCAGTCATATTTACTATCGATGGTTTAATGAAGCGCCTGTGTTAGCGCTTATTGCAATCATTATTTTGGTTGAGGTAAAGCCTTTTTAAGACCAACAAATCCCAGTAGCTAATCTCAGAGGCTAACAATTTAGCGCCAAAAATGTCCATTTCATTCTCACCAAAAAATCCACATCTTGCCCTTATTAATCCCTATTGGGATAATGACGTTTTAATTTAATTAAAGTTGTCCATTCATGCAAACCCTAATCTGCGGCTCACTGGCTTTTGACACGATCATGGTGTTCCCTGACAAATTCAAACATCACATCCTGCCAGAAAAAATTCACATGCTGAATGTCGCTTTTTTAGTACCAGAAATGCGTAGAGAGTTTGGCGGCACAGCAGGCAATATTGCTTACAACCTCAGATTACTTGAAGATAATCCGATGATTATGGCGACTGTAGGTGATGACTTTGGCGCTTATGCCGCTTGGCTTGATAGCAATAACATCAGCAGTGCGCATATTAAAAAGATACCCAACAGCTTTACTGCTCAGGCTTTTATTACGACCGATCTGGATGACAACCAAATCACGGCATTTCACCCGGGCGCTATGAACGAGTCTTACCAAAATAGTGTCGGTGATACCAAAGAAATATCGCTTGCCATCATCGCACCAGACGGCAGAGATGGCATGTTTAAGCATGCAAAAGAATGTTTTGATGCAAGCATTCCCTTCTTATTTGATCCAGGCCAAGGCTTGCCAATGTTTAATGGTGAAGAGTTATTGGGCTTTATTGAAATGGCTGATTACTTGGCAGTAAACGATTACGAAGCAGAGATGTTGCAAGAAAAAACAGGCTTAAACCTTGAAGCGCTTGCCTTAAAGGTCAAAGCCCTGATTGTAACCCTAGGCGCAAATGGTTCTCATATTTATGCTGATAGTCAACGCTTTGAAATCCCGCCCGTTAAAGCTGATGAAGTGGTTGATCCAACAGGCTGTGGTGACGCTTACCGCGCCGGATTGTTGTATGGCATTTCACGAAACTGGGATTGGCCGACTTGTGGTCGACTCGCTTCAGTGATGGGCGCAATCAAAATCGCGAGCCGTGGCGGTCAGAACCACAAACCTAGCAAAGAAGAAATTGAAGTCATTTACACCCAAGCTTTGGTGGATAACACGAAGCTAGATGAAAACACCTAAACTTTAAAAGAGGCTTAATCATGAAAAATCAATCTTTACTTAAAATCGCTTTCATCCTAATGATCACAAGCTTTCTGAATGCTTGTGCAAGCTCCAACTCTGGCGATGTTTATAGTCGTGATGAGGCACGTAAAATTCAAACCATACGTAAAGGCGTGGTTGAGTCTGTTCGTACTGTCAAACTAGAAGGAACTAGAACGCCTGTTGGCACTGCCACCGGCGCTGTCATTGGCGGTGTTGCTGGCAGCACGATTGGGGATGGCAAAGGCTCTGCAATCGCCGCAGTCATTGGCGCCGTTGCTGGTGGCTTACTTGGCTCAGCCGCCGAGGAAGGCCTGACTAGAAAAGATGCATTTGAGATTACTGTAAAACTAGAAAATGGTAGTTTGGTTGCAATCGTGCAAGAAGCGACTGAAAAATTCGCGCCTGGTGATAACGTTCGTTTAATTGAAAATGGCGGTGTCACCCGCGTTAGTCATTAATCTATTCATTTTTCGATGAAGCTACATTCATTACAGTTTCATCGAATTGTCAAATTATAGTCACCGTTTTGTCATAAATAGTTCGTAAAGTTGTTACTGTTAAAAATCCATCCAACAGGAGTTTGAGATGCTCAAACAGCAAAGCTCAACAGATTTTCAAGACATCCAAAACCCAAGCACGAGCGAGCAACAAGAAGTTGTGCCGTATGATTTATATATCAGCTTTGCTCGCAATCCCAGCGAAATTGCTGAGGCACAGCGCTTGCGTTACAAAGTATTCGCGGAAGAAATGGGCGCAAATATTCAAAGTGATGAAGGCCTAGACCAAGATGGATTTGATCCCTTTTGTGACCACCTTTTAATTCGTGAGAATGTTAATCACCGGGTGGTTGGTACTTACCGCATCCTTAATCCAACCATGGCCAACGAGGCTGGTGGATATTACTCGGCAGGCGAATTTGACATCAGCCGATTGCAACACTTATTTCCACGCATGGTTGAGGTTGGTCGTGCGTGCGTGCACAGGGATTATCGTAATGGCGGAACAATTACGATGCTTTGGGCTGGTCTTGCCAAATACATGCAGGCCAACAACTATGAGTACATGATTGGTTGTGCAAGTGTGCCCATGGCGGACGGTGGACATATGGCCGCTAGTCTTTATAACAGCCTTCAAGAAAAGTATTTATCGCCACCTGAGTATCGCACATTCCCTCATTGTTCTTTACCAATGGAAGCCTTACAAAAAGACTTAGCTGTAGATTGCCCTGCGCTTATTAAAGGCTACTTACGTCTAGGGGCATATATTTGCGGTGAACCTGCTTGGGACCCTGATTTCAATAGCGCAGACATGCTTATCATGCTGCCTCTTTCACGTATAAACAGGCGTTATGCTGCCCATTTTTTTAAGTAATCGCCATCACTCATCTCTTGTCATTCGACTAATCCGAGTTCTTAGGATTATCATTCATACTGTTTACGGTGGCTTTTTAGGCATAGTAATTATGCCTACAGCCACCGCTAGACAACGTAATTGGATCGTTAGTCACTGGTCTAGAACGCTACTCAACATCCTAAACATTGAAATGACTAGGCAAGGCAATCTGCCTGACCATGATGTTACCAATACCATGTTTGTTGGTAATCATATTTCATGGATTGACATTCACGCCCTCAATAGTGTGCGAGCAGTACGCTTTATTGCCAAATCTGACCTTAAAAGCTGGCCTATCTTTGGCTGGCTCGCCAAGAAGTGCAATACCTTGTTTATTGAACGCGAGCAAAAAAAAGATGCTTTTCGCGTAATTGAAGAAGCAACTGCCAGCTTAAAGCGTGGCGATTGCTTGTGTTATTTTCCAGAAGGGACAACCACGGATGGCACAGAACTACTGCCATTCAAAGGCAGCCTGATGCAAGCGCCTATTAATGCTGATTCAAGTATTTGGCCTTTTGCAATTTACTATCCATATGTCGACGGAAGTGCGAATACCGAAATGGCATTTGCTGGGGAGACAACATTGATCGAGTCTATATGGCAGATTGTTTCGCTTAACAATCCCAAGGTCATCCTGACTTTTTTACCTAAAATATCACCGCATGGTCACGAGCGAAGAGGTTTAACAATTGCTGCACGTCATGTCATTGCCAACCAACTTGGCTTCGGGCATCACGAAGATTAATCAGCAAAGTGGATGCTGATAGGCGCATCATCCACATGACATGGCACTTGGAAGACCGCTTTATCATCCACGCGCAGCGCAGTTAAAGCGCCACCCCACAAGCACCCCGTATCTAAAGCGTAAACGTTGTTTGCCATATGCAAGCCAAGTGCGGACCAATGCCCGAAAATAACCGGCGTATCGACTGAGGCCCTACCTGCAATTTCAAACCAAGGCGCATAGCCAGCAGGACGATTGGATAACTCACCCTTAAATTTAAACTCCATCTCACCAGCTTGAGAGCAAATCCGCAAACGCGTCATAGCGTTGGTAATCACGCGCAATCTATCCCAACCAGTTAAAGCCTCATCCCATTGCACTGGCTGATTGCCATACATATGCTTTAAAAACTCACGGTAACTCTCGGCGCGCAAAGCTTCTTGTACTTCTTGCGCCAATACTTGCGCTTGGGTTGCCGTCCACGCTGGCAAAAGACCGGCATGCACCATTAAATGATCGTGCTCAAAATGCAATAAAGGCTGATGACGAAGCCATGTTAGCAACTCATCGGCATCCGGGGCATCTAATAGAGGTAGAATCGTATCGCTACGGTGCGCATTTACAAAGCCCTCAGCAACCACTAGGGTATGTAAATCATGATTACCAAGCACTGTCACGACTGAGGATTGATGATCAAACACCCAGCGCAACACTTCTAACGAGCCCAAACCGCGGTTAATTAAATCACCCACTAACCACAAGCTGTCTGAAGCGGGATTAAATTGTATTTTTTTCAGAAGAGACTGAAAAGAATGGAAACAACCTTGAATATCACCAACGGCGTAGATAGCCATATTATGTAGAAATGGCCATTTATTTGAATAGCCCAGATTATTTAGGTGCCTTAAAGCCAGCACCAGCCAAGTTAGCCATGTAAGCCACCGCATTAGCCACTTCACCATCCGTCAACTCAGCATTGCCGCCACGGGCAGGCATAGAACGAATACCAACAATCGCATGCTTAACCAAAGTGTCGTAACCTTGGGCAATACGTGGCCCCCAAGCAGATTTATCACCAATCTTAGGAGAACCTAAAGCGCCAACAGCATGACATGCTGAACAAACACCTTTAACGACTTCTTCACCACTCTTGTCCACATGAGGACCTGTTTCAACGGCAGCAACTGCCACTTGAGCCACTGGCTTAATACGCTCTTCAACCTGAGTCGCAGCCACTTTTGGATCTTCTGGCGCATGGGTTGATTCAACCGTCATAAATAATTTAGCGATCAACACAATGACCAAAGTAGGGGCGAAAATGCCACCTAAAATCGCCAAAACAACTTGACTCACTGGGGTAGGGGGAAACTCGTGTTCGCTCATGACTATTTATTCCAATCCAATAAAATTTGGTCAACTAAAAATATTTGTGACTGAATTATACTGATAAGGCGGACTGGTTAAAAGGGTAATGTCTTGCAATCGGACAATACAGAATGCATTTGCTATAATCCGTGGGCTTTTAGTCACATGCGCCCGTAGCTCAGTTGGATAGAGTATTGGTTTCCGAAGCCAAGGGTCGTGGGTTCGACTCCCGCCGGGCGCACCATATACAAGTTCTGACAAGTTAGCTGAATAAGTGAAAACAATAATTCAACTAATAATCATAATGTTGGCGATAGCGCATCTTAATGATGTGTTGACTCTGAAATCTTATCCATTACTGCGAATAAGACGCCAGACAAGATCAAGGTAAAGTGGATGCCAACCATCCAAGCCATTTGGTTGTTACTTAAATGATCAATCCCAACTGTTGATTGATGCATAAACGCTTTTAATAAATCAATCGCTGAAATCGCTACGATAGACCCAATTAGTTTCAATTTAAGACCAGAGTAATCTACGTGACCCATCCAACTTGGTCTATCCTCGTGAGTCGCAACATCAATTTTAGAAACGAAGTTTTCATAGCCGCTAAAAATCACCATGATAAGCAAATTCGCAACCAAGGTAATATCAACCAAGCCTAAAATAGACAAGACCACTTCTTTCTCTGGCGTATCGATAATATGTTCAAAAATATGGATAAATTCTTGCACGAATTTAACCAACATCAGTATGAGGCCGCCTACAAGTCCAATGTACATCGGCGCAAGAAGCCATCGACTTCTAAACATAATCACTTCTAACACATGCTCAATCAATTTCATTGTGTTTCCTTTATTTATTAATCAATGCTGAATTTATAGTGAAATATAAAAATAATGATCAAGCAATAAGCCTGCAAATAAGGCCATTAAATAAATAATTGAAAATTTAAAAGTGCGCTTCGCCAAATCATCTGAATAATTGCGGTACAAAGCAACAGCATAAGCCATAAAGCCTAAATTTAGAGAGATTGAAATAATGCAGTAGACCCAACCACTCATTCCCAGGCCTACTGGCATCATGGCTACAGCAAACAGGATAATGGTATATAAAAGAATATGCTGAAGCGTGAACACTTCCCCATGCGTCACTGGCAACATTGGCATGCCAACTTTTGCATAATCCTCACGGCGGTAAAGCGCCAGTGCCCAAAAGTGTGGGGGCGTCCAAGCAAAAATGATTAGGAACAAAATCAAAGATTCTGGCGAAACGACATTATTCACCGCCGCCCATCCCAAAATTGGCGGCATAGCGCCAGAAGCCCCACCAATGACAATATTCAATGGGGTCGCTGGTTTGAGGAACACGGTATATATCACCGCATAACCCAAGAATGTCGCAAAAGTGAGCCACATGGTGAGCGGGTTTACAAATACATACAAAATACCTAGGCCCAAAACCCCAATAATGCTGGCAAACACAAACGTTTCTTTGGAGCTCACTTGGCCAGTAGGGAGCGGCCTGCCGCGGGTACGTGCCATTCTTGCATCTATCTCTTGCTCAATTAAACAGTTAAACGCCGCAGCGGCACCTGAGGCTAGTCCTATCCCTAATGTTGCTGCAATTAATATATCGAGCGGCACCATATTGGGCGTTGCAAGAAACATCCCAATAATTGCCGTAAATACAATCAGTGCTGAAACGCGGGGTTTACATAGTGGAAAGAAATTCTGAAAACGTACTCTAAAATTTTGTAATGGATTGATGGAAACGGCGTTCATCAATGACTCCCTTTTGATAATTCTGTAATTATTGAGTTAAGGACGACAATTGTCATCAATAATAAGGCCGCACCCATGTTATGCCCTACTGCCAATGCCAGCGGCAAATGCAAAACAAGGTTGCCAATCCCCAAACTAATTTGCATAAACAGCAAAGCAAATAAAAGGATACCGAACGATTTTAATCGTTCATTTTTAAGCAACATCACACCCAATGTGCTCAAATAGATAAAGGTAATCAGAGCGCCTACACGGTGAGTCCATTGAATAGCAGTAAATGCGGAAAGTTCTAAGGGCTGTCCTGCGGCTGTTTGGCCCAACTCACGCACCCAATGGAATGCGGTACTAAAGTCCATATCCGGCATCCATTGCCCATGACAAGTTGGGAAATCAGTACAAGCGAGCGCAGCATAGTTTGTACTGGTCCACCCACCCAAAAAGATTTGGGCAAATATCACCAACAAAGCACCACGGATCCAAAAACGTACCAGGTCAGACTCAACCACTCGTTTAGAAGTACTGCCAAAGTGGCGATGAGCAATCCATGTAAGAAGCGCCAATGTGGTCATTCCGCCCATCAAATGTGACGAAACAATAACTGGCTTTAATAATAAGGTGACGGTCCACATGCCAAGCATGGCTTGAAAGCCAATAATTACAAGCAATGCTGATGGCACTAAAGGTGAAACGCTAATATAACGCCTAGCGCGCCAACCAAGCACACATAAGGCTAATACTAACAAACCTAAGGTTCCAGCTACATAGCGATGGGCCATTTCTTTCCAAGCTTTATGCATTTCAAGAGGCTTGTCTGGATATGCTTGTTGAGCGTGGGCAATGGCTGATTGGCTTTCCGGCACGGTCAATGTGCCATAACAACCTGGCCAATCAGGGCAGCCTAAGCCTGCATCAGAGAGACGAACATAGGCGCCAAGCACCACCACAAAAAGTGCAAGAGCGGTTGCAATCAAGGCAATCCGCTTAAACCACATCAATGAAACTAGATTTTGCATACTAACCTGCCCATGAATATTTCAATAAGCGCACCCAGTCTTTGCGCATTTCAACTGGCTTCACATCCTTTGAGTAGCTCAACATTAAGTTGCCTAAAGGATCAACCATATAAACCCGTTGGCTTTCATAAGCCGAGACACCGTTCAAATCAAATTGTTTGGCCAATGCTGCAACATCTGCACTCGGCTGATTTAGGATGATGAGATCCGGATATTGTTTTTGCAAGTCTGCTATGTCTTGCTGATTAGTAATCAAAACGCGCTGCAAACGATTCATGTCTTTTTCTAATGAAGCATGAATTTGGCGCGCATCGTGCAACCTTGTTTGGCATGTTGCTTCGCATTGGTCTGCAAGGATAATGGCACTCCATTTGTCATGCCATAGCATTTTAGAAAGCACGGTTCTGTCTGTCGTTTTAACATCCTGAAAGGCTGCAGTAAGCTTAATTGGCAATACAGGCTCAATCAATTCACCATAGCTTTGTCCTTTCGGGTGCCAATCAAAACGATACATAGCAATCACCACAACTATTGGCGCCGCAAAAAATATCACCATCGCGAGCAAAAAGAGGCGACCTTTTGTCTGTTTTTGCTTTTCTAAGCCGCTCTTTTCTGCGCCGCTAATCGAAGTTTTAGATTGATCAGACAATTTATTTTCCACTTTCATTAATTGGCGTTTTGTTGCCGCGCCTAAATCCTACAAACAAGTAAATCGCAAATGCGGCGAAGGCGAACCCAAACCACTGATAAGCATATCCCAAATGCGTGACAATTCTATCATCGGGTCTAATCCAATTTCGAACAAAGCCACCTGAATTATCAGGTGACATTCTAATCACTATTGGCAAAACTTTAGCAGGTGCTGCTTTTGCGTAGTATGCCAAATCCATGTTTTGCCATAACACCTGCCATTGGCCTTGCACCGCTTGCTGAGGCTTCAATGTATAAAACTTCTTACTTGGCACCCATATCTGTCCCCGTACCGTTTGAGCGCCTTCTGGCACATTAACCTGAGGCAAGTCTGCATGGTTATCAGAGGCGACTATCCAACCACGGTCTACCAACACCCATTCATCTTTTCCATCCAGCTTTAGTGGCGTAATGACATGATAACCAGCCGCTTCACCTTCAACTTGATTATCTAGCAATATTTGATATTGCTTTACGTATTGTCCGCTGACTTGAATTTGTTTGTAACGCAGTTCATCTGGTTTACTTAAATCGCTTGGAATCGGCGCTGCCTGTGCTTGACTACCTGCGTCATATTGAACCTGCAAGGCTTGCTTTTGCTCAGCCTTGTTGTATTGCCATAAGCCTAATTTTATAAATAGCGGAATACAACCTATTGTGACTAATGTGCCGACCCATGTTGGTCTAAATTTGTTTAGCATTGTCGATTCCGTTGATTATGAAGAAATTGCAAATTAGTCATGTGAACCGCATAATTGTAGCGTAACCATATTGGAGAGTTTTATGTCTATCAACATCGCCATAATTGTAAAAATCGCTATCATCCTAGCACTACTCATGATTGTCTTTAGCTTATTTTCAGCTTTATTTTATCTAGGCAAAGACAAAGGGTCTGGCGAAAGAACCGTTCGTGCGTTAACTATTAGAATTTCGCTATCAATATTGCTATTTGTACTTTTAATCGTTGGGTACTATACAGGAGTGATTGGAGGCAACTCACACCCTTAATATTCAATGGGTATCCAATAAAAAAGGCGACACATTGTGATCGCCTTTTTTTACACTCAATAACCGCTTACAACCAGTAAACGAATACGAATAATCCCAACCATACCACGTCAACAAAGTGCCAGTACCAAGCAACCCCTTCGAAACCGAAGTGGTGATCTGCATCAAAGTGACCTTTCATGCTGCGAAGCAAGATCACAATAAGCATCAAGGTACCCAACATCACGTGGAAGCCATGGAAACCAGTCAACATAAAGAAGCTAGCACCATAAGCACCTGCGCCCAGTGTTAGGCCCATTTCTGTATATGCCTCATGATATTCAGTTGCTTGACAAAGCAAGAACGCAATACCAAGTGCTACTGTTAAGAATAAGCCAATCACTAATTGCTTACGATTATTTTTCATTAAACCCCAGTGCGCCCAAGTGACCGTTGCTCCAGAAGTTAACAATATTAAAGTATTAACCGCTGGCAAGCCCCAGGCCGCCATCGGGCTGAATTTAGCAGCTACATATTCTTTACCCAACACTACGCCGCCAGGACCTGCTGATGGCCAAGCATCCGTAAAGTCTTTATACATTGTGAATTGTGGATCAAACGACGCTAGTTCAGGAATTGAAATGACTCGCATAAAAAATAATGCGCCAAAGAATGCCACAAAGAATGCAACTTCTGAACAGATAAATACAATCATACCGACACGGAATGATTTATCTTCCCACTTAGTATAAAGGCCATTTTGGCTCTCAGAAATTACACTGCCCATCCATTTGAATATCATGCCTAGGATAACCAAAGCTCCAGCAATCATCATTACCTTACCTGCCGGGAAATTATTGATATTAAAAATGAAGCCCGCTGCTAATGTCAACAAACCTGCTGACAAGATGACAGGGTAAGCGACTGGATTCGGAACATAATAATGATTGTTATGTGTTTGTGAAGACATCCTTGTTTCCTTTGCACTATTATAATTAGCGTTTAATTATTAAATTTTTACTTGCTTGCTTCTTAACTTTGAGCAATTACAAGCTCCCTAATTCGCTGGCTTTACTGCATTATAAAATGCGTAAGACAACGTTACCGCCTTTACATCACTTGGTAGATCCGGACTTACATAAAACCTTAATGGCATTAACTTCGTTTCACCTGCTTTAAGCTCTTGCCGTTTAAAACAAAAACATTCAATTTTTTTGAAATGTGGTGAAGCAAGCCCGGGACTAACACTTGGGACTGCCTGACCCGCCACCGTTTCATTCGTATTGTTCTTTGCAACAAAGTTAACCGTTTCAATTTGGCCTGGATGCACTTTGATGCTTGCTTGCTCTGATTGGAAATTCCACCCCAAGCCCGGCATGACGTTACTTGTAAACTCTACGGTCACCCAACGAGTTTCATCCACTTTATTACTCGTGACATCTGCTGTTGCATTAGTTTTACCGTTTAAGCCTGTCATCGTGCAAAGCACGTTATACAAAGGCACTAAAGCAAAACCAAACAAAAGTGCTGCACCAACAATCCAAAGTAATTTAAATCCTAACTTCTTGTTGGCTTGCTGTCTTTCGTCCTTACTATTCACTACTTTCCGATCCAGTAAATGGCAAGGAAGTACCAAGCCAAGGCAATTCCAGCAAATAGCAAACCTAGCTTTTTACTTTTATTGGTTCTTACTTGGTCATTTTGTTGATTTTTATTTACCATCTTCATTATGGCCGCACTTTTGATGCGGCCATACCTCAATCATTAGGAGTAATTACTTAACAATCGGCTGTTCAGTAAAGCTGTGATAGGGCGGTGGTGATTGCAATGTCCATTCCAAACCTTCTGCACCTTCCCAAACACGGTCAGTTGCCTTCTTACCGCCACGAACACAACTAATAATGTTGTAAACGAAGATAAGCTGAGACAAACCAAGTACGAAAGCTGCAACAGTAGAAATTGCATTAAATTCTGCAAATTGGAGCGCGTAGTCAGGAATACGACGTGGCATACCAGCAAGACCCAAGAAGAACTGCGGGATGAATGTTAAGTTGAATGAAATTGCAGTTAACCAGAAGTGCAATTTACCCAAACGCTCATTAAACATATGCCCAGTCATTTTTGGCAACCAGTAGTAAACACCTGACATCACACCCATCATGCCACCCGCAAACAATGTGTAGTGGAAGTGAGCAACAACGAAGTATGAGTGGTGGTACTGCGCATCGGCAGCAACGTCTGCAAGCACTAGGCCTGTAAGACCGCCAATACCGAACAATACAATCCAGCCAGTAGCGAACAACATTGGTGTTTCAAAGCTCAATGAGCCTTTCCAAATCGTTGCAATCCAACAGAAGAACAATACTGCAAGTGGCAATGAGATCGCCATGGTGCTGTACATGAAGTAAAGCAATGCTGGCACTGGCATACCTACTGTAAAGAAGTGGTGAGCCCAAACAACAAGTGCTAATGCACCAATTGCCCATAGTGAAACAACTTGTGCTTTGTAGCCATACATTGGTTTACGTGAGAATGTTTGAAGAATTTGCGGCATGAAACCCCAAATTGGTAACAACACAATATAAACCTCTGGGTGACCAAAGAACCAGAACAAATGTTGGAACAAGATTGGATCGCCACCGCCAGCCGCATCAAAGAAGTGCGTACCAAAATGTCGGTCAGTTAAAAGCATGGTCACTGCACCAGCTAGCACAGGAATTGTCGCAATCAACAAGAAGGCTGTCACTAGCCAGCTCCACGCGAACATAGGCATTTTCATTAATGTCATACCAGGCGCACGCATGTTAAGGATTGTCACGATGACGTTGATAGAACCCAAAACTGATGAAACACCTAACAAGTGGACTGAGAAAATCGCGAAGTCAACACCCATGCCACCTTGAATAGATAATGGCGCATAGAATGTCCAACCAGTTGCAATTGCACCATCACCAATACCAAAAAGTGCCAATGTGAATGGCAGCGTTAGCAGAATAGCTGCTGGTGGCAATAGCCAAAAACCCCAGTTATTCAAACGCGGCAATGCCATATCTGGCGCGCCAATCTGTAAAGGCAGCATCCAATTAGCAAAACCAGTTGCCGCAGGCATCAAAGCTGCGAAAATCATCACTAAAGCATGAACGCCAATTAATTGATTGTAGAACTCAGGCTGCATCAGTTGCAGACCAGGCTGGAATAACTCGGCACGAACAGCCAAGATCATCGCACCACCAACCAAGAACATGATTAGTGAGAACGTAAGATACATCGTACCAATGTCTTTATGATTGGTCGTGGTTAGCCAACGCATGATACCTGTTGGATGGTCATGATGTTCATCATGATGTGCTGCAGTTGTAGAACTCATCATTTTCTCCTTAATGCTACTAATACGCTAAATATTAAAACTCAGATATTAAAAAATTATCAATTATTTAAAACCAAAGCTCTAACGTAGCGCTTTGACTTGAGCAGGCTGAAGCACATCGCCTACGGAGTTACCTAAAGCGTTACGCTCAAAAGTAATCACAGCTGCGATGTCCGTATCATTCAACACACCCTTCCATGAAGGCATCACACCCTTACCATTAAAGACACGGTCTAGATGACCGTCCTTCAATAACTTACCACCCGCATCGAAAATTGGGCCATTGGCAATTTTACTGCCAGTTAACGCAGGGAATGTTGGTGGAAGACCTTGACCATTTGCTTGGTGACAAACAGCACAGTTTTTCACATAAACATCTTTACCATGCTCAACCAACTCTTCTTTTGTCCAAACCTTATCAGCACCAGCTGAAGCAGCAGCTAATTTAGTTTTTTGATCAGCCACCCATTTTGTATATTCTTCTGCGGATACTGCATCAACAACCACTGGCATAAAACCGTGGCCCTTACCGCACAGCTCTTTACATTGACCGCGATACGTACCAGGCACATCAACGCGCACCCATGTTTCACGCAAGAAGCCAGGAATCGCATCACGTGCTGAACCAAACGCTGGCACCCACCAGTTATGAATAACGTCAGTAGCAGTTAAAAGCACACGCACTTTTTTACCTACCGGCAATACTAAATGATTATCCACTTCAAGCAGGTAGTCTTTGCCTTTGTCTGCTTGGTTATCAATTTGATCTTTTGGTGTAGTTAGGTTACTAACGAACTTAATACCTTGCGCCTCGCCGTCCAAATACTCATATTGCCAGCGCCATTGCGAACCAGTCACTTTAATGACCATATCCGCATTGGTTTTTGTGTCTTCCATCATCACAATACTGTGATATGCAGGAATCCCCATCAAAACGAAGTCGATATAAAGCAAAATTGCAAATGGGACTAAAGTCCAAACCACTTGCGATTTTGTACTTGGGCCACTAAATGTAGCCGCTTCGTGACCCTTACTTTTTCTATGATTAACGATTGAGTAAATCATAATGCCTAACACGATCAAGAAAATAATCATCACGATGACCATAAACTTGTTGTGTACATGAAGTGTGTCAGCCGCCATTGGCGTTGCTGGCATCGGGAAATTCCAAGTGTATTCAGCATGAGCAGCCAATGAAATCATTGCCACCATCACACCAAGCCCCGCCTTTTTCAGAAACTGCATCACCATACTTACTCCCAAAAACTGGTTAAGAAACAACTCCAACACGCTCTTTTAATTGTTTAGCAAGCTCTAAACGCTGATCGTTTGTCATATAACTACGACCAAAATCTATTTCCTTACCGTGCGAGCGGAGCGACAACATTTGATCGCCATTTGGGGTAAGGCGCAAAAGCACTTTCACCCAATAACGATTAAAAACCATTTTACTTACAGCCTTGTAGCTTTTTTTCTCTACCGAAATTTGATCGCCCTCAATCACAATACTTTCGTAATCTTGAGAATGGCAATGAATATAATAAAAAGCATATCCCATCGCCAACAATTCAATTCCAGCAAAGGGCAACACCAACCAAGCACCGATCAAACTAAATCCAATCGCCACAGCGAAAGATATTGCAGCAATAATCACCACAGCGTAAACACGACCTTTTGCTGTTAAAGAGCTATTCGGTCGCGCAACCATCTCAAAATCCGCTGCAACTTGATTCAATGTCAGGCCCTCATCAAAGCACTAAGCTAAAAACAATTTTTAAATTAAAGCCTTATAGCCATCAAAATTTGTAATTGAGTTATTACAGATGTAACAACTGAGTTACATTTTGATTAAATTATCATATTACGTAGGCGAATTCAAGCTTAAAAAAGCTTGCAATGTCTCATCAACATGATTGAAGAGCGCGCAAATCAATGTGCTTAAATGAAATAGCGTAAAGCTAATACTGGCATTTAAGGCTAATAGATGTGGGGAAACGGATTAAATTAGGCGGGCTTAGCTGGTCGCCTTATGTTCCACAAAATGTTTGATAACTTGCATCAAAGCCTGCACTCGCCCCTTGAAGGTACTTATCATGCTGAGGAATGCAATAAGGTTTAGAAAGTGCTTCTAGAAAGTCGTGAAAAGCCTCCATGTGGCCTTGAGAAGCACTTGCCAACGCTTCTTCTACTAAATGATTGCGAGGGATTACAAGCGGATTATGGCTATCCATCAATGCCGCGACTTCCTCTATAGCTTGAGGTTGCCTGGAGAGCCGCTCGCTCCTCATCATTTGCCAATTTTTAAAACCCCCATCAGCAAGCATCGCCGGATCTAATAGACTTAAATCCGCAAGATTTCTGAATGTATTTGTATAATCAGCTTGATGTTTGTACATCAGCATCAATAAATCTTCCACCAGCACAAGGTCACTAGGCTCAGCATTAAAAAAGCCGATTTTCTTTCGCAGCGCATTGAGCCAATAGTCCCTATATTTAGTTTGATAAGCATTCAAACATGCTGTTGCTATGCTAATCGCTTCTTCCTGACTTTCAGCGAGTAAGGGTAAAAGGCTCTCAGCAAATCGCGTTAAATTCCATTCGCCCATCATGGGCTGATTGCCAAAAGCATAACGGCCATTTTTATCAATCGAACTAAACACCGCTTTAGGCGAATAAGCATTTACAAAAGCACAAGGTCCATAATCAATCGTTTCACCAGCGATGCTCATATTGTCGGTATTCATCACACCATGAATAAAACCAAACTGCATCCACTTAGCAATCAGTGACGCTTGCGCATCAATCACCGCCTCAAGCAAGCCGATATAGGGATGGGCATTATTCTCCAATAATGGATAATGGCGATGGATGGTGTAATCCGCCAATGCTTTAAGCGCATCGATGTTGTCAATGGCGGCAGCATATTGAAAAGTCCCGACCCGAATATGGCTAGCCGCCACTCTCGTCAACACCGCTCCAATCAATGGCTCAGCCCTGTAAAACACCTCACCAGTCAACATCACAGCAAGGCTTCGCGTAGTTGGTACGCCCAAAGCATGCATGGCTTCACTCATTAAATACTCGCGAAGCATTGGCCCCAATCCTGCCAAGCCATCACCAGAACGTGAATATGGGGTTGGGCCAGAACCTTTTAGCTGAATATCAACTCGTTGATGGTTGGACTTAATATGCTCACCAAGCAATATCGCTCGCCCATCCCCTAAATTATTGAACCCGCCAAACTGATGGCCAGCATAAGCTTGGGCAATAGGATAAGCAGCCTCTGGAATCTCCCTACCAGCAAGGCAAGCCCAATCAGAAACCTCGATGGCTTTAGCATCCAAGCCAAGTGTGTTGGCTAGATGCTGGTTAAAAATTAACAAACTTGAATTTTTGAATTGCTTGGGGTTTGCGCGAGCAAATAAAACTTCAGGAAGCTTCGAGTAGGAGTTATCGAAACAAAAGCCAAATTGATCTGAGTTGTGCGGATTAGATGCATTCATAGTGCCATAGCTTACTATTTTAGTTGGGTATTGTTAACCTTTGCTTGCGTTTCACTTAAGAAAACCGACCAAAACGTTATGTGGCATAGCTCCTATCGCGCAAAATGCTAACATGTAGTCTTATCCATTCGCAAATAAGCGCCAAAAACTCAAACACCCAACATCCAAGGATAAGCATGCAAATTAAAACTAGCACGATTTTCAACATTGCCTTAACAGTAGCAGTCTTAGCCCTAGCCCTCAACGCATCTCAAATGAAGCAACTGCTATATAACCAAGTCCAAGGCTCATCAAATTCAGTGGATAAAATCAACGCTTCAATTACCGCAATAAAAGCGCATGAAGTTGAATTAGAGGCTAAAGATGTTGCTATATCCGCGCTTGTTGCAGATCTCATCATCAAAACACAAGAGCAAGGTCAATCTATTGATGAAATTCTAGCAAAGCAAACAAAGAAAAAATAAAGAGGTAAAATGCTCCAATTAGCACTGAGTGATTTACCAAAAGAATTTTTAGACGTAAAAAAAGCCTACCAATTGGTAAGCACTTAATTTACTTGGTGCCGGGGGGGGGAATCGAACCCCCATGAAGTTGCCCTCGCTGGATTTTGAGTCCAGTGCGTCTACCAATTCCGCCACCCCGGCAACGAAGTTCGACATTATAACAAACACTGGCATTTATGCGAACTACTGAATTTGATTTTTATTTACCCCCAGAACTGATTGCACAGTTTCCAACCAAAGAGCGCTCAGCAAGTAGATTGCTAAGACTCAACGGAAATAGCGGCTTAATCAGCGATGAGCATTTCATTAACATCTGCGAGTTTATTGATGCAGGGGATTTGCTGATTTTTAACAATACTAAAGTCATTAAGGCGCGCCTTGCTGGTCAGAAAGCATCAGGCGGTGCGATTGAAGCTTTGGTTGAACGCATTATTGATGAGCATCATGTATTAGCACACGTTCGCGCTTCTAAATCCCCCAAACCAGGCACGCGCTTGATATTTGCCAATGCTTTTGAGGCTGAAGTTGAAGCCCGTCAAGATGATCTTTTTTTGCTGCGTATAGATTCACAGCGCCCTATTTTAGATTTGCTTGATGAATACGGCGCACTGCCGTTGCCGCCTTATATTAGCCATGCCGCAGACGAGTTTGATGATGAGCGCTACCAAACCGTATTCGCAAAAGACCCAGGCGCGGTGGCCGCACCAACAGCTGGACTGCATTTTGATGATGACGTAATTAACCGCTTAAAAGCAAAAGGCGTGAATGTTGCTTATGTGACACTTCACGTTGGTGCTGGCACGTTCCAGCCTGTGCGTGTGGATAATATCAACGAGCACAAAATGCACGCTGAGCTTTATTCTGTGCCTGCTAAAACGCTAGCGCTGATTAAAGCCACGCAAGCTGCAGGCAAAAAAGTCACCGGTGTTGGCACAACAGTGCTCAGGGCACTTGAGAGCGCAGCTCGCTCTGGAGAGCTGGTTGCAGGTAACGGTGAAACGGATATTTTCATCACGCCAGGCTACCAATTTAAAGTAGTGGATAGACTGCTGACTAACTTCCATCTGCCAAAAAGCACTTTACTCATGTTAGTGTCCGCCTTTGCTGGTGTAGAAAATATCCATAAAGCTTACCAACATGCTATCCAACAAAAGTACCGTTTTTTTAGCTATGGTGATGCCATGTTACTGGAGCGAACTGACGCCACACAATGAAGCTTGGAACTCCTCCAAGGAAATTGTGCCTATTATTAGACAATGTTTTAACTGTAATTAAGAAAGCGTTTATGAAAATTTTAAAATCGTTATCTAGCTTGAGCCTTCTTTGCTTGCCTTTACTCGTGCATCAAGCACAAGCCGCAGTTTTGCCTGAAGCTGAAGTCGTGACTAAAATCACACTGGCTAAAATGCCAAGCTCTAAACCAATGTCTATCGCTTACGTGCCCATTCATCAACGCTACTATGTTGCGGATGGTGGGTTAGCGCCGATGGGCTCAGAAATGGAAGCGCCGATTTCGAAGTCACAAGTGCATGTATACGGTGATGGAGGTCAGTACATTCAATCTGCAAAGCCTGGTTATGACAACCGCTCGATTTACTTTAATCAAGTGACCAAACAACTTGAGACGATTACTTACAACATCTCAAGTAATGCTGGCTTCTCACCGAATACCGGTCTTTTCTCATTAGAATTAGATGATAAAGGCAACCTGACGGGAAACTCTAAAGACATTTCAGGGTTTAACGCAGCGTTTGGGGACGCCTCGACCATTCCAACGCACAATCCTGAAACCAACCTTTATTACGCCAAACAAGGCCGTAGTAATCTGGTATGGGTGGTTGATTTAAACAAAGATGAAAAAATTGAAGAGATTAAACTAGATCTCAAAACAGCGGGTGTTCAGTTTGACGATATTACTGACTACTATGTTGCCTACACAGGCATTAAAGGCGAAGAGCTTGCCGTCTTAGATGTCGATCACAAAGCAGTCTTGGTGTTCGATATTAAAGGCAGCTTCGTTGCTAAGAGTGCTTTGCCAAGCACATTGAAATTGCGCTCACAAAACCATATTGCAGGTTTAGGTTATACCAATGGATTGTTCTTTGTTTACCACGAACCTGAGGGTGAATTTGGCAGCTTCTACGGCTTTAAGGTTTCAGACTTAGCCAAGTAAAATATCCAAGCAAAAACCCCAAGTAATTAAGCAAAAGTTTCACCCACAAAAAAACCGCCCGAAGGCGGTTTTTTTATTTAAGTAATACTACTTACTTATTTACCTAATGCACCAGCGAGCTTGCCTGATACCAAACCAAACACAGCGCCTAAAACAGCTGAAACAGCTACTAGTAACACTGGATTAGTAAGATCAGTCGCTGTTACGCTACCTGCGTTAGCTGTTTGTAATGCATAAGCAGCGGTTGCTGCATAGCCGTAAACATTAGCTGGCACACAAGAAAGAAGACCGATATTTGCAACGATGACTAGGAAAAAGACTGTAACGGCGATGTAGACTGCGGGACCCACTGGAGCAGCTAAACCTAATGGGTTTGAGCCAACCAAGTACAAGGCAACACCAGCGATAAGAGCTCCGTAAACCATGCCTGCGATAGTTTTTTGTAATGCAGCGTTATCACCGCCAGAATGGAAGAAGCTTCCCCAAGCGATAAAACCAGCCCAAACTAAAACGGAACCAGCTAATGGACCCAATGCTAGATACGCCCATAAACCACCAAGTAAAGCGATACTTACAGATAGTGCAGTTACTTTAGACATACTTATCTCCTCTAGTTGTACTTCTATTTTTACTTCTAGTTAAAATATAAAAAAATAGATCAGCTATAGCGACAGGTGCAAAAGCGTTTATTTCGTTGAAGTGCCGTTGCACCATCAAAACCGCTGAATGTGATATTAGTCCGAAAAAGTAGCTGGTGTAAACAATTTGCACTAAAAAAGTGCAGAGAAAATCTGTGAAAATATAGCCTACTGCGTGCAACTCCAGTAATGGCGGCATGTTCCAACCACTGCATTAGGATATTGCGGCTGACCTAAACTGCCATTATATCGACCCAAAGCACGGTACAAATCCCCATGTTCGACATCTAAATAGTGTCTTAAAATCGTAAAGCCATAACGCAAATTGAGCCGTAAATGAAATAAATCATGGTCTGGTGCACCGATATTACTCACCCAAAATGGCATTACTTGCATAAATCCGCGCGCACGCACCGATGAAACTGCGTACTTATTAAAGCCACTTTCTATTTGGATTAAACCCAACACCAACTGTGGATCTAGTCCAGCACGGGTGGCTTCATAGTGCACTGTACGTAAAAATTCCTCACGCATGTTTTGGTCTGGCATACCCTTTTTGAGGCGTTCGGACATGGTGTCAAGCCATTTTTTGGCTTCAACTTCATTTGAGAAAAATAGCTTAGGTGCAGCATGATCGCTGACAGATTTTTGCATCAATGCTTTGACGCTATTAGAAAGGGGCTCCTCTTGCTGAGCCCCTGCAAAGGAAATATGACTCACTAAACAAGCAATAAGAAACAGGGCATACACACAAAAGCGCTTTTGCATGATTTGCCCTACTCTATTAACTCAATGTTTTGGTGATAAATCCAAGTACTTCATTAAGTGGAATTGATTGCGCTTCAGTTGAAGTGCGCGCTTGGTATTCCACTTGGTTTTCTTTCAAGCCACGGTCACCAATCACAATGCGATGTGGAATCCCAATCAACTCCATCTCCGCAAACATCACACCAGGGCGCTCGCCGCGGTCATCTAGCAGCACATCCACACTCGCCGCTAGCAAATCTTCATAAAGCTTGGTTGCCGCCTCTTTCACGGCATCGCTCTTATCCATGCCAATTGGCGCAATCGCCACTTGGAAAGGCGCAAGACTAGTTGGGAACACAATACCGCGTTCATCGTTACCCTGCTCAATCGCAGCGCCCACAATACGTGATACGCCAATGCCGTAACAACCCATTTCCATCACTTGCGTTTGACCTTGCTCATCGAGGTAAGTCGCGTTCATCGCTTGTGCGTATTTTGTGCGCAATTGGAAAATATGACCCACTTCAATCCCGCGACATAAAGCCAACACACCCTTGCCATCTGGGCTTGCATCGCCATCAATCACATTACGAATATCTGCGACCAAACTAGGTTCTGGTAAATCACGCCCAAAGTTCACGCCTGATAAATGCAGTTTAGGTTGGTTTGCGCCGCAAATAAAATCACTCATCGCAGCCACAGTGCGGTCAGCAATCACCGTCTCGTTCGCTCCAACGCTTACGGTTAAGAG
>Ga0114958_10000384_pt1 | contig 37817 bp, 40 predicted proteins | sample C_130208_EF_Meta_FD_89577 | JGI IMG/M metagenome (GOLD analysis project Ga0114958, IMG submission 89577) | Freshwater microbial communities from Lake Croche, Canada to study carbon cycling - C_130208_EF_MetaG | ecosystem: Environmental > Aquatic > Freshwater > Lake | place: Lake Croche, Canada... | reverse complement strand
TGTGCACGGGCCAAGTGTTGAGAATTTCGCTGCCCCCTACGGTGCCCTTGACCAAATGGGCGGCGCACTGCGCGTTGCGGGGCCAGACGGACTGGGCATAGGTTTGGCGCGATTGAACACGGCCTGCCAAGCGCGCCAAAGCGCCACAGCCACCCATATTTTAGCCGATATGGCGGGTGGGGACCACCTTTGTGACGCGCTTCTTACCCTCATGGGTCAGCATGCGCCAAACAAGCCCTTGCATCGAGGCGATAGTGTGGCAGGGTCGCAGCCTTAAAGTCGCCGACATCGGGGAATGAACCTCGGGTCAACCGATGCGACACAAGGTGCAGGCAAAATGACCATCAGCATTCCAACGCCAAGGGCAGGCGATCTAGACCCGATTGCGAAGCCGCCGCCCACGGCGCCAGAGGCAGCGCAGGTCGCGGCCCTGTGCTGGCGGCTGCACAAGGGGCGGGTTCAGGTCTTGCTGGTGACCTCGCGCGATACGGGGCGGTGGGTGCTGCCCAAGGGCTGGCCCATGACGGGAAAGACGGCTGACGCCGCGGCTGAGCGCGAAGCTTGGGAAGAGGCGGGGGTTGAAGGACTGGTACAGGCGCTGCCCGTCGGGCGCTATTGCTATGACAAGATAAGGCCCGATGCCACCGTGTTGCGCTGCTGCGTCGAAATCTTCCCGCTGCGCGTAAGGCGGCTGAAATCCGAGTTTCCAGAGCATAAGGAACGCCGCCGCAAATGGTTCAGCGCGGGCGAGGCGGCAAGTTTGGTGGCAGAGGCCGAGCTTGGCGACCTTTTGAGGCGTTTGGATGAAACACCGGCTTTGCTGACAGGGATGTCAAAGTCCGCAATGCCCACTGTTTAAGGCAGAGCTTGGTTTAAGGCAGAGCTTGGCTTGACAAGGGCCGACAACCTGCCAGTTAAAGGTGTGTCCACGATGTGTGGCGAGGCCCAAGCGAAAAGAAGATGATCCGTTACACGCTGAAATGTACGGCAGAACACGAGTTTGACAGCTGGTTTCAATCGGCTGCGGCGTTTGATAGCCTGATGGCGGGGGGCCATGTCGCCTGCCCGACCTGTGGCAGTGCCAAGGTCGCCAAGGCGCTGATGGCCCCGCGCGTGGCCCATGGCCAAGGTGATCTGACCACACCGCAGAGCGATGCCGAAAAGGCGCTGGCCGAGTTGCGGCGCAAGGTTGAAGAAAACTCGGAATATGTCGGAGTGAACTTTGTGGCCGAGGCGCGCAAGATGCACGAGGGCACGGTGCCCGAACGCTCGATCTATGGCGAGGCCAAGCCCGCCGATGCGATCAAGCTGTTGGAGGAGGGTGTGCCTGTGGCCCCCTTGCCCTTTATGCCGGGACGCAAAAGCAACTAACGCTCTATTTGGCGGCTGATCTTTCCCCAAAGACTCTGGAGGGTTTCACACCCTCCAGACCTCCCGTGGGATATTTGGGCACGTATGAAAGGGGTCAGATTTGCTTTTGCGGCATCTGCACGCGCAATCCGTCAAGGGCGGCAGACACTTTCAACTGGCAGGTCAGGCGCGAGCGGACGGGATCGGGCGACCATGCGAAATCGAGCATGTCGGATTCCATCGCGTCTTTCTTGGGCAAACGGTCCACCCAAGCCGGGTCGACATAGACATGGCAGGTGGAACAGGCGCAGGCCCCGCCGCAGTCGGCTTCGATTCCGGGGATGCCGTTGTCGCGGGCCCCTTCCATGACGGTCAGGCCGTTTGCGACCTCGATCGTGTGTTCTTTGCCGCCGAATTCGACATAGGTGATCTTTGCCATGGTGCCCTCGCATCTGTGTTGGGGGATATCTAGCGCAAGGGGCGCGCGGATTCCACCCCCCGTTTGGGGCTTGCGCGGGCCTGTGATGGCTTGCTTTGCCGCTGATGATGTTCTACTTTCGTTCTATGTCTGATTGGCTAACCCCCACCCCGCGCCCCAACACTTGGCCCCGCCCGCCTGCGGCCTTGCCCGCTGCGCGTTTGGATGAGCCAAGCCACGGTGCGCGGGTCTGTGTGGCGGGGTTGGTTTTGGTGCGCCAGCGCCCCGGCACGGCCAAGGGCGTGATCTTTCTGACGCTGGAGGATGAGACAGGGGTTGCCAATGTCGTGGTCTGGGCCGCGATCTATGAACGCTTTCGCCGCGCGGTGATCTCGGGGCGCTTGCTGCGCGTCACGGGCCGGTTGCAGCGCGATGCGGGGGTGGTGCATGTGGTGGCCGAGGCGATTGAGGACATGTCCCCCCTGCTGGACCGCCTGCTAGCCCCTGACTTTCGGCCCGAAATTGCGCGGGCGGGCGACCAGCCCTAGCGTGCGCAAAGCAAAGGCGGCGAGGTTGCCCCCGCCGCCTGTCAGGTCTTTATGCCGGTGGCTTATTCCAGCGACAGCGCCACAAAGCGCGGATCACCTTGGGTGCGCACCAAAAGCAGCAGCGACTTGCGGCCCGCATCTTTCGCCTCGGCCACGCGGTCTTGCATGTCTTTCAGCGTTGCCACCTTTTGCTGGCCTGCTTCGGTGATCAGATCGCCTTGGCGCAGGCCCTTGGTATAGGCTTCAGACGCCACATCGACATTCATCACCACCAGCCCTTTTTCGCCCGGTTGAAGGCCCAGATCGGCGGCCATCTCGTCGGTGAAGGGTTGCAGGGTCAGGCCAAGGATCACGCTGGTCTGGGGTTCTGCCGGAGCGGCGGGTTTTTGGCCGGCGGTGTCAGACTGGGCCTCGGCCTCTTCGCGGCGGCCGAGCTTGACGTCAAGGTCAACCGACTTGCCCTGACGCAGCACAACAACCTTGACCATCTCGCCAATCGGCGCATCGGCCACGGCGCGCACCAAGGCTTTGGAATCGGACACATCTTTGCCGTTAAAGGTGACAATCACATCCCCCGACAGGATGCCTGCATCCTTGCCCGGACCATCGGGCACATCGGTGACCAAAGCGCCCGTCGCCGAAGCAAGGCCCATGGCATCGGCCACATCTTGGCTGACGTCTTGAATGCGCACGCCCAGCCAACCGCGACGGGTTTCGCCGTATTGCTTAAGCTGGTCAACGACCTTGCTGACGACGTTCGAGGCCATCGAAAAGCCGATCCCGATCGACCCGCCCGAGGGTGACAGGATCGCCGTGTTCATCCCGATCACTTCGCCGTTCACGTTAAACAACGGCCCGCCAGAGTTGCCTTTGTTGATCGCAGCATCGGTCTGCAGGAAGTCGTCATAAGTGCCGCTCAACTCGCGCCCACGGGCCGAGACGATGCCCGCCGACACCGAAAAGCCTTGGCCGAGCGGGTTGCCCATGGCCACGACCCAGTCGCCAACGCGCATCTTGTCGCTGTCGCCGAACGAGACGAAGGGCAAGGCGTCAGGGCTTTCCACCTTCAGCAGGGCCACGTCGGTCTTCAGATCGCGCCCGACCACTTTGGCCTTAAAGGTCTTGTGGCCAAAGGTTTCGACCTCGATGTCATCAGCACCTTCGATGACATGGTTGTTGGTCACGATGTAGCCGTCAGCGGAAATGATATAGCCAGAGCCCAAGGCTTCAGATTTTTCCATCGGCTGGTCGGGGGATTGCCCGTTTTGGCCGTTGAAATCCTTGAAGAACTTCTCAAAGGGCGACCCGGGGGGCACCTGCATCTGCCCGCCCGATTGGGCCGCGACGATCGAGGAGGTGGTGATATCAACCACGGCGGGGGAGAATTTCTCGACCAGATCGGCAAAACTGGCTGGCACGCCTTGCGCCATGGTGACGCCAGCCAAGGGGCTGACGGTCAGCGCAAGCCCCAAGCCCAGCGCCATCAGGGCGCGGCGGGGGCTGCGGGTTCGCGATAGGTCCGCCTGCGGGGCGGGGCGTTTTAAGACGGGATAAGTCGCTTGCACGTTCGAACTCCTCACGATGTGCCCAGGCCCGCGCGGTGCGAGGCCGGTATGTCATGCCCCTATGTTGAGCGGGGACGCGCTATTTGCAATGCAAACCCGCTCGCGCCCGCTCAAAGCCGCGTGAGAAGATCGTGCGCGGTTTGCGAGGCATACGCCCGCAAACCGCAAGTCCTTAGGGCGCTTTGGGCGCGCTGCCGCCCGCAACCGTGCTGCCCGTGCCCGTTGCAGCCGATGCGGGGCCTGCGGCGGCTTGGTCCACGGGATCGACCCCGAAGTAGTGGAAGAACTCACCCTTGGGGGCCATCACAAAGGCTGTTGTGCCCGATTTGAGCGCATTGGTATAGGCGCTGAGCGAGCGGGTGAAGGCGTAGAACTCGGGGTCTTGGCCATAGGCTTGGGCATAGATCGCGCTGCGTTTGGCATCGGCTTGGCCCCGGATGATCTCGGCCTGTTTGCTGGCCTCAGAGGTGATTTCCACAGCCGCACGATCGGCCTCGGCCCGCAGAGTTTGGGCCGCTTCGTTGCCGCGGGCGATTTCGTCGGTCGCATCGCGCTGGCGTTCGGCCTGCATGCGCGAATAGGTCGCATTCAAGTTTTGCTGCGGCAGGTCGGTGCGGGTGAGGCGCACGTCGATCACGTCGATGCCCAAGGTTGCGGCCTTGGCGCGGGCATTGTCGCGGATTTTGTTCATCAGCGCCACGCGGTCTTCTGACAGCACCGATTGCAGCGGGACCGAGCCTAGAACGTCGCGCACTTCGGGGTTCACGATCTTTGACAGGTTGTTGCGCGCCTCGTCAATGCCGCCCAAGCCTACGGCGCGGCGGAACTTTTGCAGGTCAACAATGCGCCAACGGGCAAAGGCATCCACCACCAGACGGCGCTGGTCGGCAAAGGTGATTTCCTGCGGGTCGGTCACAAGGCCCAAGATGCGGTCATCATAGCGAAAGACCTCTTGGATGAACGGGGCTTTGAAATACAGGCCCGGTTCATCAACCACCTGCTTGACCTCGCCAAACTGCAAGACCAGCACTTTTTCACGCACATCGACCACGAAGATCGACGACATGGCCGTGGCGAGCAAGATCGCCAGAACGGGAAGAGAGTAGATCATTTTCATCAGTTGGTCCCTCCGGCAGCGGGGGCAGAGGGCGGCGGGATCAGGCTGTTAAGCGGCAGATAGGGCACAGCCCCTTGGGCAGAGCCATCCATGATGACCTTATTTGCCCCGCCTAAGACCTGCTCCATCGTTTCCAGATACATCCGCTTGCGCGTGACTTCAGGGGCTTTGACGTATTCGGCATAGACCGACAGGAAGCGGCTGGCATCGCCCTCGGCCTCGTTCACCACCTTTGCGGCATAGGCTTGCGCCTCTTGTCCGGTTTGGGCGGCTTGACCGCGTGCGGCGGCGGTGACTTTGTTGGCATAGGCATTGGCTTCTTTTTGCAAGCGGTCGCGCTCTTGCTGGGCGGCTTGCACGGCGCGGAAGCTGTCGGCCACTTCGGCGGGCACGTCGGATTTGAGCAGGTTCACCCGCACCACCGAAATGCCGCTGTCATAGCTATCAAGGGTGGATTGCACCTCGGTTGTCAGGCTGGTTTCCACCTCGCCGCGGTTTTTGTTCAAGATCGGGGCCAATTGGCTGCGGGCCACGATGTCACGCACGGCCGATTCGGCCACGGCGCGGATCGTGTCTTCGGGGTCTTTCAGGTTAAACAGATACTTGGCCGGATCGTTGATGTTCCAGACCACTTGGAATTCGATATCCACGATGTTTTGATCGCCCGTCAGCATTAGGCCATTGTCCAGATCGCCGCCCGTCCCCGTGCCGATATCGGTGGTGCGCTGCTGGCTGGTGTTGACGATAACGGCCGAAACGATGGGCCAAGGGGCCACGTTCAAGCCATCGGCTTTGACTTGGTAGAATTGGCCCAGAAACAGCTCAACCGCTTTTTCTTCGGGCTTGACGGTGTAAAATGACAGGTAAGACCAGACCAAGCCCAGCGCGATGATGGCCGCGATGATGCCCTGACGGGTAAACAACCAATTGCCATCGCCACCGGTTGACCCGCCGCCGCCGCCGCCGTTGCCGCGACCGCCCATGATGACGCGCAAGCGTTCTTGCCCTTTGCGGAACACCTCGTCCAGATCGGGGATTTGCGGGCCCGGTGCGCGGCGATTATCGCCGTTGCGCGGTTCGGGCCTGCGCCCTTCGGGCTTTTTGTTATCGTCCTCGGGGCCGTTACCGCCGCCCCAAGGGCCATTGCCACCTGCCATCGGTTTTCCTCTTGTTCTTTGTCAGACTTAATCTGGGCATCGCCCGCGAAATTTCAAGGCACGCCGCTTAAACGGCGGGATGGGTCCTTGTGGGTTTGCGCATGGTCACCAGTTCTTCAGCCATTGTCGGGTGAACGGCCACGGTGCGGTCGAAATCTTCTTTGGTGGCCCCCATCTTGACGGCAATCGCCGCCAGTTGGATCATCTCGCCCGCCTCTGGCCCGACGATATGGCAGCCCAGCACCACGCGGGTGTGGGCATCGACGATCAGTTTCATCAGCACACGGTCTTGGCGGCCCGCAAAAAGGGTCTTCATGGGGCGGAAGGTGGCGGCGTAAACCTCGACCCCGCCGCGGGCTTTGCCTTGCTCTTCGGTCATGCCCACAGCGCCCAATTCCGGCTGGGTGAAGACGGCCGAGGCGACCAGCGCATGGTCCGCCTTGGCAGGTTTGGCGCGAAACAGCGTGTCGGCCAAGGCATGGCCTTCGCGGATGGCCACGGGGGTCAGATTGACGCGGTCGGTGACATCGCCCACCGCGTAGATCGAAGGAACGGCAGTCTGGCTCCATTCATCGACGATCACTTCGCCGTATTGGCCAAAGGCCACGCCCAAGGTGTCCAGCCCCAAGCCTTGCACATTCGGCCTGCGGCCTGTGGCGTAAAGGACAAGGTCAACCTCTTGTTGGGCGCCAGAAAGATCGGTGGCCACGATGCCGCCGCTGCTGCGATCCAGCCGCGCCACATCGGCGTTGCAGCGGATGTCGATCCCCGCCGCTTGCATGCCCGCCACAACATGGCCGCGCGCCTCGTCATCAAAGCCGCGCAGGATTTGCGGGCCTCGGTAAAGCTGGGTCACTTTGGTGCCAAAGCCGTTAAGAATACAGGCAAATTCCGAGGCGATATAGCCCCCCCCCACGATCAGCGCACGCTGAGGCAGGCTGTCGAGATCAAACATCTCGTTCGAGGTGACGGCCAATTCGGCGCCGGGCACATCGGGCACAAAGGGCCACCCGCCTGTGGCGATCAGGATATGCTTGGCCGTGAAGGTTTGCCCCGTCGACAGGCGCACGGTGTGGGCATCGGCCAAAGTGGCGCGGGCGTCATGCACCACAACGCCGCCATTTTTCAGCGTGCCGCGATAGGCGGTTTCCAGACGGGTCAGTTCAGCGCTCAGAAGGCCGCGAAACTTGGGCCAGTCAAAGGCCCCCGCCTGCACATCCCAGCCATAGGCCGCCGCATCCTGCATGGCTTTGGGATAGGTCGAGGCGTTGACCATCAGCTTTTTGGGCACGCAGCCGCGAATGACACAGGTGCCGCCCATGCGGCTTTCCTCGGCCAGACCGACCCGCGCCCCACCCTCTGCCGCCGCAATACGCGCAGCCCGCACGCCGCCAGAGCCACCGCCGATGACGAAAAGGTCGTAGTCAAAGGGCAAGGTCACTCTCCCAGATCGGCGAAGATATTGTCCAACGGGGCAACCGCGCCCTTGCTGGCGTCAACCGACCCGTCGTGATTGTCGCGCACCACCACCCGCCCGTCGGTGTGGCCGATGATGACGCGGTCGCATAGATTGATAAACAAGCCGTTTTCCACCACGCCGGGAATTTGGTTCAAAGCCAAAGCCAACCGCTGCGGATGGCCGATGCGCTTAAGGTGCAGGTCAAGAATGTAATTGCCTTCGTCTGTCAGCAAGGGGCCGTCTTTGGCCATGCGCAGGGTGACATCGCGGGCGAAGACATCTTGGGTCAACAGCATCTCTTCGATCAGCACTTGCGTGGTGGTCCAGCCAAAGCGGATCACTTCGACGGGCAGCGGGAAAGCGCCCAGATTGGCCACTTCCTTGGCGGCATCGGTGATCACAATCATCTGGTCGCTGGCAGCGGCCACGATCTTTTCCTGCAACAGCGCTGCGCCACCGCCTTTGATCAGGTTGAAGGCTTGGTCAAACTCGTCTGCACCGTCAATGGTCAGGTCCAGCCATTTGGCCTCCTCCAGCGTGGTGATCGTCAGCCCAAGGTCGCGCGCGAGGTCTGCGGTGCGGGTCGAGGTCGGAACCCCGATCACCTGCAACCCCTCGGCCTGCACCCGGGCGGCCAAGCAGCGCACCATCCACGCGGCGGTGGACCCTGTGCCAAGGCCCAGTTTCATGCCCGATTGCACAAAATCAACCGCGCGTTTGGCGGCGACATATTTGGCGGTATCGACGGGGGACAAGTCCTTGTGCATCTTGGGCTCCTGACCATTTGGGCGCGCTTATATCAAAGCTGCGGGCAGCTTCTATGGCCAAACGGCAAGCGGGGCGACCTTGACTTGCGGGGATCGCTGCCCATATTGAGAATAAGTCTCAATCTCATCCCAGATCGGCCCAAGTGACCCCCAAGGCCCCCCCGCGCAAAGCCATTTGGAACAGCCCCCGAGGGCCTGCGGCTTTGTCCGAGGTGGCGCGCAGTGTGAAGCTGGGCGCAACCCCTTGGAAGCGGTTTTTGGCGTTTTTGGGGCCGGGCTATATGGTGGCCGTGGGCTATATGGACCCGGGCAATTGGGCGACATCCTTGGCGGGCGGGTCAAAGTTTGGCTACGCGCTGTTGTTTGTCGCACTTTTGTCGAACCTGATGGCGATTGTGCTGCAGTCTTTATCGGCACGGCTGGCGATTGGGTCGGGGCGCGATCTGGCGCAGGCGTGCCGCGATGCCTTTCCGGCTTGGGTGTCGATCCCCTTGTGGTTGACGGCCGAGGTGGCGATTATCGCCACTGACGTGGCCGAGGTGATCGGCACGGCGATTGGCCTGAACCTGCTGTTGGGCATTCCGCTGGAACTGGGCGTTTTGATCACGGCTTTGGATGTGTTCTTGATCCTGTGGCTGCAAAAGCGCGGGTTTCGCAAGCTTGAGGGCTTTGTGGTCGCCCTTTTGGCGCTGATCGCGGTGTGTTTTGCCATTCAGGTCGCCTTGGCCAACCCCGATTGGGGCGGCGTGCTGCGCGGCTTTGCGCCAACATCCGATGTGCTGCGCAATCCGCAAATGCTGTATCTGGCGCTGGGGATTTTGGGCGCGACGGTGATGCCCCATAACCTGTACCTGCATTCGGCCATCGTACAAACCCGCGACTGGGGCGAGCGCCCGCAAGACAAGGCCGAGGCCTTGCGCTTTGCCACGATCGATTCGACCCTTGCCCTGATGTTCGCCCTGCTGATCAACGCGGCCATCTTGATCTTGGCGGCGGCGAGTTTTCACGCCACGGGCAAAACCGAGGTCGCCGATTTGGGCGATGCGCACCAGTTGATTGGGCCTTTGCTGGGCACGGGGGTGGCGCCCGTGCTGTTTGCGGTCGCCCTTCTGGCCTGCGGGCTGAATTCCACCGTCACCGCCACGCTGGCGGGCCAAGCCGTGATGGAGGGGTTCTTGCGCCTGCGTCTGGCCCCATGGCTGCGCCGCTTGATCACCCGCAGTCTGGCAATCTTGCCCGCCGCTGGTGTGACGCTGATCTACGGGGCGGCGGGCACGGGGCGGCTACTGATTCTGACGCAGGTGGTGTTAAGTTTGCAATTGTCCTTTGCGGTCATTCCTTTGGTGCTGTTCACCACCTCGCGCGGGCGGATGGGGGCGCTGGTGGCCCCCTTGTGGCTGGGGGCCTTGGCTTGGGGTGTGGCCGGAGCGATTGTGGCGTTGAACCTGAAATTGTTGTGGGATTTCTTTGGGGCTTAGGCCGCTTTGTCTAAAACGACAGGCCAGCGCGCACCTCTTTGACCGTCACTCTGCCGTCGTCGTTGGCATCAAAGGCCATCACCAGTTTGGTCGTTTTGATCTCGGTCGCGGACACTGCTTTGTCGGCGGCAAGCAGGCCAAAGGCCGCAGCCTCGCTGGCGCTCACCTTGCCGTCGCCATCCGCATCGGCCTGCGTAAAGATACGCACCAACCGCGCACGGGCCGAAGCGCTGATCGCCGCCTTGGTGCGGCGGAGTTCATCACCCGTCAGAACGCCGTCAAGGTTCAAATCGCCATCGGCCAGCACCGACATCACATAACTGCGCGCCTTGGCCTGTTCAAAGGCAATGCTGGTGTCGACCTGCTCGGCGGTAATCGCCCCATCCACGCCGTAAGCGGCGATAAGGTCGGTCATATCGTCGAAATACTTTTGCGGATCATCCATCACCTGACGCACCGCCGTTTCGGGAATGGTGAAAGCGGCAGGTTGGGGCAGGGTGTCAGCGGCGACGGGCAGAAACACGGCGATCAGGGCGGGAAGGGCGGGCATGGGAACCTCTGATAAAGGGTGGGTGGACTGGCCTTGATCATTGGGGATTGTGATTAAGGCGGGGTAAACAAACAGGGAACAGATCGCGAGAAATTTGCAGGAATCCACCTTTTCTCGCCATTTTCCCGCTTCACCTGTCGGTTTTGCTTTGTAGCCCGCCCCGCCTGCCCCCTATCGTGGCCCAAAGATGGAGCGCGCGATGTCCCAACCGGTTTATACTTTGTACTTCTCGCCTGATTCTGCCTCGTTCATCGTGCGGCTGGCGCTGCGGCTGACGGGGGCAGAGTTTGGCGAACGCCAGATCGACCGCCCCGCAGGCGAGCTGGACAGCCCCGCCTACCGCGCGATGCACCCTTTGGGCAAAATCCCCGCGATGGAAACGCCGGATGGCCCGATGTTCGAGACGGCGGCGATTTTGATGTATCTGGCCGAGCGTCATGCGGGCCTAGCCCCCGCACAGGGCAGCGCCGAACGTGCGGCCTTTCTGAAATGGTACTTTTACACCGTCACCAACCTGCACGCGCCCTTGATGCAGGTCTTTTACCCCGAGCGGGTTGCAGGTGCAGACTGCGCTGCGGCGGTCGTCGCGCATCAAGGGGCAAAGCTGCAAGAGCACTTTGCCATTCTGGATCAGATGGTGGCGCGCGATGCGCCTGAATGGCTTTCGGCCAAACCGTCGATCTTTTCCTTCTATGTCGGCGTTTTGGTGCGCTGGCTGTCGGGCTTTCCGGCAGGCCATCCCGCCCGCATCACCACCGCCGATCTGCCCGCCCTAGGGCCGATCTTGGCCCAGCTTGAAAGCTGCCCCGCAGCGCAGGATGTGGCCAAGGCCGAAGGCTGCGCCCCCACCATCTTCACCGCAGCTTATTGAGGGCCCCATGTTCCTGTCTGTCTTTGATATGTTCAAAGTGGGGGTCGGCCCCTCGTCTTCCCACACCATGGGGCCGATGGTCGCCGCAGCGCGGTTCTTGGAAACGCTGCGCACCTCGCCGTTTCGGGCGGCGGGGCTGAAAGCCTCGCTGCACGGGTCATTGGCGTTCACGGGCCTAGGCCATGCCACCGACCGCGCCACGATCTTGGGGCTGGCGGGGTTTGAACCGGCCACCTATGACGCCGCCAAGGCCGAAACCGTGCTAGAGGCGATCAACGCCACCCATAAAATCACTCCCCCCGGCTTGGGCGAGATGGCTTTTGACCCCAAGAAAGACTTGGTCTTTGACTATGGCCCCGCCCTTCCCGGCCATGCCAATGGCATGATCTTGAAGGCGACCGACGCGCAGGGCGATGTGATCTTGCAAGAAACCTATTACTCCATCGGGGGCGGCTTTGTGCTGACCGCCGCCGAGCAGGCCGAAGCGGGTGGATCGAAAGCCAAGGCCCGCGCCGATGTGCCCTATCCGTTTGAGACGGCGGCCGAGATGATGGAGATGGCGGCGAAGTCTGGCCTGACCATTGCCCAAATGAAGCTGGCCAACGAGCTAAAGTACCGCTCCAAGGCCGAGATCGACAAGGGCATCGCCCGCCTGTGGGAGGTGATGAACCACTGCATCTCGCGCGGGATGGAGGGCACGGGGATTTTGCCCGGCGGGTTGAAAGTGCGCCGCCGTGCCAAGGGCATCCATGATGCGCTGTTGGCCGAACGCGGGCTGAATATGACAGCACCGCATGTGATCAACGACTGGATGTCGCTGTATGCGATGGCGGTGAATGAAGAAAACGCGGCTGGCGGGCAGGTTGTGACTGCCCCGACCAATGGGGCGGCAGGCGTGCTTCCGGCGGTGTTGCGGTACTATCTGGATCATGTGCCGGGGGCCTCGACCAACCGCATCGGTGATTTTCTGCTGACGGCGGCGGCGATTGGCGGGCTTTGCAAGCACAATGCCAGCATTTCGGGCGCCGAATGCGGCTGTCAGGCCGAGGTGGGGTCGGCTGCGGCTATGGCTGCTGCGGGGCTGGCTGCGGTCTTGGGCGGCAGTGTCGAGCAGGTGGAAAACGCCGCCGAAATCGCTTTAGAGCATCACTTGGGCATGACCTGCGACCCCGTCAAAGGGCTGGTGCAGGTGCCGTGCATTGAACGCAACGGGTTGGGGGCGATCAAGGCGGTTTCCGCCGCCAGCCTGTCGCTGCGCGGCGATGGGCAGCATCTGGTCAGCTTGGATGTGTGTATCGAAACCATGCGCCAGACGGGCAAGGATATGCACGAGAAGTACAAAGAAACCTCTCTGGGCGGCTTGGCCGTGAATGTGCCAAATTGCTAAAACCGACCAATACGCTGCGCGGCGCTTTGCTGATGGTGGGCTTTTGTATTCTGGCCCCTTTGTTGGACGCTTGTTCTAAACTGGCCACCACGCAAATTCCCGTGGGCCAGATCACCGCCGCGCGTTTTGTGTTTCAGTGGGTGTGCATGCTGCCGGTGATCTTGGCGATGCGGCTGGATTGGCGCACAGGCGGGCGGGATGCGGGGTTGTTGGTTTTGCGGGCGATCTGTCTGATCTTGTCGACCTATTACTTTGTCGCCTCGGTGCAGTACATGCCGATTGCCGATTCCATCGCCATTGTCTTTGTGATGCCCTTTATCTTGATGTTTCTCGGCCGGTTGATTTTTGGCAATCCGGTCGGGCAACGGCGGATCTATGCCTCGGTCGTGGGGTTCGGCGGGGCGATGTATGTCATTCAACCCTCGCTGAACCACTACGGGCTGGTGGCGCTGTTTCCCTTGGGCTGCGCGCTGTCGTTTTCGTTTTACGAGATGGCCACGCAGGCCATGTCAAACCGCGTGCATCCGGTGACGATGCAACTGCACACATCCATTGCGGGAACGGTGATTTGTTTGCCGCTGCTCTGGGCGTTCAACGGGTCGGGCATTGGCGAGTTGGACCCTGTTTCGCCCGACCTTCTTAACTGGGCCTATCTGTTTGGCGTGGGGTTCTGGGCGGCGATCAGCCATTTGTGCATGACGATTGCGATGAAATACGCCCCCGCGGCCACCCTTGCACCGCTGCATTATCTGGAACTGCCGATGGCGGTTTTCTTGGGCTATGCGATCTTTGGCGATTTTCCCAATGCACTGACATGGGTGGGCATAGTGCTGATCACGGGATCGGGGCTGTATATCATTCGCCACGAACACCAGCAGGGATCAGCCCATCCAATGCCGCCCCCACTGCCGAACGAGGCAATATAACCAGCATCAAAGCCGCACTGAAGCGCAGGCGCACGGGGCCGGATACTTCGTTTGAGGTGCCAATCATCCCGTCAGGCGCAAAGGCCAAATCCTGCAAGGGCCAGCGCAGGCCCGCGCTTTCGCCTGTCACAGCACCCATCGGAAACAGCGACAGGCGCGATCCTTTGGGCAGGGTCAGATCCAGCGAAGGCGGGGCCAGAAAGGTCACATCCGACCCGCTTAAGATCAAACAACGCTTGTCAGGATGGCGCACCAAGGTGTTGAGCACCGCCAAACCGTGATCCAGCCTTTGTCCGGCAAAGCCCAATCCCAGCACAAAGGGCGCTGCGATCGAGCGCAGGGCCTTGTCGAAATCGGTCGTCACCTGCTCGGCTATCGGATGCAAACGCCCCGCCAATCGGGCGCGCGCAGCCGGCGAGATCGAATCAAAATCGCCAATCACCGCCTCGGGCTCTGCCCCCAAGGCCAAAAGCCGGTCGGCCCCACTGTCCGCCGCCACCAGTCGCGGGGCCAAAGCGCGGGCTTGGGCCAGAAGGCTGGCCGAAAACCGCCCCCCCCCGGCCAGAGTGACGCCTTTGGGAGAGTGAACGAGGACGGGGCTCATGGGCAAATGTCTTTCCAATTGCGGCGAAAATTCTGGTCAGGGACACAATCCATCCTTTAAATCACCACCTTTTGTCCATCGAATAGCGCGACGCTGCGGGCATTTTCGCCCAAAGACCTGTGAAAAGGCCCCCTTGATGTCGGGTGCCAAACGGATCCTTACCGTCTCTTATGGGGCGTTTAGCTGCACGCTGGAGGGCTTTGCCGATCCTATGGCCACGCTGAAAGACGTGACAGAGCATTTTCAGTCTTTGGCCGCCCTATCGCCAAACTTTGGGTCGATCCCGGCGGCAAGCCCCAGCCTGCAAGCCCAAACGGACAGCCCAAGACCTAAGGCGCAAATCCCCCGCCCCCTTGGCCCGCAGATGCCGACAGACACCGCGCCTCAAGACAGCCCCTTGGCCAAAGCCGCCGAAGTGTCGGTGAGCCGCCTGATCAAAGCCGCCGACACCGCCTTGGACAACCCCGAAACCAAGCGCCGCAGCGCCGCTCTCGCGCAGACAAAAGCCCTGGTGCTGGCCAAAATGGCCGAGCCAAGCACCGCGGGTGATCTGGCGGCGCGTGCCGAGGCGCGGCGCAGAGCTTTTCAACAAGACCTCGCCCAGTCCTTGCCCGCGCCCTTAAGCCCGCAAGCGGCACGCCGCCGTGGGCTTGCGCGATCTTAAATCAACCTTGCGCAGATTTACCCGCGATCATCGGGAACCGCGTCAGGGTCGGGTTGGCCGATGCCCAAAAAGAGCGGCCGAAGCGGCACGATCCAAATGATGCCAAGCCCGACATAAATCGCAAGCTCGACCAGAACCGAGGGACGGTCGATCAAAGCCACCAGCGAAACGGCGATCACGATATAAGCGGGCAGCCCGACACACAGCACCAAAAGCGCCAGTCTGCGACGGGTTTTGTAAGACAATGCCATGATTTTAATCCTGAAAGGGGTCGGTGACAAGGATCGTATCGTCGCGCTCGGGACTGGTGGAGACCAGCGCCACAGGACACTGGATCAACTCTTCAATCCGGCGCACATAGTTGACCGCAGCCTGCGGCAATTGCGCCCAAGACCGCGCACCTGCGGTGGTGTCAGACCAGCCTGCCATCTCTTCATAAATCGGCGTGCAGCGGGCTTGGGCATTGGCGGCGGTGGGCAAGTAATCAAGCCGCTTGCCGTCAAGATTATAGCCCACACAGATTTTCAGCGTCTTAAAGCCGTCCAGCACATCAAGCTTGGTCAGCGCAATGCCCGATACGCCCGAAGTGGCACAGGTTTGGCGCACCAAAACCGCGTCAAACCAGCCACAGCGGCGCTTGCGGCCTGTGACGGTGCCAAACTCGTGACCGCGCGCGCCCAAACGCTCGCCGTCATCATCGTGAAGCTCTGCCGGAAAGGGCCCTTCGCCCACGCGGGTGGTATAGGCTTTGACAATCCCCAGCACAAAATCAATCGCCGTTGGCCCCAGCCCCACGCCCGTTGCCGCCTGCCCCGCGATCACGTTCGAAGATGTCACAAAGGGATAAGTGCCAAAATCAATATCCAGCAAGGCCCCCTGCGCGCCTTCAAACAGAATGCGCTTGCCCGCACGGCGGGCGTCATCCATCACTTTCCAGACGGGCTGGGCATAGGGCAGCACCTGCGGTGCAATGGCGCGTAGGGCAGACAGCAGCGCGTCTTTATCGACAGGCGCAACGCCCAAGCCACGGCGCAAGTCATCGTGGTGGCCCATAAGCCGATCCACCCGCGCGACCAAAGTCGCCTCATCCGCCAGATCGGCCAGCCGAATGGCACGGCGGCCCACTTTATCTTCGTAAGCCGGACCAATGCCGCGCCCCGTGGTGCCGATTTTCGCCACACCCGTTTGACCTTCACGCGCGCGGTCCAACTCTCCGTGGATCGGCAGGATCAGGCTGGCGTTTTCGGCCACCATCAGATTTTCAGGCGTAATATCCACACCTTGCCCGCGCAGCTTGTCAATTTCCATCACCAGATGCCACGGATCGACCACCACGCCGTTGCCGATCACCGACAGCTTACCGCCGCGCACGATGCCGCTGGGCAACAGGCTTAGCTTGTAAACCTTGCCCTCGATGACCAGCGTATGGCCCGCATTGTGCCCGCCTTGGAACCGCGCGATCACATCGGCCCGCTCAGAAAGCCAGTCGACGATCTTGCCCTTGCCCTCGTCGCCCCACTGGGCGCCTACAACGACTACATTGGCCACAGCATCCCCTTCGCATCTTGCAAAAAACCGTTCGACCTATAGCGAGTGGCGGCGGCCAGCGAAACCACAAAGTGCCGTGGGCCCCCGTATCCTGGGCGAAGCGCCCACAGCCCCTTGCAGGCCCCGCTGCACGCGCGCAGAGTGTCGACCAAACCCCGCACCATGAGGCCAAAATGCTCTACTACGTCACCTTGGGCACCAATGCCCTGCCCCGCGCCCGCGCCTTTTACGGCCCCACCTTGGCCACGCTTGACATCGTCGACCTGCGCCCCGAGGGGGACGAAGCCTGCTACGGCCGCCCGGGCGATGCCGACCCCAGCTTGTACGTCGTCACGCCCTTTGACGGCCAACCCGCCACCAAGGGCAATGGCACGATGTTGGCCCTAACCGCCCCCACCCGCGCCGCCGTGCGCGCCTTTTACGACGCAGCCTTGGCAAACGGCGGCAGTGACGAAGGCGCGCCGGGCCTGCGCTATTCGGAAAACTTCTATTCCTGCTACGTGCGCGATCCGGATGGCAACAAACTTTCCGCCGTCTGTCACCTGCCCGAATAGCGCCGCCCTGCCCCGGCTGCGTAAAATTACGCCCGCAAGCCCCCTGCCCGCGCCAGAGGGCTTGCGGGCCTGCGCGCATCCGCCTAGATAGGCGCGTCACCCCGAAAGGCTTTTTCGCATGCAAAACGTCATCCTCGCCATCCACCTGATCTTGGCCCTGTTGCTGATTGGGGTGGTGTTGCTGCAAAGGTCTGAAGGCGGCGGGCTTGGAATGGGGTCAACCGGCGGGGTCGTCTCGGGGCGTTCGGCAGCCACAGCGCTGGCCAAGCTGACATGGATTTTCGCGGGGCTGTTTATCGCCACATCGATCACGCTGACAATTTTGGCCGCCCATGACAGCGCCACATCCTCGGTGATCGACCAGATCGGCGGCACGGTGCCAGCCCCTGCAGCACCGGAATTGCCAGCAACCACAACACCGCTGACAGCCCTTCCGGCCACCACCGATGCACCGGCCACACCGCCCAAAGCCGAAAACTGATACCAGCTTTTGATCGTTTGACGATATAAACGACAGCATCTAGCGGTCTGGTTGCTTATGGGGTGAATTTGCCTTAAGCATCAAATCCCGTGGTGATGCGATTCCGCCTGACCGAATCGCTTAGGAACACGGGGACCCAAATGGCACGTTATATCTTTATCACGGGCGGCGTTGTGTCCTCGTTGGGCAAGGGCTTGGCATCGGCAGCGCTGGGGGCTTTGCTGCAAGCGCGGGGCTATACGGTGCGGTTGCGCAAACTGGACCCCTATCTGAACGTCGACCCCGGCACCATGTCGCCCTTTGAACATGGCGAGGTGTTTGTCACCGATGACGGTGCCGAAACCGACCTAGACTTGGGCCATTACGAACGCTTCACCGGCGTGCATGCGCGCCAAACCGATAGCATCTCGTCTGGGCGGATTTATTCCAACGTTTTGGAAAAGGAACGGCGCGGCGATTATCTCGGCAAGACGATCCAAGTCATTCCCCATGTCACCAACGAAATCAAAGATTTCCTGCGCATCGGGCAGGATGAGGTTGATTTCATGCTGTGCGAAATTGGCGGTACGGTCGGCGACATCGAAGGCCTGCCCTTCTTTGAATCGATCCGCCAATTCATCCACGAACGCCCGCGCGGCCAGTCAATTCTGATGCACCTCACACTGCTGCCCTATCTGGCAGCTTCGGGCGAGTTAAAAACCAAGCCCACCCAGCATTCGGTCAAAGAATTGCAAAGCATCGGCCTTGCGCCGGATGTGCTGGTGTGTCGCTCAGAACATCCGATCCCCGAGCGCGAGATTGAAAAAATCGCGCTGTTTTGCAATGTGCGCAAAGAGGCGGTTATTCCCGCTTATGATCTGAAAACCATCTACGAAGCCCCACTGGCCTATCACCGCGCGGGCTTGGATCAGGCCGTGCTGGATGCGTTCAACATCTCTCCCGCGCCCAAACCCAATTTGGCGCGCTGGGAAGATGTGATGGACCGCTTAAACCATCCCGAAGGCGTGGTGCGCGTGGCGATTGTGGGCAAATACACCCAATTGGAAGACGCCTATAAATCCATTGCCGAGGCGCTGACCCATGGTGGGATGGCCAATCGCACCAAGGTGAAAGCCGAATGGATCGACGCCGAAATCTTTGAACGCGAAGACCCCGCGCCCTATCTGGAAAACTTCCACGCCATTCTGGTGCCCGGCGGTTTTGGCGAGCGCGGCACCGAGGGCAAGATAAAAGCCGCACAATTTGCCCGCGAAAAGAAAATTCCCTATCTGGGGATTTGTCTGGGGATGCAAATGGCCGTGATCGAAAGTGCCCGCCATTTGGGCGGCATGGGCAATGCCGGATCGGAAGAATTTGACCATGAGTCCGGCGAAAAGCGGTTTACGCCCGTGGTGTATCATTTGAAAGAATGGGTGCAGGGCAACCATACCGTGACCCGCAAAACCACCGATGCCAAAGGCGGCACGATGCGGCTGGGGGCCTATACGGCGGTGCTGAAAGCGGGATCCAAGGTGGCGCAAGTCTACGGCACCACCACCATCGAAGAACGCCACCGCCACAGATATGAAGTCGACATCCGCTACCGCGACAAGCTGGAAGCCTGCGGGTTGATCTTTTCCGGCATGAGCCCGGACGGCAAACTGCCCGAGATCGTCGAGGTCAAAGACCACCCGTGGTTCATCGGCGTGCAGTTCCATCCCGAGTTAAAAAGCAAACCCTTCGCCCCCCACCCGCTGTTTGCAGATTTCGTGCGGGCGGCGATGGAGCAGGAGCGGTTGGTTTAGGGGGGCAATCCCTACACCCCCGGCAGCACCTCAAACGCGCCCTCGTACATCATGTGCAGCGCCACATACAAAATAATCGCCAGCCCGACAAAGGCGATCCAGCGGTGTTTGTTCAGCAATCCGGCGATAAAGCTGGCCGCAAGCCCCATCAGCGCCACCGACAGGGCAAGGCCAAAGACCAGCACCGCCGGATGCTCTTTGGCAGCGCCCGCCACGGCCAGCACGTTGTCCAAACTCATCGACACATCGGCCACCACGATCTGCCACGCCGCTTGGGCAAAGCTTTTGCGCGGCGCGCCTTTGGCGATGGTTCCGTCGTGGTTCAGGTCGCTCTCGGCCAGAACCTCGGCCCCGGCTTGGGCGGCGTGGCCCCCTTTGATCTCGCGCCACATCTTCCAGCAGACCCACAGCAGCAAGGCCCCGCCGGCCAAGGTTAGCCCGGTGATGGCCATCAGCTGTGTTGCCGCCAGCGCAAAGACAATCCGCAGCACGGTGGCCGCCATAACGCCGATCAGGATGGCCTTATTGCGCTGGTCTTTGGGCAGGCCGGCCGCCGCCATGCCGATCACAATCGCGTTGTCACCTGCCAGCACCAGATCAATCCCGATCACGCCCAAAAGGGCTGTTACAGCTTCGGGGGTGATCAAATCCATCGGTCAGGCTCCATCTTGCAGGCCTGACCTAAGGGGCAAGGCGCGCGCTTTCAACCCCAAAGCCCGCTTTACGCAAGCCCCGCCTTGCGCTAGGCCACCTGCATGCTGTCGTATCAACATGCCTATCACGCGGGAAATCTGGCCGATGTCCATAAGCATGCGCTTTTGGCTTGGGCTTTGGCTTACCTGACGGCCAAGGATAAGCCGCTGTCTTATATCGAAACCCACGCCGGGAGGGGTCTATATGACCTGTCTGGGGCCGAGGCCGACAAGACCGGCGAGGCCGCCGCCGGCATTGCGCGGGCCGAAGGGTGGTTGCCCGCCGAGCACCCTTATCGGCGCATCTTGGCGCAGGTGCGCGCCATACATGGCGCACAGTCCTATCCCGGATCGCCGCTGATTGCCGCAACCTCGCTGCGCGCGGGCGATGTGATGCATCTGTGCGAATTGCATCCAGCCGAATTTCGCGCTTTGGAGGCCAACCTTACCCCTTGGGGCGCCCATATCGCCCAAGTCGATGGGCTAGAGGCGGCGATGGCTTTAACCCCGCCCACGCCACGGCGCGGCATGATGCTGATTGACCCGTCTTACGAGGTGAAGGCCGATTACGACCGCCTGCCCAGCATCATCGCTAAGGTGATGAAGCGCTGGAATGTCGGGATCGTGGCGCTGTGGTATCCGATCTTGCTCGATGTGCCGCATGTGCAAATGCTCGCGGCCCTGACGCGGGATTTTCCCGAAGCGCTGCGCTCGGAAGTGCGTTTCCCCCCGATCCGCGAGGGGCACCGCATGGCCGGATCGGGGATGTTCATCGTCAACCCGCCCTACGGCATGGATGAAGAAGCCGCCCGCCTTTTGGCGATTTTTGACACCTATCGCCGCTAGGCATTGGCAGCCAACCGGGCGAAGTTTATAGAGTGACGCATGAGCTTTCTTGACCTTCTCTTCGGCCCCGCGCCCACCCGCCTGCCCGTGCCAGAGGAACGTCTGGCGCTTGCGGCGCTTTTGGTGCGCGTGGCGCGGGCGGACGGCTTTGCCTCGGCCCCGGAACTGGCACGGATCGAGCGGATCTTGCAAAGCCGCTACGCTTTGACACCCCAAGCCGCGCAGTCCCTGCGCGTCGAGGCGGAAACCGCCGAAACCCTAGCGCCCGACACCGTCCGCTTCACCCGTGCGCTGAAAGAGGCCGTTCCCCTGGAAAACCGCGCTGCCTTGGTCGAGGCTTTGTGGGCCGTCGCCCTTGCCGATGGTCAGCGCGATGCCGACGAAGACCGGTTGCTGCGGCTGGTTTCGGGATTGTTGGGCTTAAGCGATGTCGACTCGGCGCTGGCGCGGCAAAGAGCTGCCAAGGCATGATCGCTTCCCTGGGCATGTATGACCGCGCCGAGGTGCAGCCCAGCAATGACCGGCTTTGGGCGCTGATCCGCGATGGATTACGAGCGGCAGGGTTTGCGGCGCCCGATGCGCTGACGCGCGGCGAAGGGGCCTATTGGCCCGCTTGGGAGGCATCCGATTTGGTGCTGTCGCAAACCTGCGGCTTTCCCTATCGCGCCAAACTTCACGGCAAAGTCACCCTGATCGGCACGCCCGATTACGGCGTGCAAGGCTGCCCGCCGGGCTATTACCGCTCGGTCTTTGTGGCAGCAAAAACCGATGCTCGCCGCGAGGTGCGGCAGTTTAACGGTGCGAGCTTGGCCTTTAACGAGGACCTGTCGCAATCCGGCTGGGCCGCCCCGCAGAATTTTGCCACCGCGAATGGCCTAACGCTGCGCCCCACTTTGCGCACGGGCGGACATGTTCTGTCAGCACGTGCTGTGGCCGAAGGGCAAGCCGAGATTGCAGCGCTGGATGCTGTGACTTGGTCCATGATCCAGCGCCACGAGGTCTTCGCCGACGCGTTGCAAGAGGTTGGCTTGACAGACCCAACCCCCGGTCTGCCCTATATCACCGCCTTGGGGGCCGATGCGGGCGTGATGTTTGACGTCATCTCTGCCGCCATCAACGCCCTTCCTGCCGAAGATAAAACCGCCCTTTGCCTGCGCGGCTTGGTCAAAATCGACGCCGCAGCCTATCTGGCCGTGCCCACACCACCCACGCCCCATGACCTTGGCTTGTTGGCCTAAGACTGATTTTTCGTCCGGCACAACTTGATTTTTCGCAGAAAAATCGTTTCTTCCCCCCGAGCCACGATTTTTCTGCGAAAAATCACAGTGCCCCCGCCGCGATGCGATTTATCTTGCCCAGAAGGCCTTTCCCGCCTATCCTGCAATTTGATCAAATTGTGCGGCGGTTATTCCGACCTCTGCCAAGATCACAAATAAGGGATGGATCAAGGGCATGATCTGACCTGTCTGCTGGGCGCGTCGCGTCAAGTGTGGGCGGGGATTGGCCCCTCCGATGTGCTATGATGAAAGACTGGTTAAGAAAACACCCGGACGTCCGGACCATCCGCGTGGCTGCGGCGGATTTGAACGGGCAAGCGCGGGGCAAACGGGTTCCGGCGCGATTTGCGGATAAGATTGTCAAAGACGGAACGCGCTTTCCCTTTTCGGTGCTCAACCTGGATATCTGGGGCGAGGATATCGACGACAGCCCCTTGGTCTTCGAACAGGGCGACCAGGACGGCGTCCTGAAACCCACCGAACGTGGCTTTATGCCCATGCCTTGGCTAGAGGCCCCCACCGCGCTGCTGCCGATCTGGATGTTTCGCGAAAACGGCACGCCTTATGAGGGCGACCCGCGCCATGCTCTCGCGCAAGTGGTGCAGCGCTTTAAGGCGCGCGGGTTAACGCCGGTTTGTGCGATCGAGCTTGAGTTCTTCCTGATCGACGACTCGGGAAAAACCCTGCAGGTGCCGCCCTCGCCGCGTTCTGGCAAGCGGCGTAAGGCGGCCGAGACGTTGTCGATCCGCGCTTTGGATGTGTTTGATACGTTCTTTACCGACCTCTATGACGCCTGCGAGGCGATGGATATTCCCGCCGATACATCCACCTCGGAAACCGGATTGGGCCAGTTCGAGGTCAATCTGATGCATTGCGACGATGCGCTGCGCGCCGCCGATGATGCGTGGCTGTTCAAGATGCTGGTCAAAGGCTTGGCGCGCCGGCACGGCTTTGCCGCCAGTTTCATGGCCAAACCCTATCCGGAATACTCCGGCTCGGGCCTGCACACCCATTTCAGCCTGCTGGATGAGGCGGGGCGCAATGTGTTTGACAGCGGCGGGCCCAAAGGCACCGCCATGTTGAAGCAAGCGGTGGCGGGCTGCATGAACGCCATGCGCGACAGCACGCTGATCTTTGCGCCGCATCAAAACAGCTACGAACGCCTGATCCCCGGCAAACATGCCCCCACCGCTGTGTGTTGGGGCTATGAAAACCGCACCGCCGCGATCCGCATTCCCGCCGGAAACCCCAGCGCGCGGCGGATCGAGCACCGCGTGGCGGGGGGCGATGTGAACCCCTATCTGATGCTGGCCGCCATCTTGGGGGCTGCGCTGGACGGGATCGAAAACGAGATGGAGCCCGCCAGCCCCATCGTGGGCAACGCCTATGCCGTCGACGGCCTGCCCCAGATTGCCGAAGATTGGGAAACCGCCATCGACGCCTTAGAACAAAGCACCATCGTGCCGCGGTTTCTGCATCCCGAACTGATCAAGAACCTGATCTCGACCAAGCGGCAGGAACTGCATTATCTGGGTGAATTGTCGGATTCCGAAAAGATAGAACTCTACCTTGACACGGTCTAGGATACCTTTCCCCTTGACCACCCCCCCGAGCCCGGCGTTAGCTGAAGACACATCCACTGGACCCATGATGAAAATCGGCATCTTACAAACGGGCATGGCGCCTGACGCCCTGAAAGACGATCTGGGCGATTACCCTGACCTGTTCGCGCGCCTTCTGGCGGGCAAAGGGTTTGAATTTGAAACCTTCCGCGTGGTGGACGGGGTGTTTCCGCCCTCGGTCCATGCTTGCGATGGCTGGTTGATCACCGGGTCGCGCCACGGGGCTTATGAAGATCATCCGTGGATCCCGCCACTGGAAGACTTTATCCGCGCCGCTTATGCCGCCCATGTGCCCTTGGTGGGCATCTGCTTTGGCCACCAGATTGTCGCCCAAGCCATGGGTGGTAAGGTGCAGCGTCATGCGGGCGGCTGGGCCATAGGGGCCACCGATTACGACTTTGGCGGAAAAACCCTGCGCCTGAACGCATGGCACCGCGATCAGGTCACCCAAGTGCCGCCCATGGCCAAGGTCATCGGGCGCAACGATTTTTGCGCCAATGCCGCTTTGCTTTACGATGACCGCACCTTCACCGTGCAAGCCCATCCCGAATTTCGCCCCGAATTTGTCAACGGCTTGATGGAGAGCCGCGGCAAGGGCCTTGTGCCCGATGATCTGATGGATACAGCCCGCGCGCGACTGCCGCTTGCGATTGATGACCAAACGATGGCGGATCAGATTTCTGACTTTTTCAAAATGGTGCGGACCTAACCCCCGCCCCCCATTCATGTGTGATCTATGTCCAAATGGACCGACCAACTGCCAGAGGCAGCCAAAGAATATATAGGCTCTCGTCGCGTGGACGAGGTGGAATGTGTGACCGGCGACATCGCCGGTGTGGCGCGGGGCAAGGCCATGCCTGCCACCAAGTTTGGCAAGCAAACCAACTATTTCCTGCCAAATTCGATCTTCTTGCAAACCATCACCGGCGAATGGGCCGACAACCCGTTTGACGCCTTCACCGAACCTGACATGTTCATGGTGCCCGATTTTTCCACCGCCACCGCTGCCCCGTGGACAGCGGACGTGACGCTGCAAGTGATCCATGACGCGATGGACCAAGAGGGCAATCCCATCCCCTTCAGCCCGCGCAATGTGCTCAAGAAAATCGTCCAACTCTACAACGACCAAGGCTGGACCCCCGTGGTTGCCCCCGAGATGGAATTTTTCCTGACCGCCCGCAACATCGACCCCAATATGCCCGTCGAACCCCCTATGGGCCGGTCGGGCCGCAGGGCGGCTGGCAAACAGGCCTATTCGCTGTCAGCGGTGGATGAATACGGCAAGGTGATTGACGACATCTATGACTATGCCGAAGCCCAAGGGCTGGAAATCGACGGCATCTTGCAAGAAGGTGGGGCGGGCCAGATTGAGCTGAACCTAGAACACGGCGATCCGGTGCGCTTGGCCGACGATGTGTTTTTCTTCAAGCGCCTGATCCGCGAAGCCGCTCTGCGCCACGATTGCTTTGCCACCTTCATGGCCAAGCCCATCGCGGATGAGCCGGGCAGTGCGATGCACATTCACACCTCGGTCGTCGATACGCGCAGCGGCAAGAACATCTTTTCCGAAAAGAAGGGCGAGGCGACCGACAGCTTTTACCACTTCATCGCCGGTCTGCAAAACCACCTGACCGGCGCGATTGCGGTCTTGGCGCCCTATGTGAACAGCTACCGCCGCTATGTTCCCGATTTTGCAGCGCCGATCAATCTGGAATGGGGCCATGACAACCGCACCACGGGCTTGCGGGTGCCGATATCCTCGCCCGCAGCGCGGCGGATTGAAAACCGCCTGCCGGGGATGGATTGCAACCCCTATCTGGGCATCGCCGCCACCTTGGCCTGCGGCTATCTGGGCCTGATGGAAAAGAAAGAACCTCGCCCTGAATTCAAGGCCAGTGCTTATATCGACAGCGACGACATCCCGTCCAACCTTGGCGATGCTTTAGACCTGTTGCAGGCCGACACCGCGTTGAAAGGCGTTCTGGGCGAGGAGTTTTGCAAGGTCTACGACTCGGTCAAGCGCAATGAATACAAAGAGTTCTTGCAAGTCATCTCGCCGTGGGAGCGCCAGCATCTTTTGTTGAACGTATGAACCTGCTGCATATCAACGATCCGGCGGGGGGCTATCCCCCGTCCTACTACGCCGCCACAGCCACTCCCTTTGCCCCCCTGCCCGCTTTACAGGGCGAGGTTCAGGCCGATGTCTGCATCATCGGCGGCGGCTACACCGGCCTGTCAGCGGCGCTGCATTTGGCCGAACGGGGCTATAGCGTGGTGCTGCTGGAAGCGCACCGCTTGGGCTTTGGAGCATCGGGGCGCAATGGCGGGCAGGTGGGGTCGGGCCAGCGGCAAGATCAAGACTGGCTCGAGGCTGCGGCGGGTCAAAGGGCCGCGCATCTGATGTGGGATATGGCGCAAGAGGCGAAGGCCTTGGTCAAATCCTTGATCCAGACCCATGACATGCCCGTGACCTTTCACCCCGGGGTTGCGACCGCCTGCTGGACTAAGGCCGATCTGCGCAGCGCCCTGCAAAGCGCTGAAAAGCTGGACCGCGATTATGGCTATGACCAGATCAAGGTCTTGGACCACAAGGGGATCGGCGGCTTGATCGGGTCAAAGGTCTTTACGGGCGGTGTTCTAGATCAAGGCGCGGGCCATATCCACCCCCTGAACTTCGCCCTAGGGCTGGCCAAGGCCGCGCAAGTGGCGGGGGCGCGGCTGTTTGAACGCTCGGAGGTGCTGGAACTTGTGCAAGGCCCCAAGCCCTTGGTGCGCACAGCGCAAGGCCAGGTGCGGGCGGGGCAGGTGATTTTGGCCTGCAACGGGTATCTGGGCGGGCTGGAAGCCAAGGTGGCTGCCCGGGTGATGCCGATCAACAATTTTATTGTGGCGACCGAACCCTTGGGGGCAGAGGCGGCGACTATCCTCGCAGAGCCCATCGCCGTGGCCGATACCAAGTTTGTCGTGAACTACTGGCGCTTGTCCGACGACAACCGCCTGCTGTTTGGCGGCGGCGAAAGCTATGGCTACCGCTTTCCCGATATCTTGAACGTGGTGCGCAAGCCGATGCTGGCGATCTATCCCCAGCTTGCGGGGGCCAAGATTGACTATGCTTGGGGCGGCACCTTGGCCATCACCACCAACCGCATGCCGTGTTTTGCACGGCCTGCGCCCAATATCCTGTCGGCCTCGGGCTATTCGGGGCACGGCGTGGCAATGGCGACTATGGCGGGTAAGGTTCTGGCCGCCACCGTGGCCGGACAAAGCGCGCAGTTTGATCTGCTGGCCAAACTGCCCCAGCGCGGATTTCCGGGCGGAGCGGCGCTGCGCTGGCCGCTTTTGGTGCTGGCGATGACGTGGTACGGCTTGCGCGACAGGTTGGGGCTGTAAGCCACTTTTGCGCCATCGGCAGAATTCTGCAAATTTCGTCTGCACTAGAAAATTGTCACTGGTTTGTTACCTTTCTGAGGTTTACGGTTTTTCTAAAGAATGTTTTCAGGAAAGCTGCAAAGATGGCGCACGACGGTCAGGCCCAAGCCCCCAATGTTTACGATGCCGAACCCATCCCCGCCTCGGCCATGGCCGAGATCGAGCGGCTTTTGTCCTCTGGCGATTTGTTTCGCTACACCGCGCCGGACGGATCACCTGTGGCCCTGCTGGAACGCGAATTTGCCGAGCTGATGGGGTCGCGCTATGCGCTGGCGGTGGCGTCCTGCTCTGCCGCTTTGTTCTTGTCGCTCAAAGCGCTGGACCTGCCGCGCGGGGCCAAGGTGCTGATCCCGGCCTTTACCTTTGCCGCTGTCCCTTCGGCTGTCATCCATGCGGAATGCGAGCCTGTCTTGGTGGAAGTGGGCGAGAATTACCGCGTGGATATGGCGGATTTCGCCGCCAAATTGCCCGGCGCGGCGGCGGTGCTGATCAGCCATATGCGCGGCCATACATCGGATATGGATGCGATTTTAAGCCTTTGCGATGCGGCAGGCGTGCCGGTCGTAGAAGATGCCGCCCATTCTTTGGGCACAACGTGGCATGGTCGCAAGATCGGCACGATTGGCAAGATCGGCTGCTTTTCCTTTCAATCTTACAAGCTGGTCAATGCGGGCGAAGGCGGGATGCTGATCACCGACGACCCCGAATTGGCGGCCCGCTGCGTGATCATGTCGGGCGCTTACGAGCACAATTGGAAAAAGCACCCCGGCCTGCAAAACAGCTATATGCTGTGGCAAAACAAGCTGCCGCTTTACAATATGCGCATGCAAAACCTGTCTGCCGCCGTAATCCGCCCGCAACTGCCCGAAGTGGCGGGCCGCGTGGCCAAGGGCCGCGCGGGGCATGATCTGGTGGCCGATCGGCTGAACCAAAGCGCGCACCTATCCGTGCCCCCGCCCCTTGCCCCCGAAGAGCGTGCGCCTGATTCGATCCAGTTCAACCTGACAGGCGAGTGGACCGACGCCCAAGCCCGCGCCTTTCAGGCCGAAGCCAAGCGGCGCGGCATCACGGTGCAGATTTTTGGCCTGTCTGAAGACAATGCCCGCGCCTTTTGGAATTGGCAGTTCTTGGGCGAAACCCCCGACTTGCCCAAGACCCGCGCCATGCTGATGCGGGCCGGTGATGTGCGCCTGCCGACACGGTTGACCGAGGATGAGTTGACCTTCATCGCCACAGCCATTTTCGATGCAGCGGCGGCGGTTAAGGGCTGACCTACAACAGGCGCAGGCTGTCTTGCATCCAAGGCCACTGATCCAGCGCAGGTTTGATCACCTGCGCCTCTACCAAGCCGCGCAAGCGACTCGCCACTTGCGCGGGAATATCGCGCAGAACCCCCGCGCGGGCCGATAGGGTCAGGCTGCGGTCCAAGGGCGCAAAGGGCAGGGGCGAGACTGACACAAAGGGGCGAAACCTTGCCGCGTGGTGCAGCGCCAAGGGGGTCAGGATCGTCCACCCTTCGCCGCCCGCCACCATGGCCAGAATGGCGGAATAGCTATCCAATTCAAAGCGGTGCGCCAGCCGCAGGTTTTGGCGTGCAAGGTGGGCGGCGATCTGGCGGCCCATCAGATGGCGCACGGTGTATTGGATCAGCGGCAAGCCGTCGATCCCGCGCCCCAAAGGCGCGACCGCCACAAAGGGTTCCGACAGAATCGGATGGACCTCGCGCCAGCCTTCGCCCCCGCCTTCGGTGCCTTGGTCGGCGGCCACGATCACATCCAAGGCGCGGGCTTCCAACTGGTCTAACAAGCGGTGGCTGGCCCCGGTTTCCAGCAAAAAGCGACACCCGCGCAGGTCATGGGCAAGGGCTGTCAGCAAGGCGGGTGTGACTTCGGCGTCAAAATCTTCGATCATGCCAAAGCGCAGGGTCGTCAGGCCCGACAGGTCGGCCACGGCCAGATCGGCGCGGGCCTCGGCCTCGGCGTTCAGGATCGTTTGGGCATGGCGGCGAAACATCGCCCCGGCCGGCGTCAGGATGATCGGGCGGGCGGAGCGGTCGAGCAGAACCGCGCCCAAGGCCGCCTCTAGCCCCGTGATTTGCTGGCTAATCGCCGAAGGGCTGACGCCTAAGCGCCGCGCTGCGGCAGAGATCGCCCCTTCATCTGCCACGGCCAGAAAGGTTTCAATGCCCCAAAGGGTAACGCGGCCCTGTGGATCGGACAAGATGCACTCTCCGCCTGTTCAGGCCGCAGCCCGGGTTGGACCTTTGGGTTAAAGCTTCGACAGTTTCTTTTGCAGTTCAGCCACTTGGCGCTTGATCTCGGCCAAATCCTCGGGCGCATCGGCGGGCTGGTCTTCGGGCTTGGGGCCCACACCGGCCCAAGGCAAACCGCCCATCATGGTCTTCATAAAGGCTTCTTGCTGTTTGCGCATCGCTTCAAACCCCGGCATCGCGGTCAGCGGGTTGGGAATGGCGGTGAGGTTTTCCACGATCTTATGCTGACCATCGCGCAGCATTTCAAAACTGGCTGACAAGAACTGCGGCACGACCGATTGGATGTTGGATGTATAGGCGCGCACCAGATCGGTCAGCACATTGGTGGGCAACACCGTGTCCCCCTTGGATTCATGCTCGGCCACGATTTGCAGGAGATATTGGCGCGTCAGGTCGTCGCCGGATTTCAGATCAATGATCTGCACCTCACGGCCCGCGCGGATAAACCCTGCGATGTCTTCCAAAGTCACATAATCCGACGTCTCGGTATTATAGAGACGGCGGCTGGCATAGCGCTTGATCAGCAGCGGTTTTGCAGTTTCGGCCATAGTCCACGTCCCCTGAACATGTTGCAGTGCAGAGAAGCTTAGGCGAGGTGCAGAATAAAAGAAAGGGCGGGCTTTGCGGCCCGCCCCCCTATCGGTGGCACCGATCCGATTAGTTTGCAGCGGCAGCGGCTTTCTTGGCCACAGCGGTCACATCGTCGGTGGCTTTTTTGACAGCGGCCGAAGCGTCGTTGGATGCGGTTTTGCCAGCGGCGAGCATCAGCTCGACCGTGTCCATTTGCACTTTCTTGGCAACTTCAGCGAAAGCGGCCATATGTTCAGAGGCGATTTCAGCGGTGGCCGAAGCAAAATCGGTCGCGGCTTTGGTGTAATCGGCGGGCTCTGCCTTGGCGGTGGCAACAGCCGACAGCTTGGCCAGCGCGTCTTTTGCCCATTTGGACGAAATCTCGGTCGACTTTTCGGCGGCTTCCAAGGCAACCTTGGTCAGCTTTTCGCCGAAAGCGGCTTGGGTTTTGAAAGCGTTCTGGAACGCCGAGGCGTCAACCGGAAAGGACGCCATCATGTCTTGCATAACTTTGGTGAAGTCGGGGGTCTTGGTCATTTCATGCTCTCCTGATGAAGCGGGTCCAATCCCGTTTCGCATAAGCAGACTATAAATGCTGCGATGCAGCATTTCAAGTTATATTTCCGCAGTGCAGCAAGATTCTGCTCAAAAGGATGGCCAAGACAGCCTTAAACCGCATGCACCATCGTCACATAAGTCCCCGGCGCGGCACATAGCACAGGCAAAGGCCCATCCCCCGGCACGCGGGCCGCGACCTGCGGGCCAGAGCGTTCGGCCAGCCAGTCGCGCCAGCGCGGCCACCAACTGCCTTGGTGGAAGGTGGCCGCAGCCAACCAATCTTGCGCGGCACCCTGCGGTGGGCCGCTGGTATAATGACCATATTTGCCCTTTGAGGGCGGGTTGATGATGCCCGCGATATGGCCTGACTGTGCCAGAAGGAAAGTTTTGTCAGCACTGCCCATCTGGCGCACGCCGTTAAAGCTGCCTTTCCAATGGGCGATATGATCCGTCTCGCAGGCAATGGCACACAGCGGCACGCTGACATCTGACAGGCTGACAGGCTTGCCGAAGACCTTGAAGGTGCCTTTCGCAAAGCCGTCGTCCTGACAAAGGCCGCGCAGATATTCGAGCGCCATCTTGGCGGGCAGGTTGGTGCCATCGCCGTTCCAGAACAAAAGATCAAAGGCAGGCGGCGTCTCGCCCAGCATATAGCTTTTGATCGCAGGCTGATAAATCAGGTCGTTAGAGCGTAAGAAGCTGAACGTCCGGCTCATAAAGGCGCGCGACAGGATGCCGTCAGCTTTGGCCTGCCGCTCGATTCCATCGACAAAATCATTCGCCAGAAACACCCCCACTTCCCCCGGATCGGAAAAGTCGGTGAGGGTGGTGAAGAACGTCGCACTGGCGACCGAGGTGTCGCCTGCCCGCTTTAGATGCGCCAAGGTCAGGCCCAGCGTGGTGCCCGCGATGCAATAGCCCACACAGTTGATCTGCGCCTGCCCCGTGGCGCGGCGCGTTTCGGCCATGGCGGTCAAGAACCCGTCGCGGATGTAATCATCCATCGTCACATCGGCATAAGAGGCGTCGGGATTGACCCAAGAGACGACAAACAGCGTAAAGCCCTGTTCCACAATCCAGCGGATCAGGCTGTTGGCGGGCTTTAGGTCCATCACATAGAACTTGTTGATCCACGGCGGAAAGATCAGCAGCGGGGTTTTGTGCACGGTTTGGGTCGTGGGCGTGTACTGGATCAGCTCGAACAGAGGGTTGCGAAACACAACCGCGCCTTGGGTGGTTGCGATGTTCTCGCCCAGGGTGAAGGCTTGCGGGTTGGCGAGTGTCACCGACAGATTGCCGTTGTTCGCCTCGATATCGCGGACCAGATTTTCCAAGCCCTGCACAAGGCTTTGCCCGTCGGTCGCCACGGCCTTTTCCAAAGCATCGGGGTTGGTGCCCAAAAAGTTGGTCGGCGCGAACATGTCAACGATCTGGCGGGTGAAGAATTCCACCCGTTTGCGATCATCGGGGTCGATGTCTTGCATGTCGGACAGCGCGTTTTGCACCGATTCGGCGTTCAAAAGGTATTGTTCTTTCAGATAGTGAAAGGCGGGGTTGGTATCCCAGATCGGGTTGGCAAAGCGGCGGTCTTTGGTGTCAGGGGCAGGCAAAGCCTCTCCCGTGACCAAGGCCTGTTGGGCGGCCACATAGGCCTTCATCGTTTTGCCCCAGTAGCTGACCTGTTGTTCCATCACCTTGGCGGGGTTTTGCACCAGTCCGGCCAGATAGGCTGCGGCGGCTTTGAAATAGATGTCTTGGGCGGGACCATCCAAGGCTTGATCATGCGGCTTGCGCGCGGCCACGGCCTTCATCAGGCGGGCGGACAGCACCTCGACCTTCGTCAGATTTTCGGTCAATCGGGTCAACTTTGCTTGGGGGTCATTGTCCTCGGTTGTCATGGTCAACTTTCGCCCCTATTCTCGCCGCTGTGCAGCATACCGACGAACCGTGCCCTTCGCCAGACGGCAAAGACGCGGCAGAACATTCAGCAAGGACACGCGATGAAGTATATGGCCACCTATGACTGGATGGAAAGCCTTCGCAACACCTCCGAGTGGGCGGGCGCTTCGGCGCGGGCCATGGCCAGCTATCCGGCCTTTGCCCTGTCGATGAACCCGCTGATCGCCATGACCGCCGCTTGGGGCGAGGTGACCGAGCGCAGTTTTGGCCGGATGAGTGTTAAGCCTGACTGGGGTATTCGGTCCATCGTCGGGCCGACGGGGCAGGACCATCTGGTCGATGTGACGACCGTTGTGGAAAAGCCCTTCGGCAACCTGATCCATTTCGCCGTGCGCCGGCGTGACCCTATGGCGCGCAAGGTGCTGCTGATTGCCCCGATGTCGGGGCACTATGCCACGCTTTTGCGCTCGACCGTATCCAGCCTTCTGCCCGATGCCGAGGTTTATGTGACCGATTGGCACAACGCCCGTGACATTCCGGTCAGCGCAGGCAAGTTCGATATCGAAGATTACACGCTGTATCTGGTTGAATTCATGCGCCATCTGGGCCCTGACACCCATGTGATCGCCGTCTGCCAGCCCGCGCCCTTGGCCCTTGCCGCCACCGCCTACCTTGCCGCCGAAGACCCAGACGCCCAGCCCCGCACCCTCACCCTGATCGGCGGGCCGATTGACCCTGACGCCGCCGCGACCGAGGTGACCGACTTTGGCCGCCGTGTGACCATGGGGCAGTTGGAACAATCGGCCATCCAGCGGGTGGGCTTTAAGTACAAAGGCGCTGGCCGCATGGTCTATCCGGGTCTGCTGCAACTGGCAGGCTTTATGTCGATGAACGCCGAGCGCCACTCGAAAGCCTTTGGCGAGCAGGTGATGCGCGTGGTGCGCGGTGAAGCGTCTGATCACGATGCGCACAACCGCTTTTACGACGAATATCTGGCCGTGATGGATATGTCGGCGGAATTCTACCTGTCGACCGTCGAGCGGGTGTTCAAAAACCGCGAAATTGCGCGCAATGCCTTTGTGGTGGCGGGAAAGCCGGTCGATCTGGCCGCGATCAAGCGCGTGGCCGTGATGACGGTTGAGGGCGAGAAAGACGATATCTCTGGCCCCGGCCAATGCGTGGCCGCCCTGTCGATGCTGCCGGGCCTGCCGGAAGATAAAAAGACCCAGCACCTAGAGCCGGGTGCTGGCCATTACGGCATCTTTGCGGGCAAAAGCTGGCGGTTGAACATCCGCCCGCTGGTCTTGGGCTTTATCGACAAGCACGCCGATTTGGCGAGTGACGCGGTTGTCACGCCGATCCGGCGGCCAAAGTCGGTTTAACGCAGGATCTCGGCCAGACTGGCCTCGATCAAGGCCAAGCACGCGGGGGTGGAAAAGCGATGATCCGCCCCCTTTACCAGCGTCAGGCGAATGTCCGGCCCGCTGGCATGGTCAAACAACCGCTGCGCGACCTGTACGGGTACGTCGACATCGGCCGTGCCTTGCAACAAGCGCGTGGGGAAGGGCAGCTCAAGCGGTGCACGCAGCACCAGATGAGCACGGCCTTGGTCAATCAGCCGCTGGGTGAAAACATAAGGCCCGTCAGCATAGCCCGAGGGGCGGTGGATCAAGCCAAACTGCGCCATCTGGTCGCGTTCAGACGGCGTTAGACTGGGCAGCAAGCTGTCTTCGGTGAAATCCGGCGCTGCGGCAATGCCGACCAGCCCCGCGATCCGCTCAAGACAGGCCCGCGCCAAAAGCAGCGCCAACCAGCCCCCCATCGACGACCCCACCAGCACCTGCGGGCCTTGCGTCAGGCCGAGGGCGGCGCGGGCGTCTTCCAGCCAATCCGCAATGCCCAAGGCGTTAAAATCGCTGTCAGACTGCCCATGCCCGCCGTAATCAAAGCGCAAGAACGCGCGGCCCTGCGCCTTGGCCCAAGCCTCTATAGCTATGGCCTTGGTGCCGCCCATGTCAGACCGATAGCCGCCCAGAAAGATCACCCCCGGCCCCGAACCTGCGGTTTGATGATAGGCCAGATGGCGGCCTTGCGGTGTGGTCAGGGTTTGAACGGGGGGCATCGCGGGTTCCTGCAAATTGTCGGCACAATTGGCCACCTTAAGCCCTTGACCCAGATTGACAACCGCCCCCCTTCGGATCAATACCCCCGCATATACCCGCAACCGGGCGCTTCGTAGGCGCCAAAACGACGAGGAGAGGGCCATGTCCCACGCGTCACAGATTTCCCTGACATTCCCCGATGGCGCGCGCCGCGATTACACAGCCGGTGTGACGGCGGGCGAAGTGGCGGCCTCTATCGCGCCGGGCTTGGCCAAAAAGGCCATTTCGGCCACGCTCAATGGTGCCCATTACGATCTGCAATGGCCCATTATGGCAGATGCCACGATTGCCATCCACACCATGGCCGATGACGCGCAAGCGCTGGAACTGATCCGCCACGATCTGGCCCATATCATGGCCCGCGCCGTGCAAGAGATCTGGCCCGATGTCAAAGTAACCATCGGCCCCGTGCGCGACTACGGCTGGTTTTATGACTTTGACCGCAAAGAGCCCTTCTCGCCCGAAGACCTCGGCGCGATTGAGGCGAAGATGAAACAGATCATCAACGCCCGCGACCCTGTGCGCACCGAGACATGGGACCGCGCCCGCGCGATTGCCTATTACGAGGAACGCGGCGAGCCCTTTAAGGTCGAACTGATCCACCGCATCCCCGAAGGCGAAGACCTGCGGATGTATTGGCACGGCGCGTGGCAAGACCTGTGCCGCGGCCCGCATTTGCAGCACACCGGCCAAGTGCCTGCCGATGCCTTTAAGCTGACCCATGTCGCGGGGGCCTATTGGCTGGGCGATTCCACCCGCCCCATGCTGCAGCGCATCTATGGGCTGGCCTTCAAGAACCGCGATGACCTCAAAGCCCACCAGACCATGCTGGAAGAGGCCGCCAAGCGCGACCACCGCAAGCTTGGCCGCGAGATGGAGCTGTTCCACCTGCAAGAAGAAGCGCCCGGCATGGTCTTCTGGCACCCCAATGGCTGGCAAATTTACCGCAACCTTGAAGATTTCATGCGCAGCCGCCTGCGGTCGGCAGGTTATAAGGAAATCAAAACCCCCCAAGTCGTGGACCGCGTTTTGTGGGAAAAATCCGGCCATTGGGAGGCTTACCGCGAAAACATGTTCATCGTCGAAGTTGACGAGGACGGCGGCAAGGAAAAGCGCATCAACGCTTTGAAACCCATGAACTGCCCCTGCCATGTGCAGGTCTATAACCAAGGCATCAAATCCTACCGCGACCTGCCGCTGCGGCTGGCGGAATTCGGGTCGTGCCACCGCTACGAATCATCCGGCTCGATGCACGGCCTGATGCGGGTGCGCGGCTTTACGCAAGACGACGCGCATATTTTCTGCACCGAAGACCAGATCGAAGCGGAATGCGCGGGCTTTATCGCCCTGCTGTCGGGCGTGTACCGCGACTTGGGCTTTGCCAAGTTTGACATCAAACTGTCCACCCGCCCCGAGGTGCGCGTGGGGTCTGATGAGGTGTGGGATAAGGCCGAACACGCCCTAAAGAGCGCCATCGAACATCTGGGCCTGCCCTATCAGATCAACCCCGGGGACGGTGCGTTTTACGGGCCGAAGCTGGATTTCAAACTGACCGACGCGATTGGCCGCGAATGGCAATGTGGCACGTTGCAATGCGACTTTAACCTGCCCGTCCGCCTTGGGGCGGAATATGTCGGCGAGGACGGCGCAAAGCACAATCCCGTCATGCTGCACCGCGCAATTCTTGGGTCTTTTGAACGGTTTATCGGCATTTTGATCGAAAACTACGCCGGCAAACTGCCCTTCTGGCTGGCCCCGCGTCAGGTGGTGGTGGCGGCGATTGTGTCTGATGCCGACGCCTATGTGCACGAGGTGGTGAACGCCCTGAAAAAGGTCGGCGTGCGGGCCGAGGCGGATACGCGCAATGAAAAGATCAACTACAAAGTGCGCGACCATTCGCTGGGCAAAGTGCCGGTCCTGCTCGCCGTGGGCATGAAAGAAGTGGCCGACCGCAGCGTTTCGATCCGCCGCTTGGGCGATCAGGTCAACGACATGATGACGCTGGAAACCGCCATTGCCACCTTGGGCTTTGAAGCGCTGCCGCCTGCCGCGTAAGCGGACGGGCGGTCACAAAGGGCGGATCTGTCTGCGCCATGCGACAAAACGTCGCATTCGTGCCGGAAAGGCTTGATTTTCGCCGAACCTTTGGCATGATCTTGATCAGTGTCGCCAGATGCTTGACCGCTTCGCTAGGAACGGTCAGGCCAATGCGGGTGGCACGGCTCGGGGCAATGTCGCTGCGGGTGGGGACAGTAAGGAGAAGCGGCATGCCGACAGGCACCGTGAAGTGGTTTAACGCGACCAAAGGCTATGGGTTCATTGCGCCCGACAATGGCGGTAAGGACGTTTTTGTGCATATTTCCGCGGTAGAACGCGCCGGTCTGAAAGGGCTGAACGAGAACCAGAAGATCGGGTTCGAGCTGCTGTCCGGCCGTGACGGCAAAGAATCGGCAGGCGATCTGCGGCTGCTTTAAGCGGTCAGCTTCGCCTCGATCGCCGCGTCCCACCCCAGATACCACGCGGCCCCATCTTGAACGATCGGCCGCTTCATCACGGTGGGTTGCGCGGCTATTTGCGCATCGGCTTCGCTTTCGCGCAGGAAATCGGAAAAGCCCCGATAGGTCGTGGACTGTTTGTTCACGGCCCTGTCGCCGAATTCGGCGATGATCGTGTCAATCTCGGCACGGCTGAGGGGCTCTGCGCGCACATCGCGAAACACCACATCCTTGCCCGCCCGCTGCAACGCCTTGAGGGCCTTTTTGGTCGTATCGCAGGTGGAGAGTCCGTAGAGGATCATGATGGGGCCCTATGGTTCGGGATGCTAGGGTTGGTTTACACGGGGGTAGGGGGAAGGTCTAGGGGAGCGGTGAGGAGGGGGTGGGGTTGGGGTTGGGCGGCCAGCCTACGACGGCTTAAAAGTGATGAGCTTGCGAGGTTCATATATCAGAAAATAATTTAAGAAATAATTCACCAGCTTTAGCCAAGCCAAGAGGCATAGCTCCAAGAAACGATAGCCATATAAAGAAGAAGGCGTTTAATATTGATGCACTCTCAATCCCCCGCAACCAGTAAGCTTCTCCGAGTATAAAGAAAGGTGACATGGCAAGCAAACACAAACCAGCTGAAGTTCGGCTCGCATCGCTAGTGTTCTACGCCTGACATAAGATTCCCAACTGCTATCGGCTGTGGCATGTTCGGGAGATGAGACGCTCCGACATCTGCCTTTACCTGGGCCCCGCCGACCGCGCTGAGCTTCAAGCTT
>Ga0114958_10000383_pt1 | contig 37863 bp, 45 predicted proteins | sample C_130208_EF_Meta_FD_89577 | JGI IMG/M metagenome (GOLD analysis project Ga0114958, IMG submission 89577) | Freshwater microbial communities from Lake Croche, Canada to study carbon cycling - C_130208_EF_MetaG | ecosystem: Environmental > Aquatic > Freshwater > Lake | place: Lake Croche, Canada... | reverse complement strand
ATTCTCAAGCGCTTTAACACGCTCCTCGAGTGCATCATTCACTTTGACGAGAGCTTCGATCTCAGCTAGAAACATTTGTTTGAACTTTTCCATTTCGCTCATAACATATGATATCAGTGTTCCTTCGGTTCCAACTCACCCAGTGAGCGAGCTTTGTATCAAAACCACCCGTCGTATTACTTCGCAGCGGCAGCATGCTTGAAGATAGATGAGGATCCACGGCCAAACTTGACGAGCTTACCGCTATCGGTCAGCTCCTTGAGGATGAGGTAGGCCTGCGACGAAGTTACGTTCAACTCGTTGATGATGCGTTCCTTAGTGATGCCAGGAGGCTCCTTCATTTCGAGAACTTTCTTGATGTCAGCCTTGCGACGAGAAGACTTCGACTCGGCTTTCACAACTTCACGCTTACCTGAAACACTAAAACCTTTCGACGTCATAGTAGCTTGATAGTCAAGGCATGGACCAAAGCGATTCTTATACACACTGATAATGCGGTCCTGATCTTCACCTTCTTCGTCAAGAGACATCATCATGTTAACGTCGACGGCATGTGGAATAAGAGTAGATCCACGAAGCTTACCGTCCTTGGTAAGATGCATCACGAAGAACAAGGCGCATTCGTTCTGCTTCGCAGCACTGATCAGAGTCGAAACAGCGTAACGATCTTGCTCAGCAGTATTCATCTTGGTCTTCGTCGTCAGAGCCTGGAACGAGTCAATAACGATGATATCCAGATTCTTCATTGCTGCGGCGAGAGAATCGATGTCAGTATCGTTAGCAATACAGACCGACTTGACGTTCAAGCGACGGCAAGTAAAAGCGAGCTGATACTGATTCTCTTCACCGGAAGCGTAGCCGACATCGTAGCCGCTGTTCGCAAGAGCTTCCATGATTTGCAGCAGCAGAGTCGTCTTACCCGTACCAGCAGCAGCGGTAATCGTGAAAGTTGAACCAGGGAGAATACCTTCGCCGAAGATTGTGTCGAGTTCTTCAACGCCTGATTTCATCCTTCTGTAGAAAATTTCAGGAATCTTAATATTCGAAACTTTCGTAAATTTTGTCGATTCAATTGCGAGCTTCATTTTCGTATTTGTTTTGCTTACTCCTAATTATATTGGTGTTCCTTTAACCTGGTCTTGAGCCAAATCGAACGTGAGATTCAAAGCTCTCCTCGCCGAGTATAAAATGCATGACGTCGCCAAATGGACTCTCTTCGATATTAACGAATTCAACATCGTCAACATTGACCCAACCATTCTGCTTTCCTGCGTAAACCCAGCTATTATTCATTTAGTTCAGTTTTTAGAGATTCGATAATTCGCTTGTAATGAAAGATGAGTAGCTTGTTTTTTACTTTCAATTCTGCTGTCTTCGACAATTTTTCGAGTCGGTTTTCGTGAAGTTCCAGATCTAATCTAGCAAGCTTCTTAGCATTGTTTCTTTGTTTTGCAGCCACACCTAATTGTATCGAAGTTCCTTAGGGTATTCGCTCCAGCATATTTTTTGCAGTTGCTACGAGAGTTCCACTATGAACAGTATTGCCGCGTACTTTGGTAGAGAATATTTTTGTAATACTCAATGCAGTATCAAAGTTAAAATAAGGACTAGCTTCCTCGATAACTGCATGCATTCTGTTGCCAACTATATCTGCATACATTCCTTTAGAGTAAGCTTTTAACTCACTAAAAAGAATTGTTGTGAAAAGCTGGGCACTATCGTTAAACTTGTTTATTGCATCATTAATATTATCTGCTATAATAGTTACAGAATGTAGCCGATCGTATGAAGCAGCATAAACTATCTTATATCTCATGCTATTATTTATACTTAAATATAATTGGTGTTAACTCTGCAGATCTTTCATATGCTTCTGCTTCCCACGGCAAATCAATATAGTTTTGATATCGTTTGCTTACTTCTTCACCTTTCCATTTGAACCAAGTTGAGTCATCTGTCAATGATAGTCTATTCTCGTGGTATTGCTCTGCATGAATTAACTCATGAATAATAGTATTGTCGAAAGTTTTTAGCTCTTGTTTAACATCAATTTCAATCAAGCATACACTTAGTGATTCACTAACAATATATCGAGCAGTACCATAGTTGTATCGTATAGGCCTAATTTTAATGTGTATTTTATCCGGTAGATTTAAAGTATTGCGTATTACATCTTCATGCTCTAAAATGCGATCTGCTAAAATATCACCATACACTTTATACATCTTATAACTTCCGTACTGTATAGTCGTCGATAGCTCTATAATCATTGTATTGATTATATGCTAGTTCCTTTACCATTTGAGGTCAGCAGTAACTAAAACATCATATTGATCTTTCTGAACATTGCAAATGTAGCCAAGAGTCCCGAGGTGTGTAAGGATTCCTTGAGTCGGTGCATACTTTACTATGTTAATGCCGCAATCACCTAATGCCGCAGCTTGTCTTATATCGTGATCTATCTGAGTAAGTATATCTTGACACTTCCGTGTCTTTAAATCCTCACTGACAGATCTAGCTTCTTTCGCTGTTATCATACTTTATTTTATGTTCAAGCTGAAAAAAGGCAATAAAAAAAGTGGGATACGCTTACACGTATCCCACTTGAAAGGTATTTTTTGTTTGGATTACCAATCGTTAAAGCCACCCAGGTCAACATCTTCTTCACCTGCACCCTTAACGTCAGCACTAAAGCTGAGTTCTGCAGCGGCGGCACGATACTCCTTGCTGTCCTTATCAACAAGCTTACCCTTGAGGAAGTAGAACTCATTACCTGGTCCACCAGAACCAAAGACTACTGCAGGACCAGCAGCGTTGTGAAGTTTATCGTTTTCATCGTTGCTTGCTGGAGCCATTGTATAGAACAAGACTGTACCATCTGGAGCGTCTGTGATGACAAACTTATTCTCACGTAGGCTTTGTCCTAGCTTATCATAGCTAGCATCAGATGTTGCTTGAATATCTCCAGAACCGCCTTCAGCTTGCTCTGAAATCATTTGATAAATATCACTCAAACTATTAATGTCAGTTTTTCTCATATTGTTATTTATTCCCGTTGTACTTTATTATAAGTGTGTTCCTTCAGTAATCAGTACGTACAACAGTAATTTTCTTACTTGCTGGTCTGTATTTCTTAACTGCATCAAAAAAATCTCGTGTGTACACTGCAGAAAATCCTTGGATAACAAAGACATTATCCATGGCCGGTAGTGGTAGATCTAGATCCCAAACTTGACCATCAGTAAACCATACTGTCGCTATATATTGATTTAGATTTGGTAATCCATTGATCAAACGTACAACGTCTCTAATTGCCGTACCACCACTCTTGAAGTTCTGAGCTATCCATTTTTGGAGGCTGTTGAATTGCTTACCACTAAAATCAGGAGATTCAGCATATGGCCCATCTGCCCATAAAACTATTTTAGCGCTAAAATTAGTACTATTTTGAAAAATAGTGTAGATTCTTCTAAGCTCACTGACAAACTTATTCATGATAACGTCATCAATAGAGCCTGATGTATCCATTGCAATAATAATCTTACCGACATCTGGCTTATCTGTACGACCAGGTCTCATTACTGGTTGACCACCAAACTTAGTACCGAAAGTTTTCTTATGAACTTGTGACCATGACGGTGGTCCTGGCTGCTTAGTTTTTAATAGGTTAATTAATATCGAGGCCCAGTCTGTTTTAATAGGATAGTCACCTGCAACCATAATTCGACGGCTGCCATCACCTTTACTAGACTGAGTACCAGGAGCTTGATTAGCTTCAGCTTCTGCTTTCTCAGCTTGTTCAGCACGACTTAACGCTTTCTTCTTCTCTTCACGCGTCATCGGCTTAGAGCTTTTACCATCTGAGCCTGCTAATTCTTCTGCATCACCGAACATATCTTGAAGGGATGAATCTTCAGGAATAATATCAATTATAGGTTTTGGATTACCACCTATCTTTACATCAACAGGCTTCTCTTCACCTTTACCCTTACCACCCTCACCTGATGGATCACTTGGCTCATTTTGATCAGATTTATCACTCTGATCAGATTTATCACTCTGATCTGATTGCTCATCATCTGGAATTATCTTATAATCGTCAGGCTTAGCACTCTCACCACCTTCACCACTTTTACTACCCACACGGACTTTTACAAGGTCGCTTAGATTACTTTTAAAAAATGTACTCATGATTTTACTCTTGCTTTAGCTTCTTCTTTTGTTAACTCACCTATTTTTGCTACACCTTTAGCATTTATAGTTGTAACTTCACCATACTTACCTGTCTTTTTATCAAAGATAATATCACCGACTTTAATATCTCTCGGATCATCGTTATTATCTTGACCACCATTCTGATCTTCTTTTATATCATCGTCCAACATTCTGTAGATTCGCTCAGGTGACTTGCCTCTACACTCATACTTATGACCATTAAACTCAATCGAGCCATCAGGTTCAGTTATGATGCCATTCTTAATCAGGTAGTATCCCCACTTGTATATTAGCTCATCATTTATTTCAATGTCTGTAGCAATATTCCATAAGGTACCTTTGCTACCGCCTATATTTATCAAACGAGTTCTATGACCCATACGAGCAATATGATCCTTAAATATGTGCATTAATTCATGCGCGATAATGCCTAGGAATACCTTTTCACCTTCTGGCAGAGAGTTATATGCATTGGCACCATGCGCATCCTTAGCTATATTAGCATCGATTGCATCTTGATTATGCACTGATGGTTCTAATCCAGTAATTAGCTGAGTTACAAATAGAGGGTTAATATAGAGGTTTCCTTTACCATCTACAGCCATTGTTCTAAATGTCTTACTCTTAGGATTAACTACAACAATATTAACTTTGTCGAGTAAATGACCGAAATAAGCGTTACGAGATCTAACTCTGAATCTTAAACCCTTAATGAGTTTACGCACTCTTTCAGCATCCCAATTATCAGATGGACCTGCGGCTTGAGCAGATACACTTGGTGTTGAAGTGCTGCTATCTTGCTCTAATAAGGCAAGTGCACTTTTGCAGTTGCTATCACGAGGATATAGTGACAGCAACTGCTTAAATTGTTCATTAAACAGCTTCATATAAATTCAATTATATTACCATTGAGGAAGTTTTTCAATACTGAATTTATCTTTGGTTCATTTTTAGGATCAACCTCAACTACATCTCCAGTTTCTTCCTCTTCATCAGAAGTTGTAACAAACGATGTCGGTGCAGCACTTGTCTTACCCATAAGTTCGTTTATGTTACCGCCTACTTCATCCATAAGCTTATGAATTAGATCTCTTACATACTTAACGCCTTTTGGATTACCTTGATCAGTTAAGAATTTACTTATTACAGCTAAGGTAATTTTCAAATCACTAGAAACTTCTTTTGTTGCAACCGGGGCAAATAGGTTAGTAGCAGTAGATGCTTCAATATTAAACACAGTATCTACAACATAGAGGTAATTAAGTGCTAAGTTAATTAGATCTGTTTTTGCAGCATCATCAGTTAACTTAACAAACTTATCATCAAACGATGTAATAAATCGTTTAAAGTTACGTTTGAATACTGAGATATTCTGTGTTACTTCAGCTTCTGTTCCCTTATTTGCTGTAAGTCTTTCAGGTTCGTTGAATATATCTGCTACATCAACTAAGGAGTTGTTTACTAAGAACTGCTTAAATTCATCACCGAAGGTTCTACCACAAATAGAACCTGCTTGAGTAATAAGACTATCCCACGTGTCAGGTTCTACTTTACTCATATCTGGACCTAGAACAGTGTAGATAGCTGCTGATAATGCAACAAGGTTACGTGGGTTTGGTCTCTTAGTAGCTTCATGCTCCTCAGATGGTCGAGCATAGAAGTTAGTTTCTGGATTATCTTCAATGAAGTCCATGAGAATTGGATGTATCAACGGCTCTCCATTTGGATTCTTAGCCGTCTTTGCCCATTTAGCCCAACCTTCAAAATCAACTTTCAAGATAAAAGGTGCTAAGCGCTCTTTAAGAGCAAGGCGCAAAGGATTGCTGTTATAACCTTCACCCCAGTTACCTGCACTATGAATTCTCCAGTTCCCTTTAATTAAATACTGACCAGCAATTCGTCTTTCTTCAAAGTTAAGCAGAGAATAAAGTGCTTTTTGAACTTCTTCACCTGCCATGTTAAGCTCGTCGAGGAATAAGAAACCAGCAGCATCATCTGACATAGTCATAAGCGCAACCCATGGAAGAGGCATTTCTGTTAGATAACCTCTCTTTTCAGGAGAAGTTGGGTCAGGTATACCCGACATCATAGAAGGATCCATACTAGCTACACGTTCATCCATGAAGATGTAGTAATTCTTTAGATTCTTTTGTACTTCGTCAATTACTTGAAACTTGTTAATGAATTGGTCTTTTGTAATGAATTCTCTACCAAGCTCATTTGCTAGTGCTTGAGCTCTAGCTTCAACAACAGCAGACTTACCAATACCAGCTTCACCGTAAATAATTGATGAATACCCCATGTTACGCTTTGTAGGCATTTTGTCAAGAACATTTAATGCTCTATCAAGCTGATCGTAGTTACATTCGACTAAACCATCTTCTGTATACGCAACACCATTATCTGTCTTTGATGTGTTAATTGCTTTAGACAGTTGTTCGTATGGTCCCTTATCTGTTTTAGTTGGGATAGGCTTAATGAAACTTGGTCTTGCCATTTCATTTAAAATTTGCACATAATCGAAAGTATGACTCATAACTATATTTATTTGAAAGCAGTATTTTTTAAAGTATAATGGTGATTTTCTTTAGCATGTTTAGAATAAATAACATAAGTATGTCTGACATTGAAACAAGAGTTGTAGCTAATTACCAAACAGCTGAGTATGGTAAGTTTGTTGAGATAAAGAATAATTCGTTATTCCCTCCTGTTTCTGTAACTCGATACAATAGCCCAAACGCAATCGGTGTACCGCGTTTAAGCTCTACGGAGATTTATCCAAAGTATGCTGTACTAGTAAAGAATGTTGATACAACTGCTGATAATTACACTGGCAATTTAAACATGGCTTCTGATGCATTCGGTAGAACTCGTATAGCATCACCACTTACTATTTTTGATTCTTCACATCGTTACGGTGATAATAGTTTGTGGTTTACACTTACTAGTGGTACAGCGTCTGCAGTATTTCAACAAAATCAAGGGTTAATAAATTTAAATGTTGATGCATTAAGTGGTTCAAAAGTCTATAGAGAGACAACTAAGGTATTTGCTTATCAACCTGGTAAAAGTCTTTTAATCTTAAGCACCTTTACCTTAAATGCTTCGAAGGCAAACTTAAGACAACGTGTTGGGTATTTTGGTACTGATAACGGCATTTATTTAGAATTAGATGGCGATACACTGTACATGGTGGAGAGAAGTATTGTTACAGGTTCTATATTATCTACAAGAACACCTCAATCAGCTTGGAATGTTGATAAGCTTGATGGTACAGGTACATCTAAATTGACACTAGATAAAACAAAAGCTCAGATTTTATTCATGGATATTGAGTGGCTTGGATTAGGTACAGTTAGAACAGGCTTCGTTATAAATGGACAATTCGTACCGTGTCATTACTTCCACCACGCTAACATTATTGATACAACGTATATAACCACTGCATCACTCCCTCTTAGATACGAAATAGAAAACACTGGTGCGACGTCTGGAGCTAGTCAAATGAAACAAGTTTGCTCAACAGTTATATCAGAAGGTGGTTATGAAATTAGAGGATTGCAACAAACAGTAGGTACATCAATAACAGCTGCAAAAGCACTAGCAACAGCAGGTACATTTTACCCAGTTGTTACATTAAGGTTAAAGGCTACTAGGCTTGATGCGATAATCATTTTAACAGCATTATCAATAATGGGGTTAGGTACTGGCATTTACAATTGGCGAGTTATAGCCACCGGTACTACTTCTGGTGGTAGTGGTACTTGGGTAGATGCAGGTGCTAACTCTTCTGTAGAATATAAACTAGATGCAACTGGTGTTACTGGTGGTAGAGTAGTAGCAAGTGGTTACTTGACATCATCCAACCAAAGTACTGCAACAATTAATATATTAAGAGATACTTTATTTAAGTTTCAATTAGAACGTAACACATTTACCAGTACTCCATATGAGCTAACTTTAGCAGTTACAGCAAGTACAGCTAGTGAGCAAGTTCATGGCTCTGTTGACTGGGAAGAAATTTCGAGATAATGGAAATTTCCAGTATGTTCATCACACATTTAGTTAATTCCAAGTTGGAATCATCCAAGACAAACTACGTGGAAGTAGTGTGATACCTGCCTCTCCGCGAGTCGAGAATTGAACTCGAATAGCTACATTCACAGTGTAGGGCCTTAACCAATTAGGCTACTCTCGGGATTTTAAATAGGTGTTTAAAAAATCTAAGAACTCTTTACGTGAATAAAAAGTATCTATCAATGCAAACATAACACCAAGTTTTGTTTGTTCAAAGCTGTCCAACGGAAATGTATCTCTAAAAGTGATTGGGTATTTATTCATTAATGCTTTCATATCATTAATGACAAACTTAGCCCATTTACTCATTCCATCTTTTACAACGACTGGACCAAATGATGTTATGGCCTCCGCTGGACCGATAACTATAGTAGCAATTGAAATATCCTTTGAAGATGCTTGGCTATTATGTCTAACAGCTAAAATATTTTCATATAACGACGTAATCTTTGTTATCATTGTTTTGGACTTTGGTGTGGGTAGAGAGAATCGAACTCTCATCTCAAGTTTGGAAGACTCGTGTATTAGCCATTATACGATACCCACATTAAGAGGGACTTTCCCCTCTTGTTTTTATTTAGCGATCCTTGGTTCTTTCAAACTCAAGGATGTAATCGACAATGGATTCTGACCACCCATCAAGATGCACCCACTTTCCATAACCAACACCGTTCCGGTAGGAAGCAACGTTGATCATGTAAGCTTTGTCAAATGCTGGATCAGGAACCCTATCATTCGACTGTTCATCGGTGATGACAATCAAACGATCCCCTTTTTTAACATTCATCTTCTTCACAGATTCTCCAAGGTAAGTTCCTGCGTGCTGTTGAGACTTATCAATTGCTTCCGCAAGTGCAAAGCCACGACGAGAAGGAACAAGCTTGGTATCATATGAGAATGTCTGCACTTCTACAGAATCGCATATTTCACGGAGAAGCATCGCAACTCCACATGCAGCATCTAGGCGAGAGATATCAGACTTACCAGAAACCTTTGATTCCATGGAATCAGAGACATCGATAAGGATGATAGTCTTTCCAGAAAGCTTCTCATGATTTTCAAGACACTTAAACATACCCTGTTCAAGTTCAGTTTCATACTTAGGCGCATGACGCGCTGCGGAAATGAAACGGAATGGAAGAACACGTTCAGTCTTGATATTCAAGAGAGCTTGACGAATGAGCTTTTCAGAAACACCCGCCTGCTCCATATTACGAAGATTACGCAATAGCGCGAGAGCGCCAAGCTTTTCTTCTTCGAGAAGACGAGTCCAAGAAGCCTTCTTATCTTTAGAAGCTGAGAGTTCAACTTCCCAAGTGTCAGGAGTCTTGAGTTCGTCATTGATGAGGCGCTTCCAAAGAGCGTCCTGTGTATCACACATAGGTTTAGCATGAGTAAGGAACAGAACATCCTTGAGCTTGATCGCGCCATCACGATTATACTTTGCGAGAGCATATTCGTTAAACTTGGTGAATGCGGTTGCAAGACCTTTCTTCACCTGATTAGAGATTGGACATCTCTTTTCCTTCCAATAGATCGAAAGGAATTCAGTCAATTCATCTGCACGTTGGATAACGCGAGAGAGTGTATCTGCGACATACTTCTTCTGGTGATCATTCTGCGCCATGAGACGAGTGATATACAGAGGAGTATGACGAAGCTTCATTTTTTCACGGGCATCGATAGCAACTTGCATTGCCTGTTCCCCGGAAACTTGTGCTACTAGATCCTTGATACGATCAGCAATTGACTTGCCAGATTCATAGAAGGTATCTTCCCAAAGCATACAAGCCATAACGGAACGTCTAAGTTCCTGCAAGGCATTGATGTTCTTCGCTACCGCCCCATTGTGGGTTCTCTTAGGAGTATTTTTTACATTGGTTTTCATATTATTGTTTGGTTAGAATTTGATTGTGGTTATCATACCACAGTGTTTTATTGTTGTCAAGAAAGATTTATCGGGAATAGGCTGTATCAGAGATTATCGCGCTTTACCATATAAGCTACCGCTGGATGAAAAATATATTGGTCCGGCGGGGTGGAGTCGAACCACCTTTCTCGTCATTAAATGTGAAGTAACTGATACATTCACCACGACAAAAATTGTTAAATTGTAAGCAGATATTTTCTGTAAAGTTCTGCCACTTGGGGTTTACCCCATATCATGTCACCATAATCATCATATTGAGCGTATCCATTATATGATGATGATTCTGGAAATTGTCTCCAGAGATTTCTATGAACCATTAATTTCTTACCACTTGCGTCGTAATAAACAATTCCGGTTCCTCCGACTCTATATTGAAACATTGATCCATCGATCACAATATTTCTAAAGCCTTTTCTCTTCTTGAAGAGAGATTCGTCAAATTCAATTCCACAGAGTTTCATATTATATTTTGTCAGCTGCGTCCTGTTCGGCACACCTATTTAAAATAGCTAGACAAACATCATCGACCCTAATAGTAAAGATAATATCTGTTCCAACCATTTCAATATCACTCATTTCAAATTCATTGGAAATGTAAGATAGCAAATGATTGTTTTTGATTTTAAATTTCAGATTTGTGGCACCTTCTGTTACCAAGGCGTTGACAGTTTCTTGTAGACATTCAATATTCATATTATGTTTTTAGTTAAAGTTATTATCGAGAACAAGCTAATTCAGTATTTTTTCATCTGCTCTACCACCTGAGCTACCTGTGAATTTATTATTGAATGGCTCACAGGGAACGGAGTCGAACCGCCGACACGATGCCTTACATGGAGTAACTGATTTATACACTACGATAAGATTTGTAAAAGGATTCAGAGAATAAGCTAAAACAGGTTTTGTTCGGTGCTACCTTTACACTACAACCCCTTCCGGGGCCGCTTGGATTCGAACCAAGTCTCGTCTTGGATAATAAGAAGTATCTGTTTTAAATCGCTACTGAAATTTGGAAAATAATTTAGAGGTAACAAGCGAAAAGAGTCAGTTTGGTTTAATTACATATTAAGAAGTAACTCTTTTCTACAACACTCTAATAATTTGAGGCAATAAGTTGATTCGGGGGTTTTTCGTTTCCATAATGAAGTATCCGAATCATTCAGCACTCAAGTTGTTTTGATGCCTTGATTGTAACACCCCTTTCGGGGAAGTCAAGGTCTTTTTTTAAAGTTTGTGGACATGTCGGGATTCGAACCCGAAGAGTGCCGTCGCACCACTACCATTCGGCCCATTGTGGACCGTAGGGGAATCGAACCCCAACTACACCATGTCATGCCCATTGGTGGGGAAAGCGGGACTCGAACCCGCATGCTGTTAAGCAATAGTTTTATATTAAATGGAATACGCACCGACATTTATTGTCGCGTCTACTAAATAATATTATGCGAACATACAAAGCATATACGGATGACGATATTATTAATTATTCCAAGGAAGTTAAAAGCTTATCGGGTTTGTTAGATAAATTAAAACTACGAAAAGCAGGTGGCAATTACGACAATCTTAAAAAGAATCTTCAAAGATTAAATGTAGATACAGATCATTGGACTGGTCGGTGTTGGAACAAAGACGCTAAGCTTAAAGATTGGAATCAATATGCTAGAGGAGCAAATTTAAAACCCCATCTTATTAAAGAACGCGGACATAAATGCGAATCATGTGCGCTTACCGAATGGATGGGGCAAATTATTACAATAGAATTAGATCATATTGATGGCGATAAAACCAATAACAACATTGAAAATCTTAGATTGTTATGTCCAAATTGTCATTCTTTAACACCCACTTTTAAAAATAAAAAACGCAATATAATATAATTCGTTTACTGTGGCACAGTTGATAGGAATTGAACCTACATGTATCCGATTAACCTTTCTATGCGTTCGTAGCGCAAGGGTATACAACTGCATTTTTATCAATCAAGAGTTGGGTAAGGATTGGTTTGATTGAATGTTGCCTTATACTTGGCTTCCCATTCATTAACTAAATCGATGCCCTGCTCCACAAGGATAGGTGCAACACCATCATATTTATACAATCTGAAATAGTGTTTGAATTCTGGATTCACTTTCTGTTCATCTGGTGTTTCACAAGCAACATAATAGTATTGTATGTTTTTCATGGTATTAAAAATGGTGGTGACAATGGGACTTGAACCCATAACCCTCCACTTATGAGGTGGACGCTCTAACCATTGAGCTATATCACCATTTGGTAGTTGCGATGGGATTCGAACCCATACTGTAGAAATTTTAAGTTTCTTGTCTCCTACCCGTTGGACTACGCAACCTTTCTTGATTTTTCAATTTTCATCCGCTACATAGCCATTACTCACTAAATCTACCAGAACTTTCTCAAAAGTCAATCAAAAATGGTGGGAAATGAGGGGATCGAACCCCCGATCTACTCCGTGTAAAAGAGCCGCTTTACCACTCAGCTAATTCCCCGTTTTTAAAATGGAGGCATGTGTAGGAGTCGAACCTACCTACGAGCAGTTGCAGCGCCCTACATAACCGATCTGACAACACGCCATTATTAAAAAAGTGGCACAGTTGGCGAGGATCGAACTCGCTAAAACAAATGATTTGGAGTCATTCTGCAACCGCCACTTGCTGCAACTGTGTTATTAAATGGTGGAGCATATCGGAATCGAACCGATCTGCATTTTCTCATTGCAAGTGAGACGACCACGCCATGCAGTCCCATGCCCCATAAAATGGCAGAGACGACGGGTTTCGATCCCGCTGCCTGAAGATTGACAATCTTCCGCTCTCCCGATTGAGCTACGCCTCTGTTAATGGTCAGGATAGCAGGACTCGAACCTGCAAATCTCCGATTCCCAAAATCGGCGCGATGCCATTACGCTATACCCTGATTAAATCAAATGGAGCAGGCAGCGGAAATTGAATCCGCATATTAACATTGGCAATGTTATGTAATAACCATTATACGATGCCTGCTTAAATTTCACCTATTATCACCAGAACCAGAAATAACTCCACGTTTTTGTCGATCTGCTAATTTATTGAGATTGATTTGACCAATATCTTCCAAAGAATAACCCAAATCTCTACTCAGAGCCGCCAAATACCACAATACGTCACTGACTTCTTTAGCAATCTCTAGCTTAATGGCATCGGTGAAAACACCATCATAATCTCTCAAAACCTTTTTAACTTTATCCGCAACTTCACCAGCTTCACCAGTCAAACCCAAAGTTGGATAAATTATTAATTGGCCTTCGCCATATATGGCAGTTTCAATCGCAGCTTCTTGATATTCATTTAATGTCATAAGTGGTCCTCCCAGATAGAATTGAACTACCAATAAGCATTTATCAAACGCCCGTTATACCATTTAACTACAGGAGGATATTTAAAAATTTAAGGTATTTGTAATATATCTTTTATAAAATTTGTTGTCAATTTATTGTCAGATAATACTATTAAATTGATATTATTTTGTTCTATTACTAATTTAATTTTTTCTATATCTTTTTTTATTAAAAAATTATTCTTCGGATCTAAATATAAATTATGGTCAGGTAGATAAAAATCAGGGAAATATTTTCTAATTTTATCAGATTTGTATAATAGATAGGATGGACGAGCCCATCTAATAGATAAAGAATTTAAAATATCCGAACATTTAACTTCGTAGGATGATTGTAGATATACCTTATTTCCAAAGGAGTCGTTTACATATAATCCTTTGCCGCATCCAGCTTTTGATCTATATCCTCCTCTACTACCCTCTCGATAATTTAATTTAGATCCATTAGTAAATATATGTGTTTTATTTTTACATTGTTCTTTAGAAATTTCAGATTTGGTCCTAAACTTAATGAGTCCTTTACAAGAATAATTTTTAAGAGTTTGGAAGGAAACCCCCAAAAGATCTCTAATACTTCTGTAAGATTCACCACGATCAATTAATTTTTGAATTTCTACTGGATCATATTTTAATTTATGTTTAGTCGATTTCGAGATTAATAAATTAGATTGTAATTTATATTTTTTCAACCAATACCTAATACTGGTTTGACTTTTATTATATTTTTTTGCTATTTGATAAGATGATAATCCTTGCTGGGTATCTAATATTAAATCTTCTTTATTCATTGTAATGACTTTTGGAGGCCCGAGAGAGAATCGAACTCTCGTCTGAAGGTTACAAATCTACTGTTTTGCCATTAAACTACCGGGCCTTAAAAGGGCAGACATGCTTGGGATCGAACCAAATTCAACCGGGTAACAACCGGACCGCCCAACCGTGGTGCGTTCATGTCTATTAAAATTATATTTGGCTCCTGATGTAGGTTACGATCCTACTTATACCTTATAAGGGCCTCATCGTTAACAACGATGCACTCTACCAATTGAGTTACTCGGGAATTTAAATTTTACATTCTAAATGAACAATGCCATCTGGTTTTGGATTTTTCATATTGCTTATCATTCTATCCAATGCGGATTTTGCTTCTTCAAAAGAATGAAAATAATTCAATTCATTCAGTTGATTGCGAGTATATGATACGCACCTAAGCCAAACTCCAGTTCTTCCATAAAATGAAAGATCTCTAAATTCTTCTATGTAGAAGAAGCCGTTGTGATATTGTGTAATCCTAACTTTCATAAATTATTTCATTCTATTTAAAGATACATTTTCTACCATTCTCACTTCACTATTTTTAAAGGTCCAACATTCTCCAGTTTCGTCAAGAAATACTACCCACATTAAATCATGTTCTTGAGAATAGTCAATAACTAAATGAGCGAATCCTTTACCTTTCGGTGTTTTCAATGGGATTGTCGGATTTAATTGGGTTATCATTTTTATGACTTTTTGATATGTGCTGATTGTATCAGAGGGTTTTGATTTGTCAAGTTGAAATTGGTGGAGATGCAGAGGCTGTCATCGCGAAGTTGAATTCGAAAAAACAATGCACTTAAAATTGTTTATTCCAGATTTAATAAAGAAATATGGTGGACCTGTTGGGGAATGATCCCAATTCTACGGTTTAAAAGACCGTTACATCACCTTAATGTTTCAGATCCAAAATTGCCCATGAGGTTGTTGCCTATACAATTCATGCAGGGCGGCACTATCCAACGTCCCCAGTTGGAGGGGTTTTTGTCAACTGAGATTCACCCGCCTAGCGACTTCGGGCCTAAACACTATGAAATCATTCAGCGTTCTCTTAGGTTCTTTTCAGACAAAAATGGCAGGGGTAGTGGGATTCGAACCCACATTGAGCTTTCGCTACTGCCAGCTTCAAAGGCTGGTGTCAAACCATTAGACTTCACCCCAATTAAAATGGCCCCTGTCACCCGTTTCGATCAGGTATCCTACTCGTCTTCAGCGAATCGTGCAGACCACTTACACCAGACAGGGATTAAATTTGGCGGGTGCGGTAGGATTTGAACCCACGGGCAGCTTTCACCACCTTCGCATTTCAAGTGCGACGCCATAAACCAGACTCGACCACACACCCATAAAACATACAAACTGGCAGGGCTGGCAGGATTCGAACCTGCATCGATCCTTTACGGTGCTACTGCTTAGAAGGCAGTTCCGATACAGCCCCATTAAAACTGGCGGAAGTAATAGGATTTGAACCTATGGGCAACCTTTCGGCACCTCTATCTTTCCAAGATAGTGCAATAGACCACTCTGCCATACTTCCATTAAATTGTGCAGGATTTATCATCATTCTCTTTGGACTTACTCCCGCTTATTCCAAATCAGTCGCCGATCAACGCGACAATATCATAGTCACAGTAGGACTCGAACCTACAAAGAAATCGCAATTAATTGCGATGCCATACCGTTTGGCTTTGTTTATTTGTTTCCATGCAACTATTTGGTGGGCAGAGTAGGATTCGAACCTACAATCCAATAAAGGGGCGATTTTACAGACCGCTGGTTTAACCGTTCACCCATCTACCCATAGAAATGTTATCAAGAAATGGTTGCTTGCGCTTGGATTCACACCAACTAGGCATCTTCCCATCGCGATATGGAGAATTGCCAACAAGCATTAATGGTAGGAGAGGCAGGATTCGAACCTGCGATACAGAACTTATGAAATTCTTGCCTTACCTCTTGGCTACTCTCCCATTAACAAGGCAACAAACGAACAGAGGCTTTTTATTATCAGCGCGTCTACCATTCCGCCATCAGACCACTTATTGAGCCTGAGTGGGATTCGAACCCACACATCTTTCGAGGCCAATTTTGCTTTTAGAAGTATCTCTATTCTACAGCACTTGAATGGTTGCAGGGGCGGGATTTGAACCACTTATGCGCGTTTGAGTAGCCTCTTGGTTATGAGCCAAGCGAGATCGACCGATCTTCTCTACCCTGCTTTTGAATTATTTATTACGAGCTTCCATCGTATTGGAAATTTTTTCTTTAGTCTCTGTTGAGACTTTTCTACCTTTCAAAGCTTTGGAAATCTTCTGTTTTGTTTCGTCAGAAACTTTCCTTGATTTTGCAGCAAGTGAAATTTTTTGTTTTGTGATTATTGAATGTTTTCTCCCAATAGATTTTTGCCTACTTTCTTCTGAAAGAGACTTTCCTGTATTCGATACAGAAATTTTCTCTTTAGTTTTTAAAATGAGACCATTTAATTTTTGAAATTTCAAAGATCAATCTTTACAACCTCGCTTTCGGGTTGGTATCAGTCGCTGTCGGCGTTGCCAGCGGCGAGTGATGTAAGCACCTTAGCACAGTGTTTAATGAATGTCAATTCTTTTTTCTGATGATTTTGTCGATTTGATATTCTGAAAGTTTTCGTGGTCGATCCAATCCGTCTTTTTTTCTTTGAACGCCCAATTTTACAATTTTTTGTATTTTTAATATTTGACGACCTGTGAATTTTACATTCGGTAAATCATTATACCAAATATTTTTCTTTATGATACCAGCAATTCTTTTTATTACAAAAGGCTGCAACTCAGTTATTAACTGAATATCTTCAACTGATAAGAAATGCTTGGACGTTATCCAAGTTTTCCATTCTTTATATACTGGATCATCAAATAGATTGATTGTTTTGATTTTAATATTTTCAAAATCTTTAACATCTTGTGATATGTAAGAATTGTCTATGGCTTCATGTATAAGATTATGACAAGTCCTACATACAGGAATTAAATCATTAATTGTTACATCCACTAAATTTCTGTATACCAAATGATGCACATCTGTAGCATCTGATTCTTTACAACATTGACAAGCGCATTTCGCTGATATAACCAAAGAACGCAAATTTTGCCATTCTTTACTTTTTAAGTATTCTTCTCGATACTCTTGCCTTGTGTATTTTACTCTATGATTTTTCATAATTTGTTTTCGTTGTTTGCAAGCCTTTTAAGCTCCCGCTTCGCGGTGTCGAAATGTTTTTAGCACACTCTCTGCCTTTTCAGTTGACTCACGTTTTTGGTCAACGATATCTTCTATAAAACCATAATATCCAAAAAAATCAAGCCCTCTTTTTTGGAGAGGGCTTGCATTCATCAGATTATTTTACGATCCAACAAATTACACCCCATCAATCGGATTTAATCTAAATCCGGCTACTGTGAGATAGCGTTGATCTGACGATGGTTTCATTTGCTGTAAAGGTATTTAGTCTGATTGAATTTATTTTTTGATTATTTTTACTCTTTTCCTGCCATTAGCGTTTTTTCTTCTTGAGTAAACGCTGCGTAGGTCTTATAGGTATCCTGTGATGCGCTGCGCATATTCTTCATTTTAGAAGAAAGAACGTTGAATGTTTCCAAAGTGTCTTGGGTGCTGTAGAAAGAAGTATTAGCAGCTACCATACCGAGTGTATGCGTTGCTGTCAACACGCTTTTTTCGTCTGCTCCGACAAACATAAAGTCCCAAGAATACTTATCGGTTTGTTCTTCAATCAGAGCTTTGACTTTGGCAGCAGTATATTCTCTTGAGGAATTTTCCTCTCCGTCTGTTTGAATAACCACCAAGACTCTTCCCGGACGGTCGTTCTCTGCAAGAGCATTCAAAGTCGCTCCAGTTTGAACAACGGCGCGTCCAATTGCATCATATAATGCGGTGCTTCCTCTTGGGTGAATTCCGAATTCTTCAACAGCTTCGCTCACAAGCTTGATATCGGCAAAATCCAAATGAGTCTCAACGGCGTTGTCAAAGCTGAAAAGGCTGAAGGTGCATTTAGAATCCAACTGCTTTTGATCGCTGATAGTCGATGCTAGACCACCAATGGCGTCCTTCCAACAAGATGCCATGCTTCCAGATTGATCCAAAATGAATGTGATGTGTGTGTAATTTGTGTCCATACAACGCCAATTTACCACACCGTTTTCGGTTGTCAAGTCACATTATGTTGACTGAATTGATGTGGCTACCGATCAAATAGCTAAAATAATCAGACATAAGATCAATCAATTCAGTTTTTAAATTTTCAGCAGCGTATTCATCTTGCAATTTTAAAGTGCCTCCAATATCATTGCCCCACGCCTTTTTATTAGAAGTCTTTATATACTTAGGAAAATCATTAAATGTTAAATTACCATTCGACAATAGATACTGAGCAAAACATTCAAATAAAAATTCACTAGATCTAAAAAGTTTTTTCATTCTAGCACTTCTAAATTTACCAATAGATTCAAAGAAATTTCTAATTTCTGGTTTTGATGCAAATATCAATTCTCTATTATAAGAAGATTTAGAAATATTATAATTATAACATTCTTTTAAAATATTATCCAATAATTTATCTAATCTATTCATGAAAGTGGCTCTGTAATTACCACTTCTATAATTTCTACGTTCAGTAGCATCAAAGGCATGACCTATTCTATGGGCGATAGTCCAATATGTCAAGGGAACTTTTTCAGAAGCTGCATTATTTGTAAACACAACAGTAATAGAATCTTCCGATGGAACTGGAATGTCCTTACCAATTTCAATTCCGGTGTAGTCTTTCAAATACTCCGCGCTAACTTTACCAAGTTCTCTAGCTTTGGAGGCGTTTGGTTTTTTCACAAAATATAAATTAAAATCAGCAATATTGATATTGTTGAATTTATCTTGAATTTTTTTAACACCAGCATCAGAATTCAATATAGCAACACTTTGCTTATCGTAACCGTGCCTATTTTTAGGATCATTCCACTTACCAATTTTTTTAAAATCAGTAAGCGCCATTTCTGTCATAAAATATTCTTCAAAGCTTTTCATAAATTAATTTTGTGTAATCAAATGATTTGGAATTTGCAACTGATTCCCAATAGTTGCCTCTTTTATTTTTGTAAAAAGATGGCTGCATATCAATATCCATTTTTTTAACAGCAGCATTACCAGCAACATCCGGTTCTTCATCGTTGTATTTGACAATAACTTTATCTGTTTCACCGTCAATTAGATTCTTATTTTTATTTTGAGCCAATTCATATAAAGTCATGAACTGATTTCTGTTTGGTTTTTTGGATAATGAATATGTAAAATAGATATTAGCAGAATCTTCAACCACACGAACATAACCCATTTGAAATACAGCGTCGTATACATCATTCTCTTCTGCTATACTACCATTAGAATTCATAGGAATATATTCATCAGGATCAATATGAAACGGCGTATTGAAATTTTTAACAGCGTAATCTATATGATCTTCAACTTTTATCAATTCACCATCGGATGAAAGCCAATAATTAGTAGCTCCTGCAATTTCATTCAAAATGAAATTTTCATAAAGTTTTCCAATATCGTTATTTTCGTCCTTTTTCATAATTTGCTAATATATCTGGAAAGTTTTTTCAAGCACATCAAAGCAGTTCTGTCAGAATTTGAATTGTGATCCAATTCGGATTCTAACTCATTGATATGCTGTAGGATTTTATTGCAATCCACCATTGCAGGAGTTTCTTCTTGCTCTGATCCAAATGTTGAGGTGTTTGGATTTGCTTGACTTGTGTTATACAAAGAGTTGTCAGGCATCACACCCAGCACACCTTTAGGGTATGATACAGTCGATTGTTGCGCTCTTTGCATACCACCCGTAGTCTGAGGAGGTTGCATATAGGCAGGGTATCCCTCCAACATCAAGTCAATTTCTGAGATCCAATTTTTGTGCATGCGTAACACTATTTAATCAAAAATCTATTTTTTAGCACAACCCAGCATCATCAAAAACACGCGCTAAATAATCGAACGAAACCAATTTGACAAACCGATGACATCAGATACAATGCATAAAAAACAAAATCAAATGCGGCAAATCGGGTTAAACAAATATTCATCGTCTTTTTTAAGCAAAGCTAATGAACGACATGACCACTTTTATGATTACGAATTACCAGTCACAAATTTCAACAGTAAAAGTAAAATAGACATCATTTGCCCAAATCACGGTAAATTTTCACAAGAAGCCAATAATCATTTGATGGGAAAGGGATGTCCAAAATGTGCGACGATCAAAAGATCGGATGTTCGTAAAAAAGGTGACTTGGACGCTTTTATTAAAAAAGCGAAAACAGTGCATGGTAACATTTACGATTACAATTTTGTTAATTATATCAATCCAAAAACTAAGATAGATATATTATGTTCAAAACATGGCTTGTTTACTCAACGTCCAGATTCACATTTGGCTGGATCTGGATGTAGAAAATGCTCAAATGAAAAAAATTCTGTCATACAAAAAAGCAACACGGTAGAGTTTGTCGTAAAGGCAAGAAAAATACACGGCGATAAATTTTCATATGACAATGTAGATTATAAAGGATGTTTAAATACGATCTCAATAAAATGCGATATTCACGGCGAGTTTAAACAAGCTCCCCGCGATCATTTAACGGGAAGAGGTTGTCGCAAATGCAGTTTAATGGGTTCCAAACAAGAAGATTTTATAGAAACTTTTTTAATACAAAATGGCATAGAATACATAAAAAATGATAGAACTGTAATATCTCCCAAAGAATTAGATTTTGTAATTCCTTCTAAAAAAATAGCAATAGAATGTCACGGACTTTATTGGCATTCGACTGAGAAAAAAATAGATAAAAAATGCCATTTAAATAAATTAAATGAATGTAATGCCAGTGGATATAGAATTGTTCAAATATTTGAAGATGAGATTATGTTTAATCCAAACATAGTAATAACTAGATTAAAAAATTTATTAGGTCTTATAAAAAAATCTATACCCGCTAGAAAATGCAAGGTATTAGAACTTGATAAATCATTATGCTCTAGGTTTTTGAAAAAATATCATATCCAATCATCAGACAAGTCATCTATAAAACTTGGATTATTTTATAAAAATCGATTGGTATCCGTGATGACATTTTCAAAACCCCGATCATCATTGGGATTCACAAAAAATTATAGCTGGGAACTTGTGCGATTTTGTAGCATTTCACATTTTAAAATAATGGGAGCGGCTGGCAAACTACTCGCCTTTTTTGTTGAAAACTACTTGAATTTTGGAGATGTGCTGGTATCCTACGCTGATAGGAGATGGAGTGTAGGTGATGTTTACAAAAAAATAGGTTTTACATTTTCACACAACACGTCAGTAAATTATTGGTATTTTAAACCAAATGACCTCAAGCGCCTGCATAGATTTTCATTTAGAAAATCAATAATTTCAAAACTTGGAAATTTTGAGAATATGACAGAATCACAAATAATGAAACAATTAAAATATTACAAAATATACGATTGTGGCAATATGTGTTTCATTTATACAAAACCTTTACATAAATAAAACTATGATATTTGATGAACAAATAAGCCGAAAACCAAACCGTTATCCATGGACAGAAACCTTTATCCAAGCAATGCATGATGGCTTCTGGACCGACAAAGAATTCAGCTTTAAAAGTGATTTACACCAATTCAAAGTTGATCTGGACGATCAATTGAGAGAAATCATCGTCCGCACTCTTTCTGCTGTTGGACAAATCGAAGTTGCAGTCAAAACCTTTTGGGCCAAGCTGGGAGACAACCTTCCACATCCCGCTCTTCAAGATTTGGGATACGTAATGGCAAACGTGGAAGTGATTCACAATAACGCTTACGAAAGATTGCTTACCGTGTTGGAGCTTGAAGACATTTTTGAAGAAAACTTGAAATTGGACTTTATTCAAGGGCGAGTCAAGTATTTGAAGAAATACACGCATAAATTCTACAAAGATTCCAAGAAACAATATTTGTATGCTTTGATCTTGTTTACTTTGTTCGTTGAGAACGTTTCATTGTTCTCCCAATTCTATATTATTAATTGGTTTGCCCGTTTCAAAAATGTTTTGAAGGACACCGACCAACAAGTCAAATACACACGAAACGAAGAAAATATTCATGCATTGGTAGGTATTAAAATAATCAACACTATCAGAGAAGAGCTTCCAGAATTGTTCGATGATGAACTTTCCGTTAAAATTGCACAAGAAGCTCAAGAAGCTTTTAAAGCAGAAAGTAAAATCATCGATTGGATGATCAATGGTTTGGAAGAAGATGGCTTGTCCGCTCCTATTCTAAAAGAATTCATCAAGAATAGAATCAATGAATCTTTGGAACAAATTGGATTTTTGCCAGTTTTTGATGTCGATCAGGATTTACTTTCCAAAACTGTGTGGTTTGATGAGGAACTTCTAGGAAACAACATGACCGACTTCTTCCATAGCAAAGACACGGGTTACACAAAAAAGGCCCAATGTTTTGACGAAAGTGAATTATTTTAATTTATGAAATTTAATGATATAGTAAATAGCCTTTTGGAAAATTTTAAAGACAGTGTAATGACAGATGATAAAGGTAAAAAAAGATCTGTTGAGGCTGTTGTTAAATTTGCTGAAGATAATAAGAAGAAATATCTCAAGAAGAATTTTCCTATTAGCAAGTTAGAGCATGATTTAAAATGGTGGGATGAACAAAATCAGAAAGATGTAGAAAGCTCTAATCAACGAATGATGAGAGCTGATACATCGTTTCCGCTACTTGTTATTAAAAACAAATCATACGGCTTATCTGTTGCAGATGGATTGAATAGATTAAAGAAAGCTAAAGATATCGAAAATAGGGATGTAATCGATGCTTATATTGTACCTGAAGAAGACATCCCAAACAACACAATTCTATTTTAATTATGACAAACAAATACTATTGGCTTAATGAGGATTCCAGAAAATTTCTGGAAAGAGGATATCTTTTAGAAGGAGAAACACCAGAAGAAAGGTTCAAAGATATAGCAAAAACAGCAGAGCGTTATTTGGGAATTGATGGATTTGCAAATAAATTTGAAGACTACTTAAGTAGAGGTTTTTATTCAATTTCAAGTCCTATAATTTCAAACTTTGGAAGAGAACGTGGATTGCCTATTAGTTGTGTCGTTGGTGACACTTGGATTAATACAAAGAGCGGTGGAGGTAAAATGGCAAAGGATATAGAAATTGGAGACGAAGTTCTCACCCACCGGGGACGTTATAGAAAAGTTATTGATATTATACCAACTAAAAATAAAAATAATATTTTTAAATTAAAAGTTTCTAATAGAATGACTCCTCTTTATCTAACAGGCAATCATTTAGTTTTAACTAACGTGGGATGGGTGCGAACCGACGAACTTAATCCTGATCTGCATCTCGTTGCGATCAACGGTGATATTGAGAGTGTTGAGAAGGACTACACAATAGATATGAAATCGTTTTGTAATAGTTACAACCCACATGTTATCGATGGAAAGATTTACAAAGAAATTTCAAAAAATACCAAATCAAAAACTACCAAAAATGGAAAAACAGTAGAGTATTTTTCAAACCCATTCGAATTTATAGAAATTGATGAAGATTTGGCGTGGGCGTTTGGACTTTGGTTTGCTGAAGGTAGCGTTTCCAAAAATAACAAAAAAGAACCTGTCGGGATACGAATAACAACAAATGATAAAGACGAAGCTGAATTGACACATAAATGGTTGAATATTATAAAGTCTAAATTGAATTTAAATGGTAATACTTATACAGGCTCTACTAAAAGAGGTGATGTTATCTATACTTGGCTAACTACCGATGTTAATTCTCAAATAATTGGAAATTTGTTTCATTCATTTGGTGATGGATGTAAGAATAAATTGATTCCAGAATGGATTATGGAATTACCCAAACAGAAATTAAAATATTTCTTAGATGGCTTGTTGGCTGGTGATGGGACTATAACTAAGTGCCAAGATTGTAGAATAACGGTGGCAAATCCTAAAATGCTTCTTCAAATATATCAAATCGGTTTGAAGCTAGGTCTGGGAATGTCATTACAAATGCAAGAAAAATCTTCTGTTTTATCAACCACACCACACACGTATACATGCAATTTTAGAAAATATAATGACAAGTATTCAAAAAATAACAGCAATTCAGCTATTAAATTTTACGATGGGTTGCGATATGCCAAAATTAAAGAATTGCATCTTACTGAAAAGGTTGAGGATGTTTATGACTTCACAGTAGATGAAGATCATTCTTTTAGCGCATCTGGTGTAGTATTGCATAATTGTTTTGGATCTTACATTCCAGATACCATGGAAGGCATTCTAAACACTCTAGCAGAGGTTGGTCAAATGACCAAGGCTGGAGGCGGCACAAGTGGCTATTTTGGCGCACTACGAGGCCGTGGAGCGTCTATATCATCAGGTGGGTCATCTACTGGCGCAGTTCACTTCATGGAGCTTTATAACAAGCTTATGAACGTTGTATCGCAAGGTAATGTTCGCCGTGGATCATTCGCAGGTTATCTACCAATTGATCATCCTGATATTGAAGAATTCCTAAAGATACGTTCTGATGGTCATGAAATTCAGGATATGAGTATTGGTGTTTGTGTTTCCAATGATTGGATGTCTTCCATGATTGCAGGAGACGCGAAAAAGCGTAAGATTTGGGGTAAGGTTATTCAAAAGCGTTTTGAAAGCGGTTATCCTTACATTTTCTTCAGCGACAATGCCAACGATCAAGCTCCTGAAATTTATAAATCGACAGGAAGAAAAATTCACAATTCAAATCTTTGTTCTGAAATTTTCCTTTCGAATGATGAAAACGAATCGTTCGTTTGCGATCTCTCATCTTTGAATCTTGAAAAATGGGAAGAGTGGAAAGATACAGATGCTGTCGAGACTTTGGTTTATTTCTTGGATGCTGTCATGTCAGAATTCATTACTAAAACCACCGATGTTAAATTCATGGAAGCGCCAAGAAACTTTGCAGTTAATCAACGTGCATTGGGTGTTGGTGTTTTGGGATGGCATAGTCTTCTTCAAGATAAAATGATTGCATTTGAATCAATGGATGCTAAACTTCTGAATATGTCTGTTTGGAGTAAGATTCGAGAGAAAGCTGATAAGGCAACCGAAGAACTTGCTAAGTTGTTTGGATGCGCTCCAATTTATATTGGTAGCGATCAATGTCGTAGAAATGTAACAACTCTTGCCGTTGCTCCTACAACATCAAGCTCATTTATTCTTGGTCAGGTTTCACCGAGCATTGAACCTTTGAATAGCAACTATTATACAAAGGATTTGGCGAAGGGTAAATTCACATTCAAGAATCCATATCTAATTAAGCTTTTTGAATCAAAAGGCAAGAACACCCAAGAAACTTGGAAAAGCGTTCTTGTTCATGGTGGAAGTGTTCAGCATCTTAATTTCCTCACACAATCGGAAAAGGATGTGTTTAAGACGTTTGGTGAAATTTCCCAAAAAGAAATTGTCATTCAAGCTGTTCATCGCCAAAAATTTATTGATCAAGGTCAAAGTTTGAATCTTATGATTCCACCAAATACCAAACCGAAAGAAGTGAATGAACTTATGATTTTTGGATGGGAAAATGGTATCAAGAGTTTTTACTATCAAAGAAGTAGCAACCCAGCACAAGAATTAGCAAGAAGTATCTTGAACTGCTCAACCTGCGAAGCTTAAAAAATATTATTATGAAAAGATGGAAATATAAAGCAACTGAAGAAGATGAATTGGGATCTCAGCAAGTTCCTATTTATTTAAATATGCAAGCTCCAACATCCAACGAAAATTGGAATCCTCAAGGATCTATTAGGGTATTAGACAACAAGATATTATTTTACGGAAGTATTGATCAATCAGCAGCGTTGGATCTTAACAGAACTCTTCTTGATCTTGATGTTAAACTTCAAAACATCAAGAATACGTTGGGAGATGATTTCGAACCTGTGTGTCACTTGCATATTGCAAGTGAAGGAGGAGAAGTTTATCCTGCGTTTGCAATTGTGGACACCATTCGAAATATGAAATCGAAAGTGTATACATATGTCGATGGTTATGCCGCAAGTGCATCAACATTCTTATCATTGATTGGTGATCATAGAGTCATTGGGAAATATTCACGTGTTCTAATTCACCAAATCTCAGGGGGGATGTATGGTAAATTTAGTGAATTGGAAGATGAAATTTATAATGTCACCAATCTCATGACAATCCTCAAAAGTTTCTATAAGGAATATACAAAACTTCCTGTTAAGAAGCTTGATGAGCTATTGAAGAAAGATATTTGGCTTAGTGCTGAAGAATGTCTTCAATATGGATTGGTTGATGAAATCATTTAATCAGATACATCAACTGTTTTCTTAGTGTGTGTCTGAGGAAATGACTTGGACACCGCTAAGTGATTGTTAACTCCTTCACTCTGCGCAAATTTACGAACATCTGCATTGGATTTTGTTAATCTCAATGGGATATTTTTGAAGTGGTGACTGTGTGGAGGAGATATAATCAAATCTTGTTGGGCCAATGCATATACAGTATGCCAATAACCAGAAATACGCACTTCTCCAATTGGTAGTGTGCGATCTGTGTTGGTCTTGAATTTACCGTACAAAACAGTATCTTCTGTTTGTTGAATTTCAACAGGTGCTGTTATGTGTTGAACGTATGTTTCTCCTTCCACATAAGATCCTCCTCCGATAATTAAGTCACCATTAACACCCAACGATCCCTCGACAAATACTTGTCTCGGTGTTCTCAATACAATCGATTTCAAACTGGTCAATTCGACCACGTTTTCAGACATTAAATGTAATCCATGCGATGAATTCAAGTGGATTTTCTTAAAACCTGTTTTCAAAACGGTTCCTCCCAATTCAATACCGCCCGTGGTTTTTAAATTTATACCACCAGAACCAGCAATTAAATTGTATCTATTGCCAACCACTTTGGTTTCTTCTCCGCATGGGAACATAGAAGCATTGTCAACTTCCTCCACAACAGGAATTGTATCGTGATTTTTAAAAGCCCCCACATCACTTACAAGCATTTCAAACGGTTGGCTTCTGCCCTGTTCATCAATTCGAACAGATGGGAAATCGTTGAACGCTGCGCCAATTGTGCTGACTTTGTTTTTCTTTGTGAAATAGATATCATCCCCTCCATTGCCCATCGATTGTTCAATCGGCAATAATGTAGATTGAATTTCCTCCAATTGAGTTGCGATTGTTGTTGATGCTGTGTTGGTTGTCCAACTACCATTTTCAGTAGCTGCACTCTCCAAAGATCCAATTGTAATAACCCCCGGAGCATTTGAACCTGACTCTCCTGCACTCTTATCTATTAATAGCCTCGTTATACCGTGTAGTGCGGCAGGGTCTCCTTGTCTAACTGCAACTGGCGTGTAATTCGTAACATCATCCTTTTTAGAATCTCTAATTGGGGTTGTTGTGTATCCACTAAAAGAATTTTCTACTGATACAGATGTGGAATTTAAAATTGGATTAACTGCTCTTGCACCTTTTTGAGGAGTGATAATACCGTTTGGATAGCTGTAACCTCCTCGTTGAATTTTAAACTGGCTGTTGTTCAATGCAATCGGCTTGAACGCTTCTTTCCATTTTGCAAAAGCATCTATTTCAGTTTGGCTATTGAACCCTTTTAAAACGTAGTGATTTTCTCCAACACGTTCCGTTTTATCTTTCCCAACAAACTCTATACTGTTTCTATTGACTGTAGTGAACTGATCATTAATAACTTTGGTTTGCTTGTTGTTTACGGCCAATTCGGATGTAACTTCATTGGAAAGATTTATATTACTACCGCTTCTATGAGAGATTTGTATCTTTTCATTGTTTGTAGTATTGTCAATATCAATAGACGCTGCACGTTGATTGATAATGGTTCGGTTTTTGTAAATCGTTGACATTAAAAAGTATTTAGATATTAGTTTTCAAAATCAACTGGATATGTAGGGCTTGTTTTGATTGCATTGTTTGTATTGTTTATCAATGACAATTCTCTGCCGTCGTGCATGATACCGAAATATACTGGATAATTCAAATCGCCTTGCCAATGGAATACCCATACTTTAGTGCCCACTTCAGGTATAGCAAACATACCTTTAGCTTTGTTAACATGTTTTGATGGCTTGTATGAATAGCTGTATGGATTGCACTGTCCTGATAGATTATCAATTGGACTGGTGAATGAATCGCCAACTGCTGTGCCCATGTTTTCATACAAAAAAGCTGGAGAGAATCCACCTGTTTTAATCGTGGGTGGTTTATCATTTAAAATTTGAAATCCTTCAATGTAATTTGAATCAGAGATGGTTGCGATCTTTTCATCTTTGAAATATCGACTTCCTCCACCTTCTCCAAACAATGGAAAACAAGGTTCTGCCCATGGTATAGTGTTTGCTATTTCTTCAAACACTGCTGTATCCATCCAGTCGTCTCCTACATTATTGATACCCGGAGTTTTTACATTGATCTCATCATGATTTTCAAACCATTCTTCATATGGTTGATTTGAGATTTCTGATATATAAACTTTAACTCTGTTTAAACGAAGGGGATCATTGTTCTTGACAACGATCCCCCTATAAAATGATTGATCATTTCGTTTAAATTCTTGACCGCTTCCTGATCCTCGGATAAACATCAAGAATATTTAGATCAGCAGTAACCCAACAGACGCAATCTACGTTGAGTTTTACTGGAAACTTCTCTGGTTGCAGCGTATGCAACAGCAGAAAGCGGGATTGTGTTATATGCAGAGTTGTAAGTGAACACTGTGTATGTTTTTGTTGGAACGTCTGCCAATGCCATAACTGAATTATGGTAAGCAGTATCAATAACAAAAGAACAACCATTGATCGAAACGCTACTCAATTTAGAATTAAGAGTGGTTACTGGATTATATACAATACCATCAGCGGGCGCAGACAACGAAATAATGTTCACGCCATCAGCAGACAGTGTTGTAGTGACTGGTGGTGGAGTATTGTTGGTTGATGATGATGACAAAAGGCTAGATGTGAATGTGTAAAGTGCCATATTCTTATTTAGTTATTTGTTTATCGAAAATGTATGTATCTACCCAAACAAATTTTCTATTTCCACAATCCCATATACGATCATAACCATTATCGATCATGTTATCCCATTCTGTCTTATTAGCATCGAAACTTAAAAGTTTTTTAGACAATTTATGTTTTTGAAATTCCATTCGCGAGAATCGCTTAGGTGATTGTTTTTTAAAATATGTGTAATTGGGGGCGGTTGTTGGATATTCAACCATTCCAAATTTTCTATATACATCACCAGTAGAAATCCTTCTGTCGGCATAAGTCACAATAGTAGTAGGATGTAAATTTCTGATAAAATAAGTTAATAATTTACTAAATCCACCAACTACGATATGATTTAGCTTATTAGCAAATCTTGATATTTCATAATCAATAGATTTATCAAATCTACTTTTACAAATAGTCAAAATAGAAACCAATTCATCATTGTAATACAAACCATATCTATTTTTAGAAACTCCGTATCCCTGCAAATGATTCTCATTGAGAAATTTAGAAGCCTCTGCTAATGAGACTTCGCGTATTGCGCATTTTCTAGCAAAAATTCGCACAGGTGTCATTTTTAGTTTTTGGCGTATCACACTTTTCCAGATATTTTTTTTATCTCTCCATTCATCTTCAAAAATATGCAATAATTGTACTCCTAATTTTTCACATTCTTCTGTTTTGTTTAAATGATAAAATTTTGATTTATTCCCAGATAGTTCAGAATGAAAATATAATCCATTGAGTTCTATTGCGAGAGAATGTGTTGGTATGTAAATATCCAATTCTAATTTAGATGGGATTATAGATTTATCATTGTATTGGCATTCTACGCCAAGGGACATTATATATTCTCTAAGTTCTTCTTCTATTTTTGATACGGTGCCTGCACATGATGGACATCTCGTTTTTCCAAATAATAGATTATCCGGTCTTGCTGTCCAATCGCCATGAATAGGACATGATACAATACTGGATGTTTTATTATTTACATATTCAAATTTAGATAAATCATATTGTGGTAATTGCTCTTGTAAAGAAAAAGCTGATGATTTATGTTTACCACTGCATTTGGGGCATCCTTGATTTAATAAGAGTTTTTTGGGACTTTTTAAAAATTCCCCATGCAAATTGCATATAACAATGCCTTTTGTGTGATTATTTATATATTCAAATTTAGAAAACTCATAGCCTTTTAAAATAGATGACTCTAATTGATTAAGAAATTCAGTTTTGGTTTTCTTTTTATGTCCACCTATTGGGACATTTGCACATGTTGGACATCCAATACCTCTTTCATGATGCATTCTGCTGATATTAAAATCTCCATGCAATTTACATATAACAGTTCCTTTTATCAGTTTAGTTCCTCCATATTCAAAATTAGAATAATCATACTTGTCGCCATGAATAAATTTAAATCTTTTGATTACATCAGCGGTTGTCAATTTCGATGGCATGTATTTATTTAACGCACTGTCGGTCCAATGTCAACTAATTCAATTTATTAAAAGAAAAACCCGGAGGATCTTCGGTTCCTCCGGGTTCAGTTTGATTCTTTGTTGATCTACGTGGGTAAGATCCTTATCTATAATAAATTATAGATATGTGGATACTGTTCCCGGCGTAAACGCTTCACCAAGGTTCTTGACAAGGATCAAGTGGTAATAAAGATTTGCTCCAAAGATATTGTTCACGATACCATAGCGGGTCATGAGACCAACGCGAGGGGCGAAATCATTTGGACCAATAGTTCTTTGAACCATGATCGGGATGTAAGGACAGTAGATGATACCAGTATCATAGTATTCAGCACCCTTGTAACCAAGCAACGCATACTCAACAGTAGATGGGGATCTGCCTGAGTAGTAATTTGGCTTGTAGTAGTCTGAGTTCTGAACTTCTGTTCTGGTGTCACGATAAACGGTGAAGCGATTTCCAACAGTTCCTACCTTAGCTACACCAACACCACCTGTTGCAACAGTTCCAGCGATTTCAAATGTTTTGAAGTCTGGAAGCATTTCAAGGATAGTGCAAACGCGAGGAGTTGCGATAACAAAGTTAGCGGCTCCACGGCGGTTACGAGCGGCCATACGACCGGCCTCTATAAGTAGCTTTTGATAGAAAGTGATGTTACGCTCCGCAGTCCAACGACCATCGGCACTAACTGGGCTCCAAATGGAGTAACCAGCACCTGCTCCACCATTCATGGCGGATTGAATCATACGCATCACAACTTCACGGTCGATTTCGGCTTGGATTTCATACGACATTGCGTTCGTAAGTTCTCCATCGATATCGATACCTTGCATGTTCTTAAGGTCTTGCTCAAGCTCGACAGACCAGCGGGTAGCAAGTCTACGAGTTCCTGCTTCAACAGCAGTCTTCTCGAACTTCATTTCGATCTGAGGGATTTTACCTGTCAGTTCGTAACTAGCGAGTAGTTCAGCAACACCACGGTCTTGATCAGCAAATGTCCAGTCAGAGTTACCTGAAAGGAATGCGGAAGAAGCTCCGGTGAAACGTGTATCAAGAAGTTGATAACCAAGTTCTGTTCCGTTCAAGCCAGCTTGACCGGAAAGATAACCTGTGCCGTTAGCTCTTGGGGAGGTAGAGGTAAATGCCTTGCCATCGATACCATCAGCACCGAGAGTATCGGACTGATAAGCATAGCGAAGAGCGAAAGCAAGACCAACTGGTCCACCCATAGGCTGAACACCAACAAGTTCGTTGGAAATCAACTCAGGGAAAGTGCGTCGAATCATAGGAATGAGGATCTTAGGAAGTCTTGCATCTCCAGCAGCGTAGTTGTCGGTGTTAGCGATACCATTCCCGAGGGAGGTAGACGCACCGAAAACACCACCACTTTGAGAAGCATTGGCTTCTTGGATACACCATTGCTCTTGGTTTTCAAGAAGCATAGCTGTTGTTCTGTAAGTGTGTTCATCACGAATTGGAGCAACACCCTTTGAGGTGTAATCCAAGACCTTAGACCACTTTCTTACGAGTGAATCAGTTCTGCTTTCATTAACTTGTGAGTTTGGTTTCATATTTTGACGTATTCTCTGTTTCTATATATTCAGGTCTTGCGACCTCATGACTCTTGGTGAAAAATTATCGGTTTCCGAAAACTTTAGCCAACTCGGAAACATATGGATCATATGCATCGTCGTCGTTGTTATTATTTATGCTTTCCACTACAACTTTTTGTTGTTCTGGAATGAAATCTACATCAATCTTACGCTTTTTAGCGTCTTCTGTGATGCTTTTGATCTTTTCCTTCTCCTTTTTGTCAAAGAGACGGGAAACATAGTCAAAGTTTTCAGAGATAAAGTCGAATGACTTGTCTTTGAGAGTTTTGCGAACGAAGCTCTTCTTGTCATCAGACATCTTGGAAATCTTTTCTTCGATGAGAGCATTGACGCGAATGTTATTAAATTCTTCTCCAAGAACCTTCAACTTATTTTTTAAGTCGGAGTTTTCATTGTGAAGAGAATCAATTTTGTTCTTACCATCAAGAACAGCTTCTTGAACAGATTCCTTCATCATCACACTGTCAACAGCAAGAGTGCTGCGAAGTCTTTCAAGAACATTCATCGCGGATGTGTTCTTAACTGCCTTGGCGAAATCTTCTTTGGAGAAACTTTCATTCAAGAATGTATCAAGATAAGAGCTAACTGCACCCACAACATGGTTTACAACACCATTGCTTCCTTCATTAAGAGAAGTTTCATACTTCTTAATAACCTTGATAAGTTTTTGAGTTCTATCTTGATCAATTGCAGATACGATGCGCTTCATTTTTACACTGTGATCTCTATCAATCGTCTTGATAAGTTGATCTAACTTTTCGGCATAAAGTTCATCTTGTGCAACGAGGGCTGCTTCGGCTGTCAATTCCACTTTCTTATCGAAAGCTTCTTGAATAGCCACTAGCGTTTCTTTGCTCATGATCTTTACAACATCTTCGTTGAGTAAATCTTTAATTTTCATAGTTTAGAATAGAGGGGTGTTGAGTTCGTCTTCAATGCGAGATTGCATCTTGGAGTTAAGAATACCTGTTAAATATTTATTCGCATCGCTGTATTTTTTTTCCAAAATACATTTAATAAACAGAGAAATTTGCTGATTTTCACCAAAAACGCCTTTGTCGTCATTTAATTGTTCAACAGAAGTTTTATTCTTTCCTTTGCGATTGTAACTTCCGTTGCCCTTTTTCTTATTGTGAACCTGTGTAGGTGGGGCGGATTTCTTTCTGGTTTTAGCAGTTTTGACTTTGAAAGTTGCTTTGCCGTTACCTTCTTTCATTTTCTTGGCAACAGATTCGTTATCCTCTTCTGGCTTCTTCTTCTTAGCGTTCTTGCTTTTTCCGGCTTTGCTGTATGCGATTGCGGCTGCTTGTTCAGCAGCTTTCTTCTTGTTCTCGGGCTTTGATGTTCCAATCTTACCTTTTTTCTCGTAAGCGCTCATCAATTCCCCAGTATTAAAAGAGATAGTTTCTTGGTCTTTTCCTTTTTTGAGTGGCATAAGTTTATTTAATTCAAGGCGTTGATAAATTTCAAAATTTGTTCTTTGAGATAACCATCCATATCCTTTTTAGGTAATTTAGATACAGAAGCTTGGAAATTTTCGTAAACTTCTTCAAATGAACCATCTTGTTCAAGCACATAAGTTTTGCTTTCAAGAATACCATTAACAAAAGCTTTTGGGAAAGATGGATCGGCAACTGCATCAACAGCAACCAATCTCATATTCTTAACTCTGCTGTATGAAGATTCTTCTTGCAAAGAACCCAAAGCGCGAGTTGACATACCAATTTTAACACCGTCATTAATCAAAGCTCTAAGGATTTGGCCCATTGGAGTTGTGAGAACTTTGGCTTTTCCATAAAATGCATTGTCAACTTCCTTGAGTTCAGTAACCAAGTGGCATGCTCTTTCAAGATTAACATCAGCACTAGATGGGTGATTCAATTCACCCATTGCTCTGCCGGGAAGAACCATCTCTTCAATATATCTGTTAACCTCGTCTCTTGTATCCAAGAGATCATAGTATCGTTTATTTTTATTAACTTGGTTACATCCAATAAACGGACCTTTAACATACAAGGAGTTACCAGCTTTTAGATTATCTTGCTCTTCAACAATTTCAAAATCTTCTAACAGATCTGGATTCTCGGAGATTAATTTTAGTTTCAATGCCATGATTGTATTTATCTAAGTAAAGCTTTAAATCTACTGATATTATCTACTTGGGGTATAAGAATAATATTGACTTCTGTAATACATTGTGCCTGCTGCTGATGCAGATGCGCTTACTTGATTGGTATTTGTAATTCCTCGTATCACAACATTGTCATTGTTTGACAACAACAAACTATTAAGAACTGAGAAGTTGTTATTATCATAAATTGTAATATCTCCACCAGTTTTGTTGTAGATTACAACCTCAGAACAAGTTTGAGCGGACAATGCCACCAATGCAGTTGATATTGACTGTCTGAATGATTTGCATATATTGTTATTGAAAAATGGAATGTATTGTGCGTCTGATGCCATGAAGTTATTTAATTAACGGCGTGTTCATTTCTCCACCCAATATAATCAATTGATATTAATATACTCGGATTGGGTAACGTAGCAAACTGTTAAATGATAGCAGTTTTTGTTATGTCTATGTCCCCTGTAGCAATAACTGGAATTGTATACTCAAATACCAATCCGTTAAATAAATAGCCTTGCGGCAGTAATGACCCCGGCGACGGTTGTTTTGAGGTTCTTCATAGTGCTTCAAGTTCAGCTTGTTTGGCAGCGATTTCCGCTGCGATTTCGAGTTTGCGTTTTTCCACAGAAGGTAATTCGGCTTCGGCAAGAACTTGCTCGATGGCTGAAACCGTGGCGGCGTCATCGAGATTGGCGTCCTTGATGGCATTCTTGATCGAGTCAATCAGCGAATTCTTCGCGGCGAGTTCGGCTTGGATGAGTTCGGCTTGAGTCTCCAGTTCGGTTACTTTCGCAAGTGTTCCAGAATTGACCTCGGTAATAATGCTAGGCCAATCTTCCAGCTTGATCGGGCGCGGTTGAGAGTCGTGGGTTTCGAGAACGTGCGCCCCTTTGAAGGTGCCGTCTTCATTACCGCGAATGAGGATTTCGTATGGTGTCATAATGGTGATTATTGAGCGACCCAGTTGGTGCCATTGTAAAAGCAAGTGGTGGTGATTGCCCCGCCGCCTACTAATGTTGTTAGGAATGTCGGTGCCAAAGCGTCGGTAACGTATGCCGTATCTCCAACAGTTCCGGTTGGAAGCGTGGCGACGGTGTAGCCCTTAAGCTTAACCGCTGCTCCAGCGATAAATTTTCCGGTGCTTGTAGTTGTCCCCGCCACAAGCAGATTAGTCGCGCCAGCATCGGTCGTTGTGCCAATTGATACGCCGCCTGATGTTGCGATGGATATATGAGATGTAGTTCCCTGATTTGTCGAAAAGATCATCGCAACGGAAACAGCCGAGAAAAACACTTTGTCTCCAATGGCACCGCCACCGTTATTGGAATAACCGAAAGATCCCTTAGCCGCATTATTTTCGTCATAAAACCCAATACTAGAGTATCCAGTCGCCGATGTTGACTGCAAGTTGATAAGATCTGAAGCAGTATTTGGCGCGGTGAATTTTGCGGCAATAGCATTTGATGCCTGAGCGACTGTAAGAGTGCCACTAATCGTCGGCGACGTAGTTCCTACTGGCCCGCCAGTGCCGGATGGTGTGCCAGTAAGCAGCGTTGCCACTCCAGTCCCAAGTCCTGAGACGCCAGTTGAAATCGGAAGCCCTGTTGCATTTGTCAGCGTTCCAGAGCTTGGTGTGCCAAGCTCTGGAGTCGTTAATATCGGACTCGTTAATGTCTTGTTCGTCAATGTATCTGTGCTCGATGTCGTCACGACGTTGACTCCTTCGACCGCGATCTTGCCTGCCGAGACGCGGCTGATCGTGGTGTCGGTCGCGTGGCCTAGCTCGATGGTCGTGCTGGCCAAAAGTGTTGAGCTTGAGGTAACAGTCCCTGCCACAAGCAGATTGGTCGCGCCAGCATCGGTCGTGGTTCCGATTGATACGCCGCCTGATGTTGCATGGATTCTCATCCGTTCGGTCGATGCAGACCCTAAAGTCAATGGGATTCCGTTTGCAGAATTGATAAAAACAGTATTTGTAAAACTTCCTGCTGTTGTCCCAGCGAATCCAAACGATCCTCGCTGAGTGCCTCCGCTGTCGATAAAGCCGATTGACGAATAAGCGTTGTTCCCAATGCCGCGAACTTGAAATGTATCAACTGAGCTTGTTGGCCCCGTCGCGATTAGCGCGGGTGCGCTGGTAGTCAATGTTGTGTGAGTCGCGCTACCTGTCGTTCCGTCAACAGTGAAGAGGGTCGAAAACGTGCCTCCTGAGCCAGCGGCTGCCCGGTAGAGGGTTAGCCCATTATTGCTAGACTCATATCCAAGTGATAGGATAAACGAGTTTCGGGTTGCGTCCTGTTGAGTCCATAATCCAGAATTTGCTCGTGTCGCGTTTGCATTTAGGTTTAACCCTTTGAATCCCGACCCGACTTCACCAACGATCCCACAGTTTGATGAGTCAAGCCAGATTCCAGCGTAGCCTGCTGTTGGAAGATGGGTTGAGGGCACATATCCGTTTACGCCGTAACTGCCATCGTCTCGGATGATTGCCCGAGTTGTGGCTCCAGAGTCTTGAACCGTGAAAGCCGTTCCCGTGGTGGTCCCTGCTCCTTTGGCGATCGGCGTTGTGATCGTTGGTGATGTTTTTCCAACAAGCCCGCCAGTGCCGGATGGTGTGCTAGACAAGAGCGTAGCCACTCCGGTTCCGAGTGATGATAAACCTGTACCACCAGAGCTAATAGCAATAGGTGTTGTGAAACTCTTAATACCTGAAATAGTTTGATTACCTGTGGTGTAAACTAAGTTGTTAGCAGATATATTACCTGTTGTAGTAATGTCTGAAGTTGCACTTATTTCGCCTACGACAGTAAATGTTTTATTTGGTGTAGATGTCCCAATACCAACATTACCAGAACTTAAAATGGTCATTCTATTTACTCCATTAGTTTCAAGAGCTAAATTATAACTGTCATTGGTTCCGATAGTAACATTTGATCCTGTTGTATTACCATTAAGATAAACTAAGTTATTACCATACACAGCATTATTGGAACTCAATATTCCACTGACTGT
>Ga0114958_10000379_pt1 | contig 37966 bp, 28 predicted proteins | sample C_130208_EF_Meta_FD_89577 | JGI IMG/M metagenome (GOLD analysis project Ga0114958, IMG submission 89577) | Freshwater microbial communities from Lake Croche, Canada to study carbon cycling - C_130208_EF_MetaG | ecosystem: Environmental > Aquatic > Freshwater > Lake | place: Lake Croche, Canada... | reverse complement strand
TTTCTTTTTTGGGCGAAGGCAGCATGGCTATTTTGCGGTAGCTTTCTACAAATTGCTGTAAATGATCGCTTCGCCTTAGCATTGTGGCAACGCTATTTTTCATGTCCTCGATGTCCTCTGAGGAAATGGTTTCCTGCTGAACCAACTCCTGCAGGTTCTGGGAAAGTGAACGGATGGGAGTAATCGAATTCAATAATTCATGAGAGATGACCTTCATTAGATTGACCCAAGCCTCTTTCTCTTTTTTCTCGATTAGATTTTGAATCGAATCGAGTAATACAATAAAATAATCCTGATTGTAAATTTCACTTCTGGACGTCTGCAGCACAAATGTTTGTCTGTCTTGTTGATTCACACGGATCTCTAATGACGTTTTAATTTCCTGAAAATCCTGCTCCTCGATAATTTCACATAAGGAAGGTAATTGTTTTTTGAGATAGCTCCATTTGGATACTTTTGGAACGTTAAAATGTTTGGAAAAATAATCGTTCATCAAGAATATAGTCCAATCCGATTCCTGCTTTTGCAGGATGATAATCCCCGTTTCAATATTGTTTAATATAGAGCGGTAGATAATGTCTTTTGAAACTTCTTCGTTTTGTTTGTTTTTTAGATTTTCATACAATTTGAATATGTTGGAATAGTTTTTATACGATTTATGTTTTGAAAAATCCGAAGTGAAATCATTTTGCAATATGGAAGTGATCGTTCTGTCGTAAACCAAAAAGGCCTGCTTTACATAAAAATACATTTCAACAAGCAGTATAAAAATGATAATGACACCAAATACGGCTGTAAAAACCAATCCTCTTTGAAAAAGATAGAACGAGATTCCGGCACCCAAAAGAATAAATAGTAGTCGGATAAAAAGTAGATGGTGTGTTTTCCAGGATTTAAACATATTAGTTGGTGCTGATATTATATTTATCAATTCTTCGGTATAATGCGCCTCTTGACAATCCCAATTCTTCCGCTGTCTTACTGATATTATTATTGTTTTTCAAGAGCATCTTTTCGACGGCTGCTTTTTCGATGGCCGAAAGTTGAATATCTTCCTGATTTTCTTCGTAAGATGTAATATGTTCCAAATCTAAATCAGAGACGGTAATGTGATTGTTCTCACAAAGTATTACGGCACGTTCTATTCGGTTTTCCATTTCTCGGATATTGCCGTTCCAAGCGTGATTTTCAATTTGTTCCACTACTTTTTCATCAAAAGCAATTTCGTTTCGGTTGTATTTAGCGCTCATTTTATGTAAAAGATAGTATGCCAAAGGAAGCTTGTCTTCGTTGCGTTCTCGTAATGGTGGCAAAATAATTTCCATGGTGTTGATCCGATAATACAAATCCTCCCTGAAGTTTTTATCGGCGACTTCTTGCTTTAAATTTAAATTGGTTGCGGTAATAATGCGAACATTCAAAGGCCTGGCTTTGGATTCACCCAATCGGGTTACTGTTTTGTTTTGGATAACCTGCAAGAGTTTTGATTGCAGCTGCAGTGGTACATTTCCAATTTCATCTAAAAAAATAGTTCCGTTTTCGGCCAATTCAAAACGTCCCGGAGTGTCTATTTTGGCATCAGTAAAAGCCCCTTTGGCATAACCAAATAGTTCACTTTCGAAAATATTGGCATTCAAGGAACCTAAATCAACGGGAATAAAAGCATTATTTTTTCTTTCGGATTGAAGATAGATGTGATGCGCCAAAACAAATTTGCCGGTTCCATTTTCTCCAAGGATCAAAACATTAGCATCCGTTATGGCTACTTTATCAGCCAGTGAATACGCCTTTTTTATAGCGGCTGAATTACCAATAAAGAAATCGTCAGTACTATCAATAGTATTGGTTTTCTTTTGTTCTTTGCGCGATTTACTTACGGCTTGTCTAACAACACTGAACAATTTTTCGTTGTCCCAAGGCTTTAAAATACAATCAAAAGCCCCTGATTTTAATCCTTCAACAGCCGTTTCTACTTTGCCAAAAGCGGTCATCAAAACAACAACTGTTTTTGGCGAAAGCGTTTTTATTTCCTTTAAAAGATACAAACCTTCTCTTCCGTCCTCAAAACCAATTCTGTAATTCATATCGAGTAAAACCACATCTATGACGTTTTTAGACAATAGTTCAACCACATTTTTTGGATTAGTAAGGGTGTAAATGTTCTCAAAATGTTTTTTAAGCAGCATCTTAGCTGCAAAAAGGATGTCTTCCTGATCGTCAATCACTAAAATGCTCGCGTTTGTCTTCTTCATTAACTGTTCGTTTTTGGACAAAAAGTGTTCGTTAATGAACACCTGAAATTTGTATTAAAAGTAAAATATTTAAAAATCAGTTGATTGCAAGGTTTAAATTTTTGGCACGAAATTGCTTTGTATACTTGAAAATAACAACAATGGACACCATCCTTCCTCGTAAAAATAAGAAAAATAAGTATCTATCTATTGCATTGCCGCTTTTTTTAGCTCTAGGCTTTTTAGTATATTCTTCAGTGACTAAAAAAAGGAGTCTGAATGTAAAAAGGGCAGAACTTACTATTAAAACTGTCGAAAATAATTTCTTTGAAGATTTTATCGTGTTTCAGGCAAAAGTAACACCGTTGAATTCTATTTTGATTAATATTACCGAAGGTGGCGCTGTTCAGGAAATTTATGTTGAAAATGGGGCGATGGTAAAAAAAGGACAAGCTTTGGCCCGACTGTATAATCCCAATACCGAGTTGAATTATATGCAACAAGAAACTGCCATTATCGAGCAAATTAATAACCTCAACAAATCAAAACTCGATTTAAGAAATCAGGAGTTGAATTTGACTAAAGATTTAATTGCAATAGAACACGATTATTTAGATTCTAAAAATTTATATGATTTAAATAAGAAATTGTTTGGAGAAGAAATCCTTTCCAAAAATGAATGGGAAAAAACAGCTGAAAATTTTCGTTTCCAAAAAGAAAGAATGAACATCATTAAGGAAAGTGTCAGCAAAGAAAAACGGGCGAATCAAATACAAATTGGACAACTCAATCAATCTATTGCTTTTATGGATAAAAGTTTGGGGATTTTGAGAACAAACAAACAAAATTTTCTAATAGCAGCACCACTTTCGGGAAGACTTTCTTCTTTTGAACCTATCCTAGGAAAAACCTACGCACAAGGGCTAAGTATTGGGACAATTGATGTGATGAAAGGCTATAAATTGCTTGCTGATGTGGATGAGTTCTATTTAAACAAAATAACTAATGGTCAAAAGGGAACCGTTGATTATAACGGAAAGCCAATCCGTGTTCAGATTAGCAAAGTCATTCCCGAAATAAAAAGTGGTCGATTTGTGGTCGAATTGAATTTTACCTCCTTAGAAAGTTTGAAATTACAACAGGGTTTGAGTTTTAGTGTTCGATTGAATTTATCTGAACGGTCGAAAATATTGGTACTCTCAAAAGGGAGTTTTAATCAAGAAACAGCCAGCAAATGGATTTTTGTTGTCAACGGAAATAAAGCAGAACGCAGAGCCATAAAACTCGGTAGAGAAAATCCATTGTATTATGAAGTTCTGGGAGGATTAAAAGCAGGGGAAAAGGTTGTCACATCCTCTTATAAGGATTATGTAGACACTGAAATATTAAATTTAGAACAATAGCAATAAAAAATAAACAGGATATGATACAGCTCAAAAATCTTTCAAAAATCTTCAGAACAGAGGAAGTGGAAACCAAAGCACTGAGTGCCGTTTCGATCAACATCAATCAAGGTGAATTTGTAACCATTATGGGACAATCCGGAAGCGGGAAATCGACCTTATTAAATATTGTCGGACTATTAGACAGCGGTTCAGAAGGGAGCTATACTTTATTGAATCAAGAAATGTTTGGTTTAAAAGAGTCGGAGAAATCCAAAATCAGAAAACAAAATATTGGTTTTATCTTCCAGAATTTCAATCTAATTGATGAGTTATCGGTTTACGATAATATCGAATTACCACTTATTTACAATGGCGTTTCTTCTTCTGAACGGAAGAAAAAAGTAGAAAACATCGCGGAACGATTAGGCATTTCGCACCGAATGAAACATTATCCGCAACAACTTTCGGGAGGACAGCAACAAAGAGTAGCTATTGCCAGAGCATTAATCAACGATCCGAAAATTATTCTAGCAGATGAGCCAACTGGAAATTTGGACAGTACGAACGGAAATGAAGTGATGGAATTATTGACCGATTTACATGCCAGCGGCGCTACCATTTTGATGGTAACGCATTCGGATCATGATGCTTCTTTTTCTCAAAAAACCATCTTCATGAAAGACGGAATGATCCTTTCGGAAAAAAGGAATAACCGTAATGTTGATGTATTAGTAACCGAATTAAAAAAATAAAGTCATGCTAAAAATAATTGTAACACTAACGACCTTTTTATTGAGTACTATTTTATTGGCTCAAGTATCAGAAAACAGAGAAGTTGCTCCCTTTTCAAAATTACAGGGTTCACAAGGAATTGAAGTTTCGTATACCATTTCAAATACGCGAAGTGTAAAAGTAGAAACTGATAATTTAGAAAAATTAAATTTTATAAAAACGGAAGTCGAAAATAATGTTTTGAAATTATATGTCAATTCAAAAGACTACAAAACTAAGAAAAACAAAACAAATTTTTTGAAGATAAATAACGACATTACAATTGATGGAATTGATTTCAATATTTTAAAAATCACGATTTATGGTCCCAATTTAGAAAGTATTAAAGCAAGTTCTGCCGCAACTATTAAGATTGAAAACGGAAACAAAACATCGGATTTGGATCTTGCAGTGAGTTCCTCAGGAAGCATTTCGGGAAGCTTTGAATGTTCAAATGCAGTGATTGAAGCCTCCTCTAGTGGCGATCTTTCAGCCACAATTAATACAGTCACAGTTGATCTTAATTCGAGTAGTTCCTCAGAAGTTGTTTTGTCAGGGAAAGCGAAAAAAATCACTATTAATGCGAGTAGTTCCGCTGATTGTAAACTAAAAGATTTTGTGGCCGAAGAAGCAATAATTAAAGCCAGTAGTTCTGCTGACGTTGTTCTAACGGTAACAAAGTCAATACATGCAATAGCATCATCAAGTGCTGCTATTTCTTTTTATGGAAATCCATCTCAAATTGAAAAAGAAGTAAATTCCTCCGGTTCAATTTCCAAAAAATAATTTCAAAACTCAATAATTGTCTTCGTCAAGGCAAATAGATTAAATCAAAAACTAAAAGTTATGCTGAAGAATTGGATACGAATATTTTTATACCATCTCAAAAAAGACAAGTTGTTTGCGGCTTTGAATGTACTAGGATTAGCCATTGGAATTGCAGGATTGATTTTTGCCGTTCTGTATTGGAATGATGAACAGAATTATGATCAATGGAATCCTGAAAAAGACAAAGTATTTAAAGTTTTTACTGATATAGGTAAAAATGTAATTTGGCCAAGCAATCCTGCCGCATTAGAAATCTATCTTAAGGAGGATCCAAACGTTGCAAACGTGGTATATCACGATTGGTATCAAACTGGTTTTTTTAAATATAAAGGAAGAAAAATCAATATAAACAAAACTTTTAATACTCAAAATGATTTTTTCGAACTGTTCCCTTTTGAAAGGATAGCGGGAAATATAAGTACTGCATTACAAAAAGAGAATAGTGTAGCGATGAATCAAGAAACTGCTAAATTATTTTTTGGAGAAGAAAATCCAATTGGGAAACAAATAAGTTATGAGGATATTATTTTAACCGTAACTGCGGTTTACAAAGTACCAGGAAATTCCTCTGTTAATCCTGATGTTGTGATTAACCAGATGAAAGAGCGGCTTTTAGAAAACAAAGATAATTGGGGGACTTTTAATTTTCATCTGATGATTAAATTAAAAGACCCAAATAAAGCAGAAGCGCTAAACACGAAAATTAACGATTTATATGATCAAAATACAACACTTAAATACGCAAAATCAGAAGGAATCTCGGTCGAAGAATATATAAAAAAGAATGGTTCCATAAAATCGATTCTAAACCCGTTAAGCACTATCCGATTGCATGCTATTGCGCCCGGTATGCCGGAAGGAAAGGGAAATTATCAATCCTTATTAATTATGCTTGGTGTATCACTACTTATAATTATTCTTTCCATCGTAAACTATATTAATTTGGCTATAGCCAATGCCATAAAAAGAGCCAAAGAAGTCGGTGTTCGTAAAATCATTGGGGCCTCCAAAACAAATATTGTTTGTCAGTTTGTTTTTGAAGCCATACTAATAAGTCTGTTTTCAATATTTCTAGCCTTAGTAATTGTAGAATTGAGTTTGCCTTTTTACAATGAATTTTTAGGCAAAGAATTAATCCTTTTTGCGAGTCAATTTTACATCCAGCTTATTTTAATTTTTATTATTACTGTAAGTGTTGCTGGAGTTTTCCCTGCGGTATATGTGGCTAATTTTGAAACTTTAAAAGTTTTAAAAGGCAACTTTGGGAGAAGTAAAAGTGGTATTTGGATGCGCAATGGAATGCTAATACTTCAATTTGCTATTGCCTCTTTTTTTATTGTCGGTTCTTATATTGTTTATGATCAGGTCACTTATTTAGCTACTAAAGATTTAGGATTCGAGGGCGATCAAGTAATCGTTATTCAGTGGTTTAAATCGAAGGATATTAGCACGAGTCAACAAAGAAATGAATTGATACTTAAAAAATATCAAACTATCAAATCGGAAATCGCCAAAATTCAAGGCGTTCAACAAATTTCAACAGGAACTTTTCAGTTTGGCGGAGGAAATGATGGTAGTAGCCGTTTTTCCTATAATGGAGAAATTATTCAGGCTCAAAATTTAGCTATAGATTACAATATGCTTGACATGATGCAAATTAAAATCAAAGAAGGAAGAAATATTTCTGATAAACTAGCCTCGGATAGTATCAATTCATTACTAGTAAATGAAACGGCATTGAGTATGATGAAAGAGAAAAATCCTATTGGTAAAACCGTACTTTGGCAAGGTAAAAAGCTAAAAATAATAGGGGTTGTCAAAGATTTTAATTTGTTGAGTCCGCAATCAAAAGTTCCTCCAATGGTCTTCTTTCATCTGAAAACCAATGACTGGATGTTAGGAAGTTTAAATAATATCTATGTAAAAATTGATGCAAATAACTCCGAGCAAACTTTAGCAAAAATAGAGAAATTTTGGAAGGAAAATGTAGATCAAGAATATCTATTCGAATATGATTTTGTAGATAAAGAATATGCCAGAACGTATGAAACTTATGTAAAACAAAAGAATCTTTTTTCTTTGCTGAATATTGTGGTAATTGGTATTGCACTTTTTGGCCTGTTTGCTTTGGCTTCTTATTCGATACAAAGTCGGATGAAAGAAATAGCCATCCGCAAAACCCTTGGTGCAGAAACGAATGTGTTATTGAAAGAATTATCCAAACAATATGTTTTGTATTGCATAATAGGTTTTTTAATTGCTTTGTTTCCTACTTATTATTTGTTGAATATGTGGTTAGAGAATTTTGCTTTTAGAATTGAAATGACCTTATTTCCATTCCTTTTTGGTTTTATAATCCTATTGGTTTTAACGTTAATCATTGTTTTGTCAAGAGCCTATCAAGCAACACAAACAGATGTTTTGAAATATTTAAAATATGAATAAAAAAATCGTTTTGACTATTGTCTTTTTTGCCTTTTGTGCTTTGGCAAGTGCTCAGGAAATTTCTTGGTCACTAAGCCGTTGTATGGAAACCGGATTGCAGAATACTATTGAAATAAAAATCAGACAGTTGGAAATAAAAAGAACAGAAAAATCACAAAATTCGGTTTTAAATCGAATGTTACCTACTGTCGATTTAAATGGACAGCAAGGTTATATTTTTGGGTCCACCATTGATCCAGCCACGAATGCGAGGGTAAGTTCCAATTTTCAAAGTGATAATTTCTATCTCAATGCCCGAACTAATTTAATTGATTTCGGCGCTTTTGCAAATGCTCAAAAGGATAAAATCAATATCGCGCAGGCTAAAGCGGAGAAAGAAGTTATAGAAAACGAATATAAATTACAAATTTTAGAAAGCTATTATCAGGCCCTTTACACTCAGGAGTTATCAAAAATTCAAAAAGAGCAATTCGTACAAGCCACTTTCAATTTGGACAGAGTGACAAAAGAAGTAGCCATTGGCAGTAAGCCACAAAGTGATTTGTATGATATGCAATTGAGTTTCTCGGAGGAAGAGAACCGAAATTTAGAAACCGAACAATTGTATGCTATTAAAAAAATTGAATTGTTTCAATTAATGAATGTTAGCGATGCGGGTCTTTCGGATGCAGTTGTGTTGGAGTCTTATTTCAACGAAAGAGCCACTCAAGATTTAGATTCAGGAATACGTAATCCTAAAATAAAGCTTGCGGAACTCCAATACGAAAACAGTTTGAAATCGATTCGTGTAGAACGCGCTCTTAATTTACCGATGCTAACAGCCTATTATGGATTTTCCTCTTTTTATTATAAAACATTGAATCAGATAAATGCAAATACGGATCCTTTTTTTACGCAACTAGAAGCTAATAAAAGCCATCAGATTGGGATGCAATTGACAATTCCGGTTTTCAATGGATTTAGGAATACTAAAAAAATTAGTGCTTCAAAAATAGAAAGTGAAAAATCAAAACTGGTTATCGAACAGACAAAACAAGTTTTGCGCAATCAAATTGAATTAGAGTATAAAAACAAAAGAAATTATAGGCAGTTTCAGGATAAATTGATCGAAAAACAGTCTTACGCTAAAGCTTCTCTGGCCACTACCCAAGCCAAATTTGAAAGCGGAAAAGTAGAAGCCATTTTATATTCATCGGTGAAAAATCAGTTCATTTCATCAGAATATGAGGTATTAAAAAATAAGCTTCAGCTACAATATATAGACCTGAAAATAAATTTATTAAAAAATAATAGTTTGTAAGCTACTAGAAAAAGATTTAAAGGCATTTACAGTTTAAATTATTACTACTAACTCTTTAAATCCACTATAAAACACTTCATATATAGTTCTCAATATGCTAATAAAACTAGAACCGCAGTTAAGAAAAATTGTGACCTAAGCTGAGTATTTTTCTCTTTGTCACCAATGTGATAAGACTTGCTAGTTGTTGAAAATTTAACATATAATTTATTTTAATGCTTTATAGGATTTGAACCGTAAACCCATCAAAAACAAGGCATTATTTATCAATTAAATCTATCGACAATTTTGTCGAACCAAAAAAAGCCTGCAAAATTTGTACTTTGCAGGCTTTTCTTTTTTATCGTGACCCTGTCGGGACGATTTTCAAACCTTTTTTTAGGTGATCTAAGGCTTTTGAGTATGCTATCTTCAATTTAATAAAGTTAATGAAAACATTAAATTTATTCGTAAGCCCATATTCACTTTAACTTATTATGTCAACTAACAGGACAAGCTTATATTTATGGGTATGGAATGCAATTTAGCGATCTTTATTATCTTGTTTTTTAATCTTGCCAATTTATAGAATATTTTCCTGTCGGCGCAATTTCGATCCATTTACCATCGATGATTTTTTCCTCTAATGTTCTGTTATTAATTAAACGAAGCCTGTAAGAGACTTGACGCTTTCGCAATTCAATTTCAGTTGAAAATGCAGATTGCCCCTTAGGAATAGCAACTGTTTCCATTTCTTCAAAACCGTGTGGATTAATAGACCAAATATTGCTATAAAGTCTTTTTTCTCCACCAAAATATACTCCGTCATTATAGATGCTAGTTGGTACTTTTATCATTATAGAATCCCTTTTTAGCCATGCAAAAGCATCTTTTTCTAGACTTTCAAAACGAGATTGATTTTGAATAGTTATTCCGTCATAAGGTAAAAATCGAAATGATTGAGGTTCATTTGTATTAAATTCATATTTTATCCCTTTTTTTACAAAAAGAGAGTCTCTATCTTCTTCTTTTATGCTGAATTCTATATTACTAAATTGATAACCCTCTGATTTTTTTTGATTTACATTAATTTCTTGACCATAATTTAATTCTAAAGTGAAATTAAATGCTTCTCCTGAACTATTTTCATTTAATTTGATTATGAGGTATGATGAAGTTTCTCGTGTAATAGTGAATCCTTTATTTTCCCAATTAGCTACTATTTTTCCTAAGTCTTGTAAAACTAAAATTTTATTATTTTGAATTATTTCTCCATTTTGCGCATATATATCACCAACTATATTCACATTTCCTTCTTTATTGATAACTTTTGTAATGCTCCAATCTGCATTGTTGAACGTTATTTCAGTTTCACCACCTTCTGCTTCCATTTCTATAAGGTTCGTTGATGGTTGTATTGAAATCTTTTCAGCATTGTCATCACTGCAAGATATAAATCCAATAGATAAAAATAATCCGATAAATATTATCTTAAATTTCATTTTTTTTTAAATAATTTTCAGCTCATTTTTCACAATGAATACCAATTTGCAGATACTTGAAACGATAGCGGTCATAAACTAAGGCAATTATCTCTCTACATCTTGCTTTGAAACACATTTATAATATAGCGCTAAAGTAGTCTAGCTATTATAGCGCTGGTAAAACTATCTAACTATAACTTGGCGATTTTTATCAAGTAATTGTTCTTTACCTTGTTCTAATGATTTTAATACCGAGTTTTCTAAATATAAAATGCTATTTACCTCATACCATCGACGAAGGAATATATGCTCTTTATAATATAAGGTTTCCAACAAGTTTTGACTGTTATCTATAGATGAACTTTCCTTATAGGGTCTACCATATAAAGTAATAACCGCTTCTTTGGTCATTCCTAGCTTCATGGGCTTAGATGTAAATTTGCTTTGCCGTTGTACGGCGCAGCCAATTGAAATTAGTGTCAGTGTTAACAGGAAGAAGTATTTTATTTTATTCATATTATTTTTATAATCGGTTTCTAATCATAAACAGATTTTGAGGTTTGGTAAATTAGTGATTATTTACCTTAACAGAAGCACCTTTTGTTACGACGTTCGTTCTCAAATTTGTTTGTTGAGTGTTGACAATTATATCGGTACAATCAACACCACTCCAGATGCCTCTAACTGTAATAACTTTCTCAGTGTTTTGTCCTCTCAAAGTAGCAATGTAATTTACGTTCATGTTATATCTGGTTACTGTAGCAGAGGCAGTAACTCTTGAATTTGCTGGAATTAAAAGGGGAATATCATAATTACGTGTATCTTCTGTTGTTTCACTCTGTCCATAGGTATATTGCAATGAACCTCCAATTTCTGTACTGATTTTACCACCTGCTATAAATGGTATGTTGACTTCTATTTCTGTCGAGAGTTTTGTTGTAATTGTGCTTTGGTTTGTGTGATTAGAAGTCTTTGCTGCTTTTTGTCCAAAACTTGTAGTTATGCTTTGCTGCACAGATGTTCCATTTGTGTATGACCAGGTAGTTGTAAAGTCAGGAATTTTGCTTAATACAGCGCTAGCATCATTTACATACTCAATACTTTCTAACTTGAAAATATCATTCGGAACGATATTAAATTGTTGAGCAAAAGAGTTGTTAGATTGTGCAAAGCCGATTGCACCATTAGTAGCATCTAGATAATAATTATAAACATCCCATGAGCTGCCACCACCAGAACCAAGCAAATCCTGGTTAATAAAATACAATGCATCGTTTGTTGTATTCGCTGAGAAATCCCATGAAAAACCGTATAAACTATTGCTATTTGTTGCTTGCGTGTAAAGAACATAGTTATTTGGATTATTAGCATATGAACCTGCTCCGATAGGTGCTTCATCATTAGTAGAATAAATCAAATAAGAAATACCAGTTGATGGCGGAAGAAACCTTAAATAGAAAAGTTGATTTGTGTTAGTCGAAGAATAAGGAGCTAATATAACTTCTTGACCTTTTCCTTGCGATTGAAACGTATTTTTGCTGAAATAAGTATCTTTAGTTTGAATAAAAAAGTTAATGCCATTTAGTTCGTACAAGTCCGAATAGGTATCGCCTGATGCTAAACTTTTTAAGTTATTTGGTTTTTTTGGAAATTTAGTTGAATCAAGTTGAATAATTGTGTCGCCAGGTAGATTAAATTTGGCCTTCATGGATTTTATAGAAGCATCAATGTCAGATCCTGAAATATTTTCCTGAATGATTGCATCCTTTTCGCAGGAAAATATTAAAGTCGAAAGTAAGATTAGGTAAAAGAATTTTTTCATAAAGAATAGGGATTAGGATTGATATTTGATTATTTAATTTTTGAACTAACACATAGAGATTTGAAGCTGCGATTTTGTATTTTTTTTAGCTACTTAATTATTTAGTATCTAATATTTTCATTAGCGTACTTTGTTTAAGTCTTAAAATTTTTATTTATGAATTACAAACCTATTGCTGTTTATGAATTTTTATACTACACAAAAGAGTAGTTTTTATTAATTTTAGAAATTAAAATATCGTTTGAGATCAAGTTTTTATTTTTTTCATAAAAACTAATAAGGCCATCATAATTCATGCTTATTGGTATAGTTTCCGAGCCTAAATAATTTATAGATTTTCCTACAATAGTAGTTTTTATACCTAATAATTTCAGCATTTGGAGTAATTTACGATCGCATTCAGCAAAGGCTATATTGTCCTTGTGTTGACAAACAGGAGTAATGGCGCAAATTATTAATTTCTTGAATAAACTAATATCACTTACTTCTTTCTTAATTGCAAATCGCCCTATATGCCAAACATTTTTTAACGAAATGTCACCAATTACTGATAACGGATCGATGTTAAAGATTTTTTGAATTGGCAATACATCTATATAATTCCATTTTAATATGCGAATTGAACCTATGATGCTTCCTAAATAGTCCTTGTAAACAAAAATTTCTGCATTTTTATTGAAATTAATCTCCTCTTCGAATATTAAAATAATCTCCTCTTCATGATTAGAAGGAAGGATAGCACCTAGATGATGTTTAAAATTTTCTTTAACAATAAAATTTGATAAGGTTAATAGTTCTTCTGTTTTTAGTTTTTCTAAATAAGTGCTTTTAAGTATCATATAGTATATTTATTTTCAAAAATAATTAGTTTAGGTTGCCCAATCATTACACAAAAGAGTAGTTATACTATTTTTTTTCATATTAAACTAGAAATATGACCGTATAATCCTAATTTTAAATAGCTATATTTGGAATTAGAACATTTAAAAATGGGAGACATAAATGATTTCTTTTCGTCAAGAAATACTATTAATAGTATTTCAAATGAAGATCGAAATAAAACTGCTGATTATTTAGAGCCAATAAAAGCTTTTGCAAAAACCACCTATAAAAGCATATATTTAATCGATTACCAAGAAAAGGGTTTTGAATATGTTTCTGAAAATCCTCTTTTTTTATGTGGACATACATCAGAAGAAGTAAAAGAAATGGGTTACCTTTTTTATTTTAAATATGTTGTTGAAAAAGATTTAGATTTGCTTTTGAGAATAAATACAATAGGGTTTGATTTTTATGAAAAAATTCCACTAGAAGAGAGAAAACTATACACCATATCTTATGATTATCATTTAAACAATCAAGAGGGTAAAACTATCTTAATCAATCAAACATTAACTCCATTGTTTTTGACAAATGACGGAAAAATATGGAAAGCATTATGTGTCATATCCCTATCTAACGAACAAGATTCTGGGAATATCAAAATTTATAAGGATGGAGAGAATAAAATTTATAGTTATAATTTAAAAGGAGATTTTTGGAAAACTAATGAAAAAGTAAAATTGACAGACAGGGAGAAAGAAATTTTACGGCTTTCTATTAAAGGGTCTACTATTAATGAAATTGCAGAGAATATATTTATATCAACCGAAACAGTAAAATTTCATAGAAGAAAAATATTAAACAAACTTGAGGTTTCAAATATTTCTGAAGCTATTTTTTTTGCAATAAATAATAAACTTTTTTAATCTGTATTGATTGAAGAAAAATAGAATTCCGGAAATTTTTTAATCTCTCTTTTTGTTGCTGTTTTAAATAATAAGTGGGTGCACATGCCTGCGACAATCCATGAACCGACAGATAGCTGTGGAGGAGATAGTTTTTCTTTTTCATTACAATATTCTTCTAGGATTTCATCTATCCATTTTTGAGGGTGCCCCCAAAATTTCAAATAGTTAGAAAAATATTTAACAATTTTTATTTCATTAAATTCTTCGTTGGGTTTTATTAGACTATCTAATGATAAACTATCTGGCGCTATAACAGTAACTAAACCTCCCCAGCCTAAATTATACGGATGTAATACCATTATATTATGCTTTTGGCATATTCTATCAAATACAAGTGGGATATCTGTAGAAAAGTCTAGTGCATTAATTGCAACCCTATGACCCTGAATATAAGATTCCACATTTTCAGAGGTTAAAAAGTTGTTGTGTACAGATATAGTAGCGCCTATGTTGATTGATTTTAATCTTTCTTTTAAAGCGTCTACTTTATTTTTATTAATGTCTCCATTACTATAATTTTGACGATTTAGATTAGATAATTCCACTATATCTCCATCAACTATTGTAATATTTTCAAAACCAAAACGTAATGCACATTCAGCAATAACACTCCCTATGCCAGAGCCTCCTAGTAAAATAGGGTAATTTTTAATGATTTGTTGCTCTTCGGTGGTTAAATAAATTCTATTTCTGCAGTATCTTGATTCCATTTTATTTATATTTAATATAAAAGTACTGACTATTCTGACGAAAGTAAGCCTTATTTTTGATAGAAAACTGAACAGGTCATTGCTGAGATAAAGCATATTGTAAATTCTTGGGATTTTATTGGCGATTTAATGTAATTATTAAACATATCATATTCTATTGAATTTTTAGTAGTCAAGTATATTTAATGTTTCTTTCGGCATGGACATTAAATCTTAAACCTAGTTAATACCGTATTAATATCAGAAGCCTATACAGAACAAACGAAAGGTGTGAATATGTTAACAAAATTAGAACAACAAATTAATAAAAATTGCGACTTAAGTTAAGTACTTTTTTCTTTATCACCGATATGATAAGACTCAAAATCTTTTGAAAATTTAACATATGATTTATTTAATGCTTTAAAGGATTTGAACCGTAAACCCACCAAACATAAGGTGTTCTTAATCAATTAAAACTATCACGATTTTGTCGAACCAAAAAAAGCCTGCAAAATTAGTACTTTGCAGGCTTTTCTTTCTTCTTGTGACCACGATGGGATTTGAACCAAATTAATTTGATTTACAACTGACTCAATTTCTTCAAATCCTGCAAAAAATGGTTCGTAAACGGTACCGTATGGACCACAAAAACTCCTTAAGAAATTAAGGAGTTTTTTTTATGTCCTATTGAAACACAATAGGCGCCGCCAAACAACTTTTCGGAATAGCAAAAGCATCGACCAATGACGCCGCATCCTGCCTAATTTCCCAGCAAAGCTGATTTACTAGCTTCCGAATCGCTTTCGTCTTCACCCCTTCCATATAACCATCTTCCAAATACCACCCCTTATTTTTTTCGATTTGCGACAGCGCATACAACTGACACAGTTTTACCAGTACGGCCTTCGTCTTTTCATCCTGAACAGCCTCCGTAGCCAATTGAAACTGCCCCAAAACAACCCGCTCGATATAGGCTTCCGAAACAGCAATCATCTGATGCTGCACCACATTAAAAGCGTCATACGGATCCAAGCCTCCATCGATTAATTTGCGTATCCGCTTGGCGGCAGAGGCCAATATCGTCTTTTCTCGGTACTCAAAAGCACTCAGATGAAAGGCCGCATCCAACAAATGATCTTCATCCGTATTTCGGGTGACTATTGGATTTTTTTCAGATAGTGTGGTCTTGGCAGTCTCATAAACATAATTGACTATCCCCATGGCATCCATTTCGCCAAAAGCTTTTCTAAATTCAGACAGCCTGTTCTTAGCTACCAATTGCATCAAGACCGTATTATCCCCTTCAAAAGTGGTGTAGATTTCAGTATCGTTTTTCAAAGCATCGATGCGATTTTCAGACAAATAGGCTTTGCCCCCAATGGCCTCGCGACACTCTTGCAACACATCCCTCGTGCTCCAAGTCGAATACGCCTTCATTCCCGCAGCAAGGGCTTCAATTTCCTGCATTTCAGACTCCTGCTTATCAATGAAACGCTTCGTTACATACTTCAAGGCAAAATGAATAGCATAGGTTTTGGCCAAGTGAGGGAGCAGTCGGCGCTGGTGCATCCGGTAATTTAAGATCGGAACTTCCGAACCGCCTTCGGGACCAAATTGTCGGCGTTGGTCGCTGTATTTTATGGCAATGGTCAAACCTGATTTGGCTGCCGCCAAAGCCGATCTCGGTATCCCAATTCGACCTCCAACCAAGGTGCCAAGCATCGTGAAGAACCGTCGGTTGTCACTTGGTATCGGACTTTCAAATTCTCCTTTCTCATTGACAGAAGCAAAGCGATCCAGCATATTTTCTTTGGGAATGACTACATTCTCAAAACGAATGGTTCCATTGTCTACTCCATTTAGTCCCATTTTAGGTCCGCAATCGGCAATGTGAATCCCTTTCAGAACTTTGCCTTTCGTATCCCGTAGCGGAACTAGGAAAGCATTAACACCATAATCAACCCCATCGATAATTAATTTTGCAAAAACTGTTGCCATCTGGCCGTGCACTGCTGCATTACCGATGTATTCTTTCTGGGCGTTTGCATTGGGTGTGTGAATAGTAAAGCTTAGCATCTCATGATTATAAGTAGCTGTTGTTTCAAGCCCCTTCACATTCGAACCGTGATGGGTTTCTGTCATAGCAAAACAACCGGGCAATTTTAAGGAACCGATATCGGCTAAATACTTAAGGTAATGCTTTTCGGTGCCTAGCGATTGTATGCTCATTCCCCAAAGGCCAAACTGCACTCCAAATTTGATCACCAAACTTAAATCATGATAACTCAAAGTTTCCATGATGGCAAAATAATCGGCTAAATTTCCACCACCACCGTATTGTTTTGGGTAGGCTTTATTTCCTAAGTTTTCTTTCGCTAAAATTCTACACCACTCGAATACTTTCTCCTGATAAACAGCTATATCTGTCGAAGTTTCATAAGCGAACTCGGGCCGGCTGAGAACCGCTTTCACCTTCTTGATAATGGGCGCTTGATCACCATCTAGAATTTGAGTTAATTCTTCATGCGCAAAACCCGTAGAGGTCTGCCGACTTGAAGTAAAAGAAGTACTGGTTTTTTTAAAATTACTCACCGCTTCTTCCCCTATAATACCAAGATCATTTTCGAGTTTTATAAAGGCAATTCGCGCCATTTTAACATCACTATCGTTTTTGGAAAGAACTAAAGCAATATCAAATAGGGACGTAATGGAAGTTTCTGCCTCCAAAACTTCTTCTAGTTCTGCTTTCCAATCGGCGACTTGCTTGCGGGAGGGCGGAGCTAAAACAGCTATCTCTTGAAGCAGTAATTCCTGTTCCGTATTAGAAAGCCATTCCCGGCTATCAATAAATTGCTGTAGGGTCAAAAACTCTTTCGAGCTCAATAGGTCGTCCGACCAAACAAGGTAGAAAAAGGGAATAAAGGCCTTATATTTTGGATTCATCATCGTATCTAAATTTAGTATCTGTGGTTAAGATAAAGCATTTAAGTACTATTGTGTCAGAATTTAACCCTAATTTAAATACTGATGAAGGAAGAGCGCGATCAAAATGGAATGAATTTTACCAAATTGAATAGGATTGGGCTAAAGCCCTTTTTAATTTAAATCGTGAGTTAAGAAAAGAATTTCTTTGGCGTCGAAAGTCGCCGAACACTATCCGTTATTACAACTTCCTTATTATCATCAGCATCATAAACCGCAATAACAGTAGTACTGTTGTGGATGCGGGCTAATTTTTTGTAAGACAAGCGCTCCTGACATGCAAATCCAATAAAGAGGAAACTAATATGCAGATTATTACCTTTAGGACGCAGCGTAGTCAATCGAATAGATTGCTGATCCGCATCCTTCTCCAAAACAATTTCTTCACTATAGGAGGCATCCGATTTGTAAATGGAAGGTTCATAATTCTCCGTCACAATAGCAAGATGGACATGAGTGGCACCAGGAGGCCAGTCAAGATGTTCGCTAGCTATAAAACGATCCAAACGAAATTCTTGCTTCTTATAATCCCATTTTAATTTTTTTTTCAAAACTTTACTTAATGGACGAAAGAAGTTACTCTCAAAACCCAGAATAAAAGCCTTTGCATCTGCTGTTGCTAATCCCCCTTCTACGGTACGACTCCCTTTTTCCTTGGGATCTTCACCTAATATGGAAAATAAAAGTTGATTAACCCTGCCGGCAGAGCTCCCTTCCTTAGCATAAATATTGAATCGGTTGGCCAGCATCCGGAAATTACGAGCCTTAAGCACCACACTCGCAAATTCACTATGTTGCTTTCGGAAATTATCATAATTCGGATTCTCTCGAACCTTCTTACTTGCTTTAGGATCCTTTTCTTTTTTTTGACTAGCAAAATTTCCAAAAGGAGAGTTGGTAAAAGTGATACCATCAATACTACCACTTAATTTAATCGGAGAAATAACTCTAGCCATGATTTCTAATTTTCATTAAAGATAACTAATAAAAATCTTACATACTGACGGACAGTTACTTATTTACGAAAATAAGAAAAAAACAACTAATTTATTCTTAAACTAAAGTAAAATCGAATACATTAATTCCAATCAACACAATTATAAAGAAGTTCCCAACAAAAAGAAATCCAATTAATGCTTTAATTGCTTCTCCTGATTACCGATTATATCCAAATAACTTTCGAAACCTACCTTTTTAGCAAGGATCTTTTTATTGGCATCCAATAAATAAAAAACAGGGGTTTGAGATACATTATATAGGGTTTGAAAATCAACTTCTTCTTTGGTATAATTCCCAATAACCGTAGTGGCAGGACTGACATTTATCCAATCCTCCAGCTTCTCTTTGGCGATAAACTCCACCCATTTGACTTTCTCCTCATTATTGATATTAATAGCAAAGACTTTGATCCCCTTACTTTTCCACAAATCAGTGTAGACCTTTTTCATTTTCGGAATCTCTGTAGCACAATGCCCGCAGGTGGGATCCCAAAAAGCCAGGACGGTATAAGGCGCATTGACATCATACAAATCAATACGCGTACCGGCTACCGTATTCATAAAAAGATTGGGAGCCAAGGCACCAATTTGGTTGCTTTTTAAAATCCGATCCATCCGCTTCAAAAACTCTTTCTGCTCTAATTCCAACCAGCTGTATTCCTTGCCTTTAAAATAGTGATCGTTAATGTTTAAAAACACTTTATCCAGACCCATTATTTTGGGAGCAACATATTTATTCACAAAAAACAAACTCAGGTATTTAAACAAATCCCCTTCACGAGAGCCAGTCTTATCTAAAATAGCAAAAACTTCTGGACTTATAGCTTCAGGCGTCTGAACCACCAGAGAATTAAAATAACCATCGATTTTGTTTTCTAAAAACGGATTGCGTAGCAATCGGGGGTCACTAAAATCAATAGCCGAAAAATAGCGCTGCTTCACATAATCCAAACTGTCTTTTTTAGTTTTCAAAATCACAGTCTCCTCTTTTAAATCAAAATAATTCTCAACAGGCAGCGACAATTCAAACAACAAACTAATCAAATTATGAGGATTTTTCTGCAAATAATCCGACTTGTATTTGGTAATTTCCTTCTGAATAACACCAATTTTAGCGCGAACCTCCAGGCTGTCCTTATTAGTTTTCTGCTGTGCTAAAGTTCCATTCAATGTATTCATCGCTTCCGTCTTCTCTTTTAAGAGCGAATTAAAGGCCTGAAAATCTAAATTTAGGGGAGAATGATCAATGACACTCTTCGAAGGATTCTCTAAATTGACCGCTATATTAAAGTGCTGATCTGCATCCATCACAAATTCAGTAACTATTTTTTTGTCTTTATCCACAAGCATGTAAATCCCCTCAGTATATTTCGTGTCTTTTTCAAAAGCAATGCGACCGGAAGAATTGGCTGTAGCCGAATCCAAAAGCGTGGTATACTTTCCGTAATAACCCGCTAAATAATACTTGTTGTTTTTGAATGCTGTCGCCTTAAATTCAATTTTAGATTTTTCAGTCTGAGCAAAAAGGGTGTTTCCGAAAACAAACAGACTCAGTAGAAGAAGAAAATATTTCATATTAAATGACTTTATTATGGTATACAGTACTAAACATTATAATTATTTAACAAAAATAATGATTTTATTGCTCTTGTCAAATTGATTTTCAAACTACTAACAAAGCTTCTTGTATTAAAGTCAAAACTTATCTCTTAAACATTCACTGTTTTTCTTAGCCAACTATGATAACAACTAATTAAAAAAGTAACACTTTCAATAGTGCTATTTACACCTTTAATTCTACTACCACCCCTTATGGATGCCGTTCTTTAATACATCATCATATTTAACTTTATCAAATCGGTATAAATTGGGTGCTTTATGAGATACATTTTTTTTCTTCTCATCGAGTTTTATCAAAATTCCAATAGCCGTTATTTTGCGTAAAAAATTTCTTCGATCTAATGTTCTGCCCAATATGGTTTCATATAACTTCTGTATTTCGGGTATGCTGAATTTTTCGGGTAATAAATTATAACCAACAGGCATCAAATTCAGTTCGATTCGAAGGGTTTCTAGCGCTTTATCCAATATCTTTTTATGGTCTAATATCAATTCCGGTAAATCCGCAAAATCAACCCAAGACACCCTTTCATTTACAAGATCTCCTTGGGGTACCGTTTGTAAAAAATCAACCAATGCATAATAACCTACCGTTACAAAACGCTTCAAATACCACTCGGCCTCCTCCGCCGGGATACCATAAAAATTTAAAATGGAATGATTAAAATCTGGATCCCTTCTATTTACAGCACCAAAGGTGGAAAACTGGCGTAAAAAGACGCCCTCCACACCAGTTCGATTCTGTAAAATATTTACCGCTGCCTGATCAAGATCTTCACTTATAGGTACAAAACCGCCTGGCAGTGCCCAACGATCTGCATACTTTGATTTTATCAATAAAACCTTAAGTTGATTATCGTGAAAACCAAAGATGACACAATCAATGGATAAACCGGATTGATAATTATCGGAATGCGCTAGGACTGATTTTAACATTGCTGAGACAAAATAGCTTCGTATTAATTTATTGCAATATAATTCTTTTTTATATTAAATCAAGCGTCCGTTCTAAAGCCATACCACGAGATCCTTTAATTAATATCATTTTATTGCTGAATTTTTTAGAGGCTATTGCATTTGAAAAAGAATCAAAACTTTCATAAAAATGAAAATTACACTGTTCTTTCTTATTTTTATAAAAATCAGTACCCACGAAATAATAGTCTATTTCTGGTGTTTTTGAAGCCAATGCAACCAATTCTTGGTGTTCTTTACTACTCTCGGCTCCCAACTCAAACATGTCTCCTAAAATAGCTATTTTATTTGCTTTATCCAATTGTATAAAGTTTGCAATCGCTACTGCCATACTACTTGGATTGGCATTATAAGCATCTAAGATGATCTCATTTGAATTCCGTACCACCATTTGAGATCGGTTATTTTCAGGAACATAACCCTCTAATGCCGCTTTAATTTGAGCGGGATCAACCTTGAAATAATGACCAACAGCAATAGCAGCATTGATATTATTCGCATTATACAAACCTATGAGATTCGAATGAATATCTAAATCAGCATACTGAACATGCACAAAAGGGTTTGCCTCCACTGACGCTATATTCACATCGGCTTCCGATTTTTGAACGCCAAAAGTATAGCGATTCAAATCGGTCGTTTTAGCATCTTGAATAGGATCATCCAAATTAACAAAAACCGTTTTTCCCGCCTTGCGCAGAAAATCATAAAGCTCGCTTTTACCCTTAATCACTCCTTCAACACCTCCAAATCCCTCCAAATGGGCCTTGCCAAAATTACTGATATAACCGTAATCCGGTTGGGCCAGCTCACATAGAAATTCGATTTCCTTTTGATGATTCGCTCCCATTTCTACAATCCCAAGCTCCGTTTTCGCATCAAAGGATAATAGGGTCAGTGGTACACCAATATGATTATTGAAATTTCCAACAGTTGCTTTAGTATTGTATTTTTTATTGAGAACCACCTGCATCAATTCCTTAGTGGTGGTTTTACCATTGCTACCCGTGAGCGCTATAATGGGTAATTTTAAATGGATACGATGGTATTTTGCCAATTCCTGTAAAGCAATCAAGCTGTCTTTTACCAGGATGGTACGCGCATCTATATAAAAATCAGAATTGTCTATAATAACATAGGAAGCTCCTTTTTCTAAAGCCTCTTGAGCAAAAGTATTCGCGTCAAATCGATCCCCACGAATCGCAACAAAAAAACTTCCGGATTCGATTTTTCGGGTATCTATAGAAACCGAATGGCATTCTAAAAATAAAAGATGAATTTCTTTAATTGTCATTTAAAAAAAGTTTAAAAAATAAAAGCCCTAATCAAAGGGCTTTTACGATACTATTGAATAGAAATTAATTTCTCGGTGTTTTCTTTTTGTTTGATATTGCTCCTACACGGGACATCGCACAACGGAATCCAATATAATCAGTAGCCATATCTTGTGGAAAATACCTTCTTTGGGCAGGATCCAACCAATAAGCACGATCTCTCCAGGATCCTCCTTTATAAACGCGTACTTTATCATTAACTAAAGTCGTTCTTTTGCTGGATCGGTCATATTTGCGAACCATATTCCCCAAACTGTCTGTAGAGACATTTTGCTCTGGCGAATTATACATTCGTTGCTTTTCTTTGGTTTTAGCATCTAATTCACCCTCTGTACCAAATTTGTAATATTTAGTAGACTGCTTGTCACCATCTCTATAATTGATTTCATTGCTCTTATCAAAATTAGATCTCAAATAAGTCTCTTTTTCATCAACGGGAACCTGAACAATTTGACCAGGAAAATTTCTAGCCATGATCCGTCCGTTCGATAATGTGTCGAATTTTTGTGTTTCTTTTGTTACCAATTCTACTTTTCCATCAGTGCCAATTTTATTTTTGGTATAAACATTTCCTCTGAAATAGTTGAAATCGTTTGCTTCATTGTCAACAATTGGACGATATACATCCGCAACCCATTCCGCTACATTTCCAGCCATATCATACAAACCGAAATCATTAGGAGGATAAAATTTGACCACTTGTGTAATATCAGCTCCGTCATCAGACCAACCTGCTATTCCTCCGTAATCTCCATTCCCTTGTTTGAAATTAGCCAACTGATCGCCTTTGATTTTACGCTTTCCAGAGCGAGTATAACTTCCAGACCATGGGTATTTCTTTTGCCCTTTATAAACATTATACTCTCTTTGCCCAACATCAGCAGCTGCAGCATATTCCCATTCTGCCTCAGTAGGCAATCTGTATTCTGGCAAAATTAAACCGGAAGATCTTTGGGCATATAGATTTTTAGCAGCTACTTCTGCAGCAGGTTTATCCTTAGTCCCTTTTGTTTTGATTGCTTTTGATTTTGAATTTCTTCTTCCTTTCAATACTATTTTATCATCTCCGCCAAAAGCACGAGATGGCGTATTTAAATAGGTTTCTGTACTAAAATTAGCCGCTGCAGTTACATCCTGAACTTTAGCGTCTTTTTTCAAAAACCCTTCCGTTTCTAATGTTTTTTCATTTACTCGATCCGTTCTCCATTTACTGAATTCTACCGCCTGAAGCCAGTTTACTCCAACTACAGGATAATTAGCATAGGCAGGATGCCTTAAATAGTTATTGGTCATCGTCTCGTTATAGCCCAATCGATTTCTCCAAACTAAGGTGTCAGGCAAGGCCCCTTCATAGATATTTTTATAATTTTCCTGATCCGGTGGAAAAACAGATTTCAACCAGTCAAGATACTCCATATACATCAAATTAGTAACTTCGGTTTCATCCATGTAAAAAGACATTACATGTTGCTGATTTGGAGCGTTATTCCAATCATGCATCACGTCATCTTCTACTCTTCCCATAGTAAAAGTCCCTCCTTCAACCATAACCAATCCGGGACCTGTGGCTTGTTTTTTAAAATTTGAAGCATATTGAAAACCTCCCTTGGGGTTGTTAATTTGCCAACCTGTAGCTGAAGAAGCATTTTTGGAGCTGGTTTTCTTGCTGCAAGAGCTGGCAAAAATTAAAATTAAAGCTAACGATAGCAATAACTTAACAGCAATAATTTTGTTTAATTTCATACTTTTAGTAGGTAATAAATTTGGAGCGAATATAATAATTAAGCTTTAATTCACAACGGTTTTTTGTAAAATAATAATCTAAAGCAGGTCATATAAACTTACTTTCAAGCTAAAACGTAAAAATTACGAATATATTACATCGACTAAACTAAATATTTTATTTTTACTTCTAGTAATAAATCAATCTAAAATACGTTAAAATAAACTATGAAAAAAACAATACTCGTCTTCTTAATTCTTATTTCTCTTGTTTCTCTTGCACAAGAAAGGGCGGATATTACTATTGCTTGGACTCCGAAATCAGAATTCAATTTCGGATCTTTAAAAACAACTATCCCTCAGTTTAACAAAGAAAATTTTGAATTTAATAGCTACACCAGACAAGTTTTTTTCGTCTTAAAAATACCTTTATCCTCTGTTACTAATGAAAACGATCTTGAAATAACTAATATCGTGTATGAGAATTGCACTACCGAAGATTTAGGTGATTTACTCTTGAATGCTATTCCGAAAAACCCAAATGCTACAATCCGAATTAGCAAAGCTAGAGACCTCCTTTTGGGTTTAATAACTCTTTCTCCTATTATCCGAGAAGGAAATAATTTTAAAAAAATTAAGTCTTTTTCTTACAATATAAAAAACGGAAACTCGAGAATAGCACAAAATTTTAAAACTACGGCCACAATTTCTAATTCCGTTTTAGCTTCAGGGGATTGGTACCGATTTTATGTCGAAAAATCAGGTGTATACCAACTTGATGCTTCCTTTTTAAAACAACTTGGGATAAGTACCAAGGACTTGGACCCTAGAAAAATTAAAATCTATGGTAACGGAGGCCGAATGCTTCCTCTAGCTAACAATGTGGATTATCCAAACGATTTAGCCGAAAATGCCATTCAGGTAAGTGGAGGAGCCGACGGGGTTTTTGACCCCAACGACACGGTACTTTTCTATGCCGAAGGGACCGATAACTGGAACGAAGAAAGCCAGACCAATATTAATCTATACGATTCTAAATCCTATTACTATATCAATACCCAAGGAACTAACGGAAAACGAATCACTAATTGGCCGCAGCCTACCGGCACATCGACCCTATTAATAAATAATTTTGATGATTATCAATATCACGAACTAGACAAAGTAAACATTGTCAAATTGGGTAGAAGATGGTTTGGAGAGCAATTTGGAATTACCGACGAACAGGAATTTAATTTTAATATTCCAAATATAGTACCGTCATCCTCCATAAATTTAACCGTTTTTGCCGCAGCTGCTTCGTTAACCACTACCTCTTTTGATATAAAAGCAAATGGACAACCAGTCACCTCAATGCCTTTCAGTCCAATTGACAATTTTAGTTTAGCAACAACAAACGCTATAATGAATTCTATTGCTGGCGCCGAGGAAGTGAAAATTAACCTGAAATACAATAATAATGGGGTGCCTGATTCAAGAGGATATCTGGACTATTTAATCCTCAAATCTAAAAGGATTCTTAAAGGTTATGGAAAACAATTTCGGTTTCAATACGATTTATCCAATGCAACTATAGGTATCGGTGAATTCCAAATTACAAATGCTACAACTATTCCTCAGGTTTGGGATATTACCGATATATATAATGTAAGCAATGCCGAAAACACAAGCAATCAAGCTACTTTCTCCTTCAAAGCTAACTTAGGGGAAGTACGAAAATATATCGCTCTCGACCCTGCTGATTTTTATACTCCTCTAAAAGAAAATCAATCCAAAGTGGTCAATCAGGATTTAAAAGGAACCATCTTCAAGGATGCCAACGGATCGTTTAAAGATGTCGATTACCTGATAATATGCCCGGAATTTCTGCTGAATCAGGCCGAGAAATTAGCTGCTTTTCACAGAAACAATTCCCAATTAAATACAAAAGTAATCAGCCTCGAAAAAATATATCAGGAATTCTCCTCGGGCAAACAAGACATCTCCGCCATTCGGAATTTTGTGAAATACGTATATGCCAACGCTAGTCCGGGCAATCAAGTCAAATACTTGAATCTTTTTGGAGACGCCTCCTATGATTTTAAAAATAGAATTAGCCCCAACTCCAACATAGTTCCCATATTTCACGCTCTAAACTCCTATACCTTGGGTGAATCTTCCTTTGCCTCCGATGATTTTTTTGGATTAATGGATGATAACGAAGGAAATGTAGAAAACTACAAAGGCAATCTAGATATTGCTGTTGGCAGAATGCTTGCTAATACTAGCTCCCAGGCTGACGAACTAGTAAACAAAGTTATCGATTATTACGATCCAAAATCCTTTGGAAATTGGCGTAATAATTTTGTTGTAATTGCCGATGATGCCGATAAACCCAGTGATGCCAGCCTGCAATTTAGATTAAACAAGATGGCCGATAAAGTGGTGGAGCAAAAACCCTTTATGAATGTCAAAAAAATACTCCTCGACTCCTATGTTCAGGAAACATCCACTGGAGGAAACCGTTATCCTAAAGCGCGCCAAGACGTGTTCGATGCTTTTGAAAAAGGAGCATTGGTTTTTAATTATCTCGGCCACGGTGGTGAAGATGGCCTAGCTCAGGAACGGATCTGGGAAAAATCGGACGGGCAAAATCTGAAGAACCGCTACAAATATCCGCTCTTCATTACCATTACTTGTGATTTTTCCAGATTTGACAATCCCCTCCGACCTACAGCTGGGGAATATACCTATTGGAATCCAACCGGTGGTGCTATTTCTATGATAACTACCATTCGGGAAATTGGTCAAACTACTGGAGAGAATTTTAATGATACCTTGGCTAGTTTTCTGTATTCCTATGGTTCCAATCAATATCATTCCATTGCCGAGGACCTTCGCCTCTCTAAGAATAATTTTGCCCCTAGAACGGATGTTGTTTTCTACCTTGGAGACCCTGCTCTCGTATTGGCAATTCCTAAACCTAAAATAATATTGACCAAAGTAAATGATATGCCAATTTCTGGCCCCATTGAAGATTTTAAATCTTTAGGACATATCAAATTAACAGGACAGCTGACCGATGAAAATAACACACTTTTACCCAACTATTCCGGCGAGCTATCGGTTCAGATATTCGACAAAGAAATAAACAAGGCTACTTTAAATAATGATGGAAACAGCCCAAGCATCCCCTTCAAAACCCTGGGAGAAACTATTTTTAGAGGTAACGCAACGATTTCTAATGGCATTTTTGAATTTGCATTTGTAGTACCCCGAGATATCGCAATTCCTGTGGCCAACGGCAGAATAAGTTTTTATGCCAAGGGAAATCAAATTCTTCTGGACAATACTGGTTTTAATACAGCAATTAAAATAGGGGGCATCAACGAAAGTGCTGCCAAAGACATTACACCTCCAATTGTAAAATTATACATGAACGATCAAAGTTTTGTAAATGGCGGTATAACAAATGAATCTCCCATTTTCCTCGCGCTTTTGCAAGATGAAAACGGTATCAATACGGCCAGCGGAATTGGTCATGATATTGTCGCTATTTTAGATGGTAACGAAAATAACCCCTACAAACTAAATGATTATTACGAAACCGAACTGGACAATTATAAAAGCGGTAAGCTTAAATTCCCGTTCCGAAACCTTACTAAAGGTCTCCATACCATCACTTTTAAAGCTTGGGATGTCTATAATAATTTAGCGACTTCCGAAATTCAGTTTTTAGTTGTTGGTGATGATTCCATTACTCTTACAAATGTTTTGAATTATCCCAACCCTTTTGTAAGCTATACGCAATTTTGGTTTACCCACAATAAACCCTTCGAACCATTAGAAGTTCAAATTCAGGTATTGACCATAACCGGGAAAATAGTCTGGACCCGAAATCAAACTGTAACTGACGATGGCTTCCTTTCCAGAGATATCAGCTGGGACGGCAAAGATGATTTTGGAGAGCGTATTGGAAAAGGCGTTTATATCTATAAACTGACTGTAAAATCAGTACTCACCAATACAAAATCTGAAAAATATGAGAAATTGGTTATCCTTTAATAAAATAATATATATTTGTCAACCTATTAATTTACCACAATGAAAAAAACTGCATCAATACTAATTTGTTTATTAGCAATTCAATTATCTAAAGCTCAAGAAAGAGTAATAACAACAGGGGTGCCTTTCTTGCTGGTTGCCGGAGATGCACGATCTGCTGGTATGGCCGATAATGGCGTAGCTACTTCTACCGATGTCTACTCCCAACAATGGAACCCAGCCAAATATGCTTTTTCTGTTGACAAACAGGGCTTTTCTGTGAGTTATACACCCTATTTAGTGCAACTGGTAAATGACATTTCATTAAGTCAAGTTACTTACTTTAACAAGATTAACGAAAGAAGTGCTTTTGCAACAAGTATCCGCTACTTTAGCTTAGGGGAAATCGAATTAAGAGCCGACGAAATGGCTCCGGTAAACGTAGTGAAACCTTCCGAATATGCAATGGACCTATCCTACTCCTTAAAGCTAAGCGAACTATTTTCAATGTCTGTAGGGGGCCGCTTTATCCGTTCTAATTTGAGAATCCCAACCGAAGGCCAGAGCTCTGCTGCCGCAAATTCCTTTGCCTTTGATGTTTCCGGTTTCTATCAATCCGAAGAAATTGCCTATAACGATTTTAATGGAAGATGGCGCTGGGGTTTCAACTTCCAAAATATGGGACCCAAAATTAATTATGACCTAAGTAATACGACTAATGGGTCCAACTTTCTGCCCGCCAATATGAAAATTGGTTCGGGTTTTGACTTTATTTTAGATGAATACAACAAAGTATCCCTAAATGTAGAACTGAATAAATTAATGGTTCCAACGCCACAGGATCCTAAAGATTTAGATGGAAATGGCGTGATCTCCGCAAGTGAAAGAGCCATAAATTATACCAACTATAACAATATTGGTTGGACCTCAGGAATTTTTCAATCTTTTGGTGATGCCCCCGGAGGGTTAAGTGAAGAATTAAAAGAATTCACCTATTCTGTAGGTGCCGAATATAGGTATCAGGATTCCTTTGCACTGCGCACCGGATATTTCCACGAAAGCCCTATGAAAGGAGCGCGTCAGTTTTTCTCCTTAGGTACAGGTTTTACCTATAATGTAGTTAAAGTCGATGTATCCTATTTATTCTCTGCTTCCAAAGTGAAAAACCCGCTCGAAAATACCCTGCGTTTCTCCCTCAGTTTTGCTTTTGGAGATAAATATGGCGAATACTAAATCCATCCTAAATAAAATACAGACGAATCCAAATTTCTTACTTTTGAAATTTGGATTTTTTTGTCTCTCCATAATAAATTAAAAAAAGGCGCTAAAAAAAATCGTCAGCACATCTATTCCATTAAAATAAAATACACTCCTATGAAAGATATTAATATAACGACCCGATTTACGGCCTTCACCAATAGTTCTGAATTGCCAAATGATATTCAAAATCTAATGGAACAAGCTGTTGAAATTAGAAAAAAAGCCTACGCACCTTATTCTAAATTTAGAGTAGGATGCGCGCTTTTATTAGATAACAATCAAATTGTCCTAGGTTCTAATCAAGAAAATGCTGCTTTTCCTTCGGGTCTGTGCGCAGAACGGGTGGCTGTTTTTCAAGCAGGAGCGCTCTATCCAGAGGCTTCAATCTTGAAAATGGCGATCAGCGCTGCCTCCGATACCAATACGACTTCCTCCCCAATTCCACCATGTGGCGCTTGCCGTCAGGCTATAGCCGAATATGAATTCAAACAGGAACTGCCTATTGAAATATTTTTTATGGGCGAAATCGGACCAGTATACAAATCGGATTCTCTAAAAAATTTACTTCCTTTTATGTTCGATAAAAACTTTTTGTAAAAAAGTTAAAAACTAGGGTTTAAATTTTACTTCTTAGTCGGAATGTCTTATTTTTGCAACCCGATGGTATAACATTGTAATTTTGTGGGTGATTTAACACAAAGAACGGATTCAAATAATTGGACTGTTTTTGATACGAAACAAAATCAAACTACCGAAAAACAAGTACAATTTAGCAAAAGAAAAGAGCCAAATGAAAGAAGTAACGAAGGAAGTATATTTAAAGTGGTATGAAGATATGCTGCTTTGGAGAAAATTTGAAGACAAACTAGCCGCGCTTTATATTCAACAAAAAGTAAGGGGATTTCTTCATTTATACAATGGTCAGGAAGCCGTATTAGCGGGTGCTATACATGCCATGGACCTTTCTAAAGATAAGATGATTACAGCCTATAGAAATCATGTTCAACCAATCGGAATGGGTGTTGACCCAAGAAGAGTAATGGCCGAATTGTTTGGCAAGGTAACCGGAACTTCCAAAGGAATGGGTGGATCCATGCACATCTTCTCTAAAGAAAAAGGCTTCTTTGGTGGTCACGGTATCGTAGGTGCTCAAATTCCTGTCGGTGCTGGTATCGCTTTTGCTGATAAATATTTTGAAACAGGCGGTGTAACTCTTACTTATTTTGGTGATGGTGCTGCACGTCAAGGTTCCCTTCACGAAACTTTCAACATGGCAATGCTATGGAAATTACCCGTAGTGTTCATCGTTGAAAATAATGGCTATGCCATGGGAACTTCTGTAGAAAGATCAGCCAATCATACCGACATTTGGAAATTAGGTTTAGGCTACGAAATGCCTTGTGGTCCTGTTGACGGAATGAATCCGGTTAAAGTAGCCGAAGCCATGCACGAAGCTATTGAAAGAGCAAGACGCGGAGACGGTCCTACTTTCTTGGAAATGAAAACCTACCGCTACAGAGGACACTCTATGTCGGATGCCCAATTATACCGCTCAAAAGACGAAGTAGAAGAATACAAAAAAATAGATCCTATTACTCAAGTACTGGATGTAATTAAAGATCAGAAATATGCAACCGAGGATGAAATCGCTGCTATTGAAGAAAGAGTAAAAGATCTAGTGCAGCAATGTGTGGATTTCTCTGAAGAATCTCCTTTCCCAGAAGTACAACAACTATATGATGTAGTCTACGAAGAAAAAAATTATCCATTTATTCCCCATAAATTATAATAAAAATGGCAACAGTAATAAATATGCCGCGCTTAAGTGATACCATGACCGATGGAACTGTAGCGACTTGGCTTAAAAAAGTAGGTGACAAAATTAACGAAGGAGATATCCTTGCTGAAATTGAAACCGACAAAGCAACAATGGAATTTGAATCCTTTGAAGAAGGAACCCTACTTCATATCGGAATCCCAGAAGGCGGAACAGCTCCTGTTGACACTTTATTAGCAATTATTGGTAAAGAAGGTGAAGATATTTCCGATTTATTAGCAGGGAAATCAAAGCCTGCTGAAGCTCCGGCTAAAGAAGAAGCAGCTCCGGCAACCGAATCTAAAACAACAGAAGGGGTTCCGGCAACTGAAACTAAAGCATCCGAAACAACGGAAGCGCCAAAATCAGAAGCAAAAGCACTTCCAAAAGGAGTAATCGTGGTAACAATGCCCCGTTTAAGTGATACCATGACAGATGGTACTGTAGCGACCTGGTTGAAAAAAGTAGGTGACAAAATAAGCGAAGGAGATATTCTTGCCGAAATTGAAACCGATAAAGCTACCATGGAATTCGAATCATTCAACGAAGGTACTCTATTGTATATCGGAATCGAAGAAGGTGGATCTGCTCCTGTTGACAGCCTATTGGCTATTATAGGACCAGAAGGGACCGACATCAGCGGCATCGCCGAAAACTATACAAAAGGAGGTTCAGATACTGCTCCAGCTGCTGAAAAATCAGCAGAAGCTCCAGACCCAACACCCAAAAAGACAGAAGCTGCTCCTGAAGAAGAAGTAGAAGAAGTCGTTTCTGACGGAAAGAGAGTATTTATTTCTCCTTTAGCCAAGAAAATCGCAGAAGAAAAAGGAATTAATATCGCTAAAGTAAAAGGTTCTGGTGAAAATGGACGTATCGTAAAAAGCGATATCGAAAATTATACTCCAACAGCAACGGCAACTCCTGCTGCTGCAGCAACTGCTCCAACTTCAGCTAGCGCTCCAGCAGCAGCGAAACCATTTGTTCCTGCAGGGGAAACCTTTTCAGAAGAAATCAAGAATTCACAAATGCGCAAGATTATTGCAAAACGTTTGTCTGAATCTATTTTTACCGCACCTCATTTTTACCTGACTATCGAAGTAGGTATGGATGAAGCAATGAATTCAAGAGCTATTATTAATACCCTTCCCGATACTAAAGTCTCCTTTAATGATATGGTCATCAAAGCCTGCGCAATGGCCTTGAAAAAACATCTTAAAGTGAACTCTCAGTGGAAAGAAGAAGCAACGATTATCAACCACCACATCAATGTGGGCGTGGCAGTGGCGGTGGAAGACGGATTAGTAGTACCTGTTCTTAAATTCACCGACCAAATGAGCTTAACTCAAATTGGCGGAAGCGTAAGAGATCTTGCAGGTAGAGCCAAAAATAAAAAATTACAACCTGCCGAAATGGAAGGAAGTACCTTTACAGTTTCTAATTTAGGGATGTTCGGAATTACCGAATTCACCTCTATAATCAATCAGCCCAATTCTGCAATCCTTTCTGTTGGAGCTATCGTTGAAAAACCAGTAGTACGTAACGGTCAGATTGTTGTTGGTAACACTATGAAATTAACTTTGGCTTGTGATCACAGAACAGTAGACGGCGCAACAGGTGCCCAATTCTTGCAAACGCTTAAACAATACCTAGAAAATCCAGTTACAATGCTAGCTTAATTTAAGCTAATCTTAATATCAAAACCCCGTTCTAAAGTTTAGAACGGGGTTTTTTTGTTTAAATTTTTTCCAAAAAAATGACTTTTTATGTTAAAAAAGAACCCAAACTAGTTAAAAACCATAAAACGAAGCCAAAATAAAAAATAAGAATTCTCTTATAGACTACCTTGAGAGAATGGATTTACTAAAGACAATTAATGTTTACCGAAGAAAGATTACAAAAGGACTTACTAAAAACATTGGTACTTCCAATTTTGACTACAGTACGGACTTCAGAGACAACAATAAAATCAAAAAAATACTGATAACCAGACCCAATCATCGTTTGGGAAATTTATTGCTTATTACACCCCTCGTACAAGAAGTAGTAGCTACTTTTCCTAAATGTGAAATTGATTTATATGTAAAAGGAGGATTGGCTCCAATTATTTTCAAAAATTATGAAAATATAAATGTAATTCTAGAACTTCCTAAAAAACCTTTCCAAAACATAGTGGAATACATTAAAGTTTGGTATAAAATAAAAAGCAAATACTACGAAATTGTAATCAATGTCGACGAAAACTCTTCTTCAGGCAGATTGTCAACCAAATTAGCAAATGCCAAATACAAATATTTCGGAGAGATCAACAACGAAATCCAATCCAACTACAAAGATCACGAGCACATTGCAAAATATCCAATATATGGATTTAGAAGTTTTCTAAGCAAAATAGGCTTTAAGAAGAATGAAAATAAAATACCCTCCCTGGACCTAAAACTTAGTGTCGAAGAAGAAACAGAAGGTCGCAAAATCATTCAGAATTTAGTCAAAAACAATAAAAAAACAATCTCGGTATTCACCTTTGCTACCGATGATAAATGCTATTCCGAAGCCTGGTGGAAAGAATTTTATGACAGACTGAAATCAGAATACAAAGACTACAACATCATTGAAGTCTTGCCTGTCGAAAATACATCTCAAATAGGATTCGAGGCCCCTACTTTTTACAGCAAAGACATCCGTGAAATAGGAGCTGTAATAGCAGGTACAGAAGTGTTCATTGGAGCCGATAGTGGCATTATGCATTTGGCAAATGCTTCTCATACACCTACAATTGGATTGTTTTCAAGAGCCAACAAAAAAAGATATCAGCCTTATAACAATAGAAGCCAGGCAATAAATACAAATAACACGAACATCAACGACTGGATAAAAGTGATAGACAGTGTACTAATTAAAAACTAAAGTACTTTCAAAAAACCTACTTATATAACACATACCTGTCTGTCGCAAAACAGTATCCTGCTGCCAACATATTGAACCTTTTGCCATCCTATCTTGCTATCCTATGATGCTATATTATCCTACTGTCCTATCCTACTGTCCTATCTTGCTATCTAAACTTCATCCCAATAGCATCACCACCTATACAAATAAAATCAATTCGATAAAAAAACAGACTATATTCCAGTAAAAATGGAAGGCACTTTAAAATAAAAGGATCCATTATTATCTTGGAAATTTACTTCGCTCCTTTTTTAACATTATCAAGATAAAATTCCTCAATGGGATTAACCTGACAGACTTAAAATATTAATCAAAAAGTAAAGCCCTAAATAAACCTGTTCCTTTTATATCATGGAAATTTACATCACATCTAAATTTCAACACTATCAATATAAAATTCCTTTATTGAATAAACCTGACCGACTACATTGTTAATCAAATTTTAAAGTACTCATATAAACCTGGGATAGACTTTCTAAAAAGCATAACCAAAATTAACCGATAAGGGTATTTTTACGCCTCCATTTTGAGTAAAGAGATTGCCATTAGAATAATGACCAATTTTAAATTCAAGATTATAATTGCGATGATCTCCTAATAGTAAACCTGCTCCCATAGTATCTTGAAAGGTAAATTGCGTCCCGGTATCAAGTCCATCAATAATAGTTTTGGAAATAAAACTAGGCCCGGCTATAGAATAATACAGATAACTGTCAAAAGGCTTTGTATGCAAAAAATTAAATTTAAAAATGGGGTAAGCGGAAAGCGTATAAAATAATTCTTTCTTAATATTACTTTGCCATAAAGAAAGACCTGTTCCCCAATCTAATGAAAAAAAACGGGCAGTATGAAAAACGTTTTGCTGATAATTAAAAGAGAAACCACGATATACTTCCGAATTACCACCCCAAAATATAGGTATGGAAGAAAAAGTATTATTAATACCATAACCAAATAGAGTACTGGAATAACCGAACTGTAACAAATGCTTGGGGTGGATATAACCCACCTTTTTAGCTGCTTCAATTTTTTCCAAAGAGAGAGCATGTAAATTATAAGAATAGCCCGCAGAAATAAAGCTTGTTGCCGGTTGACGCACAGATGAATTAGCTGGTGAGAAAACCGAACTTAAAAGCAGACCTGAATTAGTATTTAATTGATATTTTAATCCGCCTCCTAAAAGGGTACTGCTATAATTAGCATCCTTAACTATTTGAGCCCCCCTATAGCTAACACCTCCATGACGGGTAATAATTCCTAAACCAAATTCACCAAATAAAGAGAGCTTTTTAGAAAGAGGAAGTTGAGCTTTCATACTAAGACCCGCTACATTCATCCAAACAGAGGATTGCTGAACATAATTACTGTTCTTATAAGTGTAGTTAACCCAATACACAGGACGCATATAACTGATTTGCGCGGATAGATATTTATTAAATTCATAACCAAATAAAACCAAGCGTACAGCTGTGTGTGGAATAGCAACAGACTGATACTCATAATCCGGCAATCGTTCAAATTGAGAACGATCAAACTGATAATTAATCGAGCCTACATTGACTTCAAAATAAGATTTTTGTAAGAACAAAGGAACTTCCGCCCTCTCATCCTGTGCTAATAAAACCGGAATAGTGATAAATAAAAAATACAAGTAAATACAATACTTCATGTTAAGAATAATTATGCGGAGCTTGTCGGGAATAATAAAAGGGGAAAGATAAAACAAATCACTTATTTTGTGTTAAAAATGAAGCAATTTCTTATACTAATTAGATAAAAAAAAACACTAAAAAATAAATAAATTGGTAATTAAAATACAAACTGTTTTATTAGAACCGGCGAAAATAAACTGTTAATAATAAAAAAAAGGAAATAATTGATATGTTTTATAGGAAGAAAATATAATATTTGATATAATAATAATAACAATAAAAGAAACAAAAAGCATACCACTTAAATAAGAAAGCCTAACTATAACTATTTCCAAGAAAGTAGACAAGATACCCTAGCACACCCATAACTGTCTATTTAGCATAATCTTACCTAAGATTTGCGCAACATCTGGATCAAGTCTAAAAGTTGTGGGGAAATATTAAATTTAGATATTTGTATTTCAAAAACAGATACAAATGCAAGATTCATATATCGAACTCATCAAATTATTATTGCCAGAAATTATAGTTGATTATTTTGAATTGATTTCATATAAAAAAGGAGAAGAAATACTTCATCTTTACTTAAAAGAAATCAATTCCATTCCCAAAGAATATCGTCAACACAAATTGAGTTCCAAAGGATTCTTTGAAGAGATAACCGTTCAGGATTTCCCCATCCGTGGACATCAAGTATATCTGCATATCACCCGCAGAAGATGGCTCAATGAAGACACTGGGCAGGTTGTTTTTAGAGATTGGAATTTAGTAGCAGACGGAACTCGGGTGACACAGGAGTTCGCGTCTTTTTTAAAAGAGATCAATAGATTCCAAGCCTAATGACTGTAATGCGATTGCTTCGTTTTATGGCGTTAGCGGCAAGAATTTACAACATCAATACAAAGATTTCCTAAGTGATTTTAAAAATTGGGATCAAATTTCACATGCAAAACAGTGGCTTATTTTCCCTGAAAATATAGGTAAACGTTTGTCAATAGATGAAACTTCATTATCCAATGGCGAACTCTATACTATTTTAACCAATAAAGCTGCAAAAGGAAAAAAAGGAGCCATAGTAGCTATGATTGCTGGAACAAAAGCGGATACTGTAATTGGAATTATAGAAAAAATACCCCTGAAAGTTCGCAATCAAGTCACTGAAATAACACTTGACATGGCTGCAAATATGGGATTGATTGCTAGGAAATGCTTCCCAAATGCTATACGAGTAACTGACCGCTTCCATGTTCAAAAACTAGCTACAGAAGCTTTACAAGAAATCAGAATCAAATACCGATGGCAAGCTATAGATCAAGAAAACGAGCTTATAGAGAAAGCTAAAAAAAGTAAAAAAAGATTCGAACCTGAAGTCTTGAAAAATGGAGATTCACTTAAACAATTACTAGCTAGAAGTCGCTACTTCCTATACAAAAACAAATTTAAATGGTCACAAAACCAAATTGAACGAGCCAATTTATTGTTTGAATTATATCCCGATATTCGAAGAGCATACAATCTTACACAAGACTTGCGAAACATCTTTGAAAAAACAACCGATAAAATAGTTGGATTTGCTAGACTTGCAAAATGGCACGAAAAAGTAAATCAGTCTGGATTTAAATCCTTTAATACAATATCCCGGACGATAATCAATCATTACCAAACTATATTAAACTATTTTGATAACAGAAGCACAAATGCTTCAGCAGAATCTTTTAATGCCAAAATTAAAGCTTTTAGGTCTCAATTCAGAGGGGTCAGAAATATTGAATTCTTCCTTTTTAGACTAACCAATATTTATGCTTAATTTTTATCGCTCCACAGGTTTTGGGATTGATCCCGGATGTGGGCTACATGTGGGCTAGAACTAAAAATAAAAAACCCTAACTCACTGATTAACAGTGGTTAGGG
>Ga0114958_10000378_pt1 | contig 38002 bp, 37 predicted proteins | sample C_130208_EF_Meta_FD_89577 | JGI IMG/M metagenome (GOLD analysis project Ga0114958, IMG submission 89577) | Freshwater microbial communities from Lake Croche, Canada to study carbon cycling - C_130208_EF_MetaG | ecosystem: Environmental > Aquatic > Freshwater > Lake | place: Lake Croche, Canada... | reverse complement strand
TATGCATATTTTTATTTAATATATAATTATAATATTATATTTAATTTTTCATATTTTATTCCAAATAAGATAATTCTAATCTTTTTAGCTCATTTTTGTTCTTATGTCAACCCCCTTTACTAAATTATTGCTTAAGTGGAATACGAATAGCAACCATCGACCCATGCCCTGGAAAGGAGTGTCAGATCCGTATAAAATTTGGTTAAGTGAAATTATTTTACAACAAACCAGGGTGGAACAAGGCTGGGCTTATTATGAAAAATTTGTAAAAACATATCCAACCATTTTTAAATTAGCCAATGCCAAAGAGGAACAAGTTTTTAAACTGTGGGAAGGTTTAGGTTATTACAATCGTTGTAGAAATTTATTACATACTGCTCGTTTTATAGTGAATCAATATAATGGCATCTTTCCGAATACCTATGAGGCATTATTAGCATTAAAAGGAATTGGCCCATACACCGCATCGGCTATTGCTTCTTTTGCTTTTAATTTACCCTATGCTGTGCTAGATGGAAATGTTTTTAGGGTGTTTTCTAGATTTTATGGAATAGCTACTGCAATAGATACCAAAGAAGGGATTCAGCTATTTAATAAAGTTGCATTTGAAAATTTAGCTCAAAAAAAGCCAGGGCAATACAATCAGGCTTTAATGGATTTTGGAGCGACTATTTGTAAGCCAATGGTACCATTGTGCAATGGCTGCGTAATGCAAAAAAGCTGCGTTGCTTTTAATAGCAATCAAATTAATTTATTGCCCGTTAAATTAAAACAAATTCAAAAAAGAAAAAGGTATTTCGATTTTTTTATTTTTAGTTATAAAAATAAGCTGCTCCTCCAAAAACGGGGCATGAATGACATTTGGGCTGGCTTGTATCAATTTTATTTGGTAGAAAATGGCAGCTTGTTGCCTGCCAATCAAAACTACTTTCAACAAGTGCTTGAAAATCAATTGGCCTTAAAAAATAAGGAAGTGATCTATTCCACCATTTCGGCACCTGTGTATCAACTGCTTACCCATCAACAATTGACCATTCGGTTTGTTCAGGTAACGCTAAAAACCAAGCCAATCGTATTTTCTAATGCTTTATGGGTTCCTAAAGCCAAGCTTCGAAACTTTCCTTTCCCCAAAGCAATTATTGATTTTATAAATAATAAATTGAGTACCTAATTTTTTTATTTATCTTTTTAAAAATCGGTAACTTTCCATTCATAAAATAAATTTAATTTTGGAACCTCATTCGGGACCCTATTTTATTGCCTCCATCAATTACTTGTTGCGGTTACAACAAGATAGTGGACTCCTAATTTTAATGTGTCTTTTATTGTTTCTATCCTTTGCAATTGCTGGATCGGAAGTGGCATTCTTTTCCTTGTCTTACAAAGACATTCAATCCATTAAAAATAAACCATATAGACCTTTGCAAAGAATCGTTTTGTTGCTAGAAGAACCCAAGAAGTTGCTGACCTCTATGTTAATTGCCAATAGTTTTATTAATATTTGTATAATTTTAATTGCCAATGTAATTATTGATCATTTACTTAGCATTGATAACATAACATTGCCTGGTTTCGAGTTTGTTGTAAAAGTCTTATTGGTTACTTTGCTTTTATTGTTTTTCGGGGAAATTTTACCTAAGGTAATGGCAACACAAAACAACATTCGTTTTGCGCAAGATTTTAGTTTTATTATTCAAGGTGTTTATTTTATTTTTTCCAGACCAAGCTCTTTTATGGTGAAGTATACCGATAGCATTGAAAAAATAATGGTTAAAAAACAAAATAATAACTCCTATAGTATGGAGGAATTAGACCACGCCATCGAATTGACTACCTCGCCCGTGCATCAAACAAGCGAAAAAAATATATTAAAAGGCATTGTAAAATTTGGGAATATCTCTGTTAAGCAAATAATGAAGACCCGGCTAGATGTAGATGGGGTTGAAGAGAAAACCAATTTTAATGCTTTATTAGAGCATATTAAAGAGCACAATTATAGTAGATTTCCTATTTATAAAGATGATTTAGATACCATTGTTGGTATGCTGCACACCAAAGACATTATTCCACATATCAATGAGTTGGCAAATTATAATTGGAGACCATTAATTCGTCCTGCTTTTTTTGTACACGAACAAAAAATGGTAGAAGATTTATTAAAAGAATTTCAATTGAAACGCGTTCACTTTGCTGTGGTAGTGGATGAATTTGGCGGTACCAGTGGAATTATCACCTTAGAAGATATTTTGGAAGAAATTGTTGGAGATATTAAAGATGAGTTTGATGAGGAAGAGTCTATGATCAAAAAAATTGACGACTACCATTATAGTATTGAAGGGAAAACTACAATAAATGACTTTTGTAATTTTATTGATCTTGCTACCAATACATTTGATACCGTGAAGGGAGAAAGTGATACGATAGCAGGTTTATTTTTGGAATTAGCTGGTCATTTCCCAGTAGTTCAACAAGTGGTTAAATTCAAACAATTTAGTTTTACTGCAATGGAAATTCAAAAAAATAGAATTCATAAAATTCAGTTAATCATTACACCTTTTCCCCCTCAAATTCCAGAGCATGTATAGGTGTTTGCTTATTATAATTTCTTACATTTTATTATTAACGGCCTGTAATTCGCCATTTGTAAGTAATAATAAAGGCTATCCTTCCATTTCTTTTCCTCAAAAAACCTATCAGGTTTTTAATGAAAATGCGTACGCCTATAATTTTGAATTTCCGACCTATGCTCTAATTGACAATAGTGTTAATTTTTTTGGAGAACATAATAAATCCGATACTTGGATGAACATTCAATTTCCAACAATGGGCGCAACCCTTTACATTAGTTATTCTAAAATGAAACCAAATCAATTGGATACCTTAATTAATGATGCCTATATTTTTGCTAATAATCACAATAGTAGAGCGAGTTTTATAAGCGACTCTGTGTTTTCAAATCAGCATGGTGCGGGAGGGGTATTTTTTCATATTGGCGGTGACGTGGCCACCAGCTATCAGTTTTTTTTAACCGATTCTATAACTCACTTTTTTAGGGGGGCACTTTATTTTGATACTTCACCTAATGAAGATTCTTTGGCTCCTGTGAATGCATTCTTATATCAGGACCTAAAGCATTTAGTAAATACATTTCGTTGGAAATAAAACTATCTTTGTTCTATAAATTTAACTATGATTATTATTGATTCTGTTTTAGTAAGCGATTTGGTCGTTGAAGAACAATTTGTTTGCGATTTAGCAAAATGTAAAGGTGGATGTTGCGAAGATGGTGATGCGGGAGCCCCATTAGAAAATCAAGAGAAAGAATTTATAAAAGAATACTATGCTGAGGTGGAACCTTATATGACTAAAGAAGGTATCAAAGAAGTAAAACAAGTTGGCCAATTTTTATATGACAGAGAATTTGGCTGGGTTACCCCTACCTTAAATGGTCAAATTTGTGCCTATGGATTTAAGGACAAGGCTGGAATTATTAAATGTGCCTTTGAACAAGCCTACAATGATGGTAAAATTCCTTGGAAAAAACCGATTAGTTGTCACTTGTTTCCCATAAAAGTTCAAAAAAGTAAGTCCGATCCCAACATGGAATACATGAATTATGAACCCAGGGAAGATCTTTGTAAAGCAGCTTGCTCATTAGGGGTTAAATTAAAAGTGCCTGCTTATGTATTTTTAAAGGAATCCATTGTTAGAAAATATGGGGAAACTTTTTATGAAGCATTGGAAGCATCTGCAAATTATATTAATAATAAATAATTATTTTTGTCCTCATGGGAAACATTTTTGCCGAATCTTTTCTTACTAAAAGTAATGCCAAAGCGGTTGATTTAACACATAGAAAAAAGTTAAATTTTAATATTGGCAAGTACAATGCAGTCGTTCCGAAAGGGAAGGAACAATTTACCGATTTGGAAAGAGTTAGAGAAATGGCTAAAAATAAAAAATGGGAGGCCATTGAACATTTGGACACCTACTTAATACAATTTGAAGAACAACTTACAAAAAGAGGTGGAAAGGTATTATGGGCCGAGCATGCCGAACAAGCTTTGAATTTTATAGGTCAAATATGTGCTGAAAAAAACTGCCACTCCATTGTGAAAAGTAAAAGCATGGTGACGGAGGAGATTCATTTAAATAATTATTTAGAATCCATTGGTGTTGAAAGTGTGGAAACTGATTTAGGGGAATATATTCAACAAATGGATGGAGAAGATCCCTACCACATAGTTACTCCAGCGATGCACAAGAGTAAGGAAGATGTGGCGAAATTATTCAATGAAAAGTTAGGGACTGATATCAATTTAACACCAGCGGAATTAACCTTGGTAGCTAGAAAAAATTTAAGAGAAAAATATGTGCAAGCAGAAATTGGGGTAACGGGAGCCAATTTTATTATTCCAGATATTGGGGGCATCGCACTTACTGAAAATGAGGGCAATGCTCGACTTTCAGCATCTTGGCCCAAAACACATATTGTAATAGTAGGTATTGAAAAAGTGATCCCATCTATTACAGACTTGGGCTTATTTTGGCCACTCTTAGCTACTTTTGGAACGGGACAACAAGTAACTGTTTACAATAGTATTATTTCCGGCCCTAGACAATCCAATGAAAATGATGGTCCAGAAGAGATGATTGTTATTTTGTTAGATAACGGGCGCACTGAATTATTGGCCAATGCAAAAAGTAGAGAGGCATTGTATTGCATTCGTTGTGGGGCTTGCTTAAATGCCTGCCCTGTTTATAAAAGTATTGGTGGGCATTCCTATGATACCACTTATAGTGGGCCTATTGGAAGTATCATTACCCCCCATTTAAAAGGAATGCAAGATTTTAAACATTTAAGTTATGCCTCTAGTTTATGCGGTAATTGTACTGAAGTTTGCCCAGTGCGCATCAACTTACATGAGTTGTTATTGGATAATAGAAAACAAGCGGTTGAAGCGGGGGGAAGTAGTTTTGCAGAAAAATTTGCTTGGAAAATTTGGAAGCAAACTTCACTTAGTCGTAGCTTAATGAATCAAGGAACTGCGTCTATAAAAAATTGGGCGATCAATAATATGTTTAAAGGCTGGAGCAATCAAAGAGCCCCACTAGAATTCCCTAAAAAAACTTTTAATCAACTTTATAGAGAAGCGCACAAAAAATAAAGTTTACATACCATCTGCATCCGTGATAGCTTCTACAGGATCTTTCTGATTTTTCAAACTATTATTGACTAGGTATACACCTACTAAAGTGGAAACAGTTCCAATGATACTATTTAATGATATTTTTTCCTTCAGTAATAAAGAACCGACCCAAATGGCTACAATGGGGTTAACGTAAGCATATAAACTTGCTATAGCAGGTTTTAAATTTTTCATACTATATACAAAAGCTACAAAGGCAAACAAAGAGCCACCTAAAACCATATAAGACAAAATGCCCCAGGTTTTAGCTGAAATTTCATGAACTGGAATATAATTGCCACTTAATAGGGTGATTAAACCCATAGCAAATGAGCTTATTAGCATTTGCCATCCTATGGAATAGTAGGCATTGATGTCTATTTTATTTCTTGACATAATAATTGATCCTACACTCCAAGTAATCATGGCAAATAAAGACAATCCAACTCCCAACCAATAATGCGTACCATGCATTTGCAAGCTGTCTTTGTAGAAAATGAATAAAATTCCAAGTAAACCCAAGAATAAGCCTAGTAAGGTTTGTGGTGTTATTTTAATAGCTTTGAAATAGTATCTTTCAATTAATACGACCGACAATGGGTAAAGGGCAGCAATTAAAGCAGCTAAACCACTCGTGATAAATTGTAATCCATAGGTTGCAATTCCATTAGAGGAAACAAACATTAAAAATGCCATGGGAATTAACCAAGCAAATTGTTTTTTAGTGGGAAATTTTTGACCCATCAATAAAAAAAATACAACATAAATGGTACCTCCCATTAATTGTCGAATGCTGGCTAGTTCAAAAGCGGGTACCTGTGCAACCCCCATTTTACTAGCTACCCAAGTAGTGCCCCAAACTACACTGGTAATGGTTAATGCGAGGTATGCTTTATTTTGATTAGCCATATTTTCGGTTAACCGATTTATTACTTTTTCCTAATGTTTGAAGTGTCTTAACTGGGTCAGCACCATTGCCAAGCCATTGGCTTTACAATAAGCAATACTATCCTTGTCTCTAACTGAACCTCCGGGTTGAATATAAGCTTCAATACCTTGTTCATGTGCTATTCTTACACAATCATCAAATGGAAAGAATGCATCCGAAGCTAAAGTAGCTCCTTTTAAATCAAAATTAAACTGTTTGGCTTTTTCGATAGCATGTCTTAAAGCATCAACTCGGCTTGTTTGTCCGCATCCCTTACCTACCAATTGTTTATTTTTGATTAAGGCGATAGCGTTACTTTTTAAGTGTTTGCAGATAATATTTCCAAAAATTAAATCTTCTTTTTCTTCGATCGTACAAGGTCTAGCGCCCACTTCCTCCCATTGTGTGTAATTACCTTGATCCAATCCTTGTTCTAAGGTCCCATTTAAAATAGATTTCTTTTGACTTGGATTAAAAGCAACTCCTGATTTAAGTTGAAGCAACACTCTGTTTTTCTTAGTTGTTAAAATAGCCAATGCGGCAGGTTCAAATGCAGGAGCAATTAATACCTCAAAAAATAGTTCCTGAATGGCTTCTGCCGTAATGGTATTAATGGTTGCGTTGGTTACTAATACACCTCCAAAAGCACTTTCGGGATCACCGGCCAAGGCAGCTTGCCAACTTTCAAAAACCGTATTTCTTTGTGCGACACCACATACATTGGTGTGTTTAATGATAGCAAAACTAGTGTTTGGCATTTCGCCAATTAAAGCTATTGCAGCATCTACATCCACTAAATTATTATAGGATAATTCTTTTCCATGTAATTGGGTAAACCAATTTTCTAAATGTCCGTAAAAAGTGGCTACTTGATGTGGATTTTCTCCATATCTTAAAACTTTACCCGGATTAAAGTAATCGCTTATTGCTATATCATAATGCATTACTACCTCAAAAGCCTTTGCTGCAAATACTTTTCTTTGTTCTAATTGGGTAACACCTTTTTGGTGAATGAGCAGCTCATTTAATTTAGCATAATCGTCTTTGGCCGCAATGACTACTAAGTCTCTAAAATTTTTTGCCGCCGCACGAATCATGGAAGGGCCGCCAATATCTATTTTTTCTATAATTAATTTTTCTTCATCTGTGCTTTTGAGTGTCTCTTCAAATGGGTATAGATCAACAATAACTAAATCTAATTCAGGAATTTTATATTGTTCCATTTCATTCAAATCCTGTTGTTCATACCTTCTGCCTAAGATGCCACCAAATATGGAAGGGTGCAATGTTTTTACTCTACCACCTAAAATAGAAGGGTAACCTGTAACTGTTTCCACTCCAATACAAGGGATGCCTAGATCCTCCAAAAATTTTTGGGTTCCTCCTGTTGAGTAAATAGTGATGTTTTGAGCATGTAATGTTTTTGCAAGGGGCTCCAGTCCATCTTTGTAAAAGACCGAAATAAGCGCCGACTTTATTTTCTTTTCCATAATCAAAGGTACTATCTTCTGTATTTTTTATACCTGTAGCTTTTCCACAAAAACTAAATTGGGCTGAATAACTTTATCATATAGTATCCCACTAATAGGACAAGCACATAAAGCAAGTAAATGGATTGTTTTTTTGAAAGCCATTGGTGCAATAATCCAATTAGCCCATAATACAGTGCCATTTTAATTTTATCAAAATGAACTTGAATGCTACTGCTAATGGGTTGATTGTAAAAAAAAAGAATGGATGCATTGATCCATAAAATATAATGCTGAATGCATTGACCCAATATAAATGGAAGGCCTATTAAAGGGGGACAAATTACCAGCAGGACTAAGCTATATAGTAAAATATTGCTTAAGGGCACCATGATAAAATTACTTACAATTACTAATGTAGCTATTTGATGAAAGTGAAAAATCAAAATAGGTAGGGTCATTAACTGTGCTGCAAAACTGATACATAAATTACTCCATAAAAATGACAATATAGGATTATCCATGGGCAGCATTTTATTCAATAAAGGATAAAATAGATGAATGCCAATTACCGCTGTATAGGACAATTGCAACCCTATATTTTCCATGCTTTTTACATCAAATAATAATAAAATTAATAGACCTCCTGCAATCGTATTAAGTGTAAAGCTACTTTGCCCTAAAAATTTACCTATAAAATAAATACTAAAAAAAACACTGGCCCTTACAATCGATGGACTTCCAAAAGCCATTAAAGTATACAACCAAACCCCTGTTAAAACAATAATCAACTCTAAAAATAAAAAAATTCTTTTGCGCGGCATCCATTTTGTAATACGGGTTAAGTTTTTAAATATAATTTCTAGATGCATTCCACTTATGGCTACAATATGAATTATCCCTAATTGAGTATAAGCCTGCAGTAGTTCTTTGTTTAAATCAGACTTTACCCCTAAGAGCAATGCCAAAGCAAAACCATTGGCTTCTTTTGATAGGATGGTTGTATTTATTTTCTGGATGACCCAATTTCTGCAATAGGCTACCAAATGGACTGGATAGGGTAGCTGAATTAAATTTTTTTCTTGAGTGGCCAAATAAATAGACACTCCCCAAGACAACAGAACAAGTAAAATAAGGGAGCCTCTAAATAAGGACGAGCAATTAAATAGTAGGCTACTTTGTAGAATAATACATCCAAAAGTAATAATCACGAGGGCATCAATAGGACGAGGGCTTTGGGTAAAAAATAAACTGCCAAAAATAACTCCTGCCATTAGTGTTCCAGCAATAAATAATAAGGGATGCGTTGCTTTCCAATGTGCAGTTGACTTTTCCATTGGGCAGCTTACTAAAAAATAGCCAATGGGTAAATTCGTCTTATACGTTAGTTAGGGAAACTTATTTTCCTATTAAGAAAATAACTAATTTTTTATGCAATTCGGGCTTATTATTTTTCCAATAAGCAATACTTTCTGTTTTTATGAGCTCGCTTGGTGCCGTTATAGCTTCTCCTATACAAAGCCTTGTTTGTGGTTGACAATTTTGTAGGATGGCTTCTAATAATTGATTATTTCGGTAAGGGGTTTCAATAAATAGTTGGGTACAGCCTCTTTTTAAAGTATCAGCTTCTAGGGCTAGAATTTTATTTTTTCGTTCTAGTGCATCAATAGGTAAGTACCCATTAAATTGAAATAAATTTCCATTCATGCCGCTGGCCATTAAAGCCAATAAAATAGAAGAAGGGCCTACATAGGGTTTTACGGTTGCGCCCATTTCTTGTGCAGCAGCAACCAGCAATTGACCGGGATCGGCAATGCCTGCGCAGCCCGCCTCAGATAAAATGCCAATATTTTTTCCTTGTTTTAATAATTGGATGAAAGTGTTTATTTGTGCTGTCTCCACTTTATGTATCGGGTACCATAGGTAATCATCAATGACCATTTCTTTCCAGAGCTTTTTAAAAAAACGCCTTGCTGTTTTTTCCTCCTCTACAAAAAAAGCATCACATTGCTGGATCCATTTCACCACATCAGTTGGCAATGCTTCGAAACCGGCCTCGTGCAAAACCATCGGTAATAAATATACTGTTCCTATTTTCATTATGCATTGTCTTTAACTTCCATTGTATTTAATTGTGCAGCTATTAAAGAATAAAACGGAGCAGTGATCCAACCTATAATTGGAATGAAATGGAGTAAATAAAATACCATCCCATTTCCAATAGGCAATCCTTTGTGATTGTTTACATAAGCAGCAGCAGCCAACTTATTCTTATTTTCTGATGCCAAGCTATAATCTAACATGGCCGCTCCTAAAAAATAACATTCAATGAGGATAGTAAAAATAGGAGTAAACCATCCAATAATAGGCAAGGTGCAAATGAGTACGATGGAAATTAAATAAACGGTTTGCCATAATAAATTAGTGACATTTAACAACAAGGCCCTAATTACTAAATTTTTATAGTCATTGCCATTAAAAATAAATGGAGTATTTTTTTGAATCGCATCTATTCGTAAATGTAAATAAGCAAAAAACGGGGCAAACAATAATAAAAAAAGGTATTTAAATAAAGCGAAATAAAATAAAAGTAAAGTAAACCACAACCAAAAACTTCCCATGGTGATAAAGAACCCAATTAGGTTGCTACTTAATGCGTCAACCCAAGATTTTAATCCCGTTTTTAATATAATGGATTCAATAAAAAAGCTGGAAGTTTGACTAAAATAATTCATCCCTACTAAAAACAAATATGCATATAAGATCCCTGGAACAATCATCCACTTCCACAATTGATGTTGAAGAATAAAACGATGTGCACTAAAATATGCACGTATGGCTAAAATAAGTTCTTTAAGCAAGGGGGTCTATTTGAAGTAAAGATACGAAAGTCTTTTTTACTATATTTTGGATCCAAAAGATAATAGCTACAGTAACAGCTATAAAACCTTCCTAAAACAGTTTAAAAGTGGTTCTGTCAAACAAGCCGCTATTTCTTTGTCTGTTGGAGATCAACTAATTGCCCTTTAAATGCTAAAAGAGACCTCCATAAAATAATTTAATTATAAATTAAACCAGTAATTGAACTTAAAGATGAGTGCCCTATTTTTATTTTTGAGTATTGGATCGGTAAAATAATTATCGGTATATACTAAGAAGAAGTCACTCATTGGCTTGTATCTAAATTGTAAACGGCTATTCACATTAAAGTTATTTGTTTGGGTATTAAATTGTACAAAAGTGGTCCAAAATAATTTGGTGTTAAAGTTGTATTCTAACTTGGGTGCAATTAGAATTAAATTATTGTTCCCAAACTTTTTAGGCAATTTAATTTTGTCTATTTCCCCATTTAGTGTGAATGTTAAGTGGGGTTGATTTCTCCAAATAATACCAGCCCCAATACCTTGAATACTTCCATTGTAATATTGACCAAGGGTAAGCATGCTGTTCCAGCTAAATAATTTGCGCATATCAGCGTAGTAGACCAAATTGATTTGATTGTATTGATAATTGCCAATAGGGAGTGGATCCCCGTCGCCAGGTTTAGTAGGATATAATAAATTTAAATTGTTATTTGATAAGGTAGCAAGTAAGCCAGAACTGTTTCTTAGCTCAGTGTTAATTTTTAAACCCATGGCATTTTCAGAAAAGGTATTGTCTGGGTTTAATACATAAAAATTATCGAATGAAATTTGAATTCGTCCAACTTTTCCTTTGCTAATAAAAAATCTTTTTGAAATGTTTACATATACATTTTTAAATCCTACGCGTATCGTGGTATCTCTTAATGCGTCATAATTATCTATTCTTTGAACATAACCCATATCTGTATAATAATTTTTTCCAACATTCCCCACTTCTCCTAATAAATTCCAATTGTTAATGGTTCGTGAAACATTTGCTTCCAAATAACTATCCTGTTGATGAATGCCCGGTTTTATGGATTGATGAAAGCTAATATTCGCACTTTTAGTACCTGCAGTATTATTTAAGGCCAAGGTAACTCCCGCATTTCTTCCATACTGATCAAGCGGATTTTTTTTGGCATCCGCCACGGACATAAAACTCTCTCTATTTAGGAAGTAGGTTTTTAAAACAGATCTTTGCCAAAAGCTTTTTTGTATCGTGATAGCCGAAAAATTTTCTGGAGCATAAGCACCTTTGGCGCCAGTTTGAATATCCATTACCCCAATTCTTGTAGACTTATTCAAATTTCCAGAAAGCCTTGCCCCTAATAAAATAGGGATGGCATTCCCATTTTTATCCAATCCAATCGTTCTAGAATAAAATGGATGAAATATAGGGTTGCCAAAACTTGAAAATAAATCAGCGTTTTCTAGAAAAAAGGTTCTTTTTTCTGGTAAGAAAATATCAAATCTCGTTAGGTTGGTTACAAGTTGATCTACTTCTACTTGAGAAAAATCAGGATTCACCGTAACATCTAAATTAAGGGAAGAATTTAATGCCATTTTTGCATCAAATCCCGCACTACCCGTGTTTTGAAGTAATTTCCCATTTTCATCATCTGTATTGGCATTACCAGTGATGTAAGGTAAAAATATTTTGTTTGAATTTATTTTTGGTGGGGCAGCGGGCCAATTTAAAACACCCATATAACCTAAATCATAGGATTTAAAAACAGGGGGTACTTTGGTCCAACAACTATACTCATTGCTTTGTAGGTCGGCCCTTAAAAAGTTAATTCCCCAAAATGTTTGCTTGTCATTGTACCTTAATGATTTTAAAGGGATGGCAATTTCTGCTATCCAATAACCTGCATACATTTTAGTTGCAGAGTTCCATTTTGTATCCCAACTCCAAGAAAGTTTTTCTTCACTATTGGGGGTTAATTGATCTTCAGATTGTACATTTTGAGCTGTTAAAGCAAAAATAAATCCATTCGTTTTTTGATTGAGCGGGTCCAATAAGATGGCTATCCCATCACTCATGTCATAACCGATGTCTCTTTTTAAACTTTTTATAATTTGACCTTCTTTGGCATACACCTTAAAGGCAAAGTACATATTTTTATCATCATACGTAGTTAGCACTTCAGTTAACTGTTTTGGCGCCCCAATATTATTAGGATATTTTTTTGTAAATCCATTGGCTAAAACGGCGTTTTTCCATACAGATTCATCTAATATCCCGTCTAATACAATGGGACTTGAACTCGGCGTAATATTTAGTTGGAAATCTTTTTGGAATGGTGTGATGGTTTGAGCACTCAAAAAACTACTCATTGGGAGTAATAGTAAAATGACCAAATTGCGAATTAGTTTCATTAGGTTACAAATATCCTTTATGTATGGGTTAAAGCCTTATTTAGCTGTTGATTTTTTTTTAAATCGTATAAAAAGGCGCATTATGCCTCTAAAAAGAGGAAAATTTCCCATGCTGAAATTGAAAATACAGTCAGTTATTTAGATTTCTTGTTAAGATCAATTCGTTCTTACATATTAAACCAATAGCTAAACTTGAATATAAGTGCCCTGTTTTTGTTTTTAAAAAGGGGATCTGTAAAATAATTATCAGTGTACACTAAGAAAAAATCGCTCATGGGTTGGTACCTATATTGCAAACGACTGTTTATATTAAAGTTATTACTTTGGGTATTGTACTGTATAAAAGTAGTCCAAAATAATTTGGTATTAAAATTGTATTCAACACGTGGTGCAATCAATAATAATTTGGTACTGCCATATTTATTAGGCAATTCAATATTGTTTAGCTCGGCCTTCAAACGAATATTTAAATTAGGTTGATTACGCCATTGAATACCTGCACTTATACCTTTTATGGTTCCATTATAAAAACTACCAACTCTGGCATCTCCAAACCAACCTAATTCCTTTCGTGTATCTGACATATAGGTGATTAAAAATTGGCTATACTGATATCTTTGTGCGGGTAAAGGAATCCCTTCAGTGAAGGAGGTGGGGTACATTAAATCCAATATATTATTTGACATACTTGCTTTAAAAAAAGATGAATTTTTAAAGTCGGTCTGAATGCCTAAGGAGGTAGTACTTTCATTTAAAGTATTGTCAGGATTGAGTACTAAGTAATTTTCGAACTGCACTTGAAATCTGCCAATTTTCCCATTTTGTGGTTGTATGAAATAACTTAATTCTGCGAAACTATTTTTATAGCCCATTCTTATAACGGTATCTCTCAATGCATCATAGTTATTAATTCTTTCAACATACCCCATATCGGTGTAATAGTTTTTACCTAAATTCCCAATTTCAATTACCCCACTCCAATGCTTGTTATTTGCAGACATTCCTGCTTCGGCATAGGAATTAAGATTCGTAATGTTGGCCTTCATGGATTGATGGTAAGTAACCCAAGAACTAAATGTTCCTGGAACATTGGTATATTCAACGATAATACCTGCATTGCGTCCATATCTATCCAAAGGATTTTTTAATGCTTCCTCCTTTGAAATATAATTTTCACGATTTAAAAAGTAACCTTTTATTTCAGATCTTTTTAAAATTCTTTTATGCAAGGTGATGGCAGAAAAATTTTCAGGGCTGTAATTTCCTTGTCTACCAGTTTGCATATTCATCACTCCAATCCTAGTACCGGGTGCTAAATTTCCAGAAAGTCTGGCGCCGAATAATATTGGGATTCTGTTTCCTTCCTTATCCAATCCAATGGTTCTTGAATAAAAAGGACGTACAGGTGGAATACCAAAATTGGCAAAGAGGTCAGAATTTTCAATGAAAAAATTTCTTTTTTCGGGAAGAAAAATATTAAAGCGTGTCAAATTGGTTACTTGTTGATCCACTTCTACCTGTGAAAAATCGGGATTGACGGTAACATCTAAATTGAGCGAAGTATTTAATGCTACTTTAGCATCAAACCCTGCATTGCCATTGTTCGATAAGGTTTTATTATTTTCTTTATCCTCGTTGGCATTTCCTGTAATATAAGGTTGAATTATAAGATTGTTTGAATTTATAGGAGGGGCTGTTGGCCAATGTACCACACCCGTATAACCTAAATCATAGGATCTGAAAGTGGGGGGGGACTTTGGTCCAAGTATTGTATTCAACATTTTTTGCATCAATACGAATAAAATTTATTCCCCAAAGTTTTTGATTGGGGTCGTAACGCAATGATTTTAAAGGAATCATTATTTCAGCAACCCAAAAATTCCCATAGTCTTTGGTTGCCGAAAACCATTTGGTATCCCAACTCCATTCGGTCATTTGTTCCATAGAACTACTTAACTGGTCTTCGGATTGAACATTTAAGGCGTTTAAAACAAAAAAGAAGCCATTCGTTTTTTGATTTAATGGATCAAGTACAATGCCAATTCCATCATTGCCATCATGCCCTACATCCCTTTTTAAACTTTTTATAATCGCGTTACCACTATCATATACTTTAAATGCAAAATAAATATTTTTATCATCAAAGGTTAATCGAACTTCAGTTTTCCTTTTTGGTTCACCAATATCATTTGGAAATTTTTTATGATCAACAGCTATTTGCTTGGTGGTAGCCCATATTGCCTCATCTAAAATCCCATCAATTTTAATGACGTTAGAAGTTTTAATTAAATCAAGTTGGTACTCTTTTTGAAATTCAGTAATATTTTGTGCTTGAGATTTTAATACAAGAGAGATAGAAAAAAAATATAGAACCAGTTTCCGAATCAAGCGCATAATTTAAATTATTAGGTGCAAATATCCCTTAAGAAAAGAATACAATTTCCTTTGAACAAGATTTTCTTTAAAATAAAGTACGAACGGCTTAATCTCCGGATAATAAGTCGGGACGGCGTTGTTGGGTTCGAACTAAGGCTTGCTCCTGCCTCCATTCTTCTACTTTTTTAGGATCGCCTGTAAGTAAGATGGGCGGTACCTCAAGCCCTCTAAAAATGCCAGGTCTAGAATATACAGGAGGGGCCAATAAATTGTCTTGAAATGAATCGGTTAAAGCAGATGTTTCATCATTTAATACACCCGGAATAATTCTACCAATGGCATCCACCAAAATAGCCGCTGCCAATTCACCGCCACTTAACACATAGTCTCCAATAGATATTTCACGCGTTACATACAAGTCTCGAATTCTTTGGTCGATACCTTTGTAATGCCCACAAATAATTAATAGTCTATTTTTTAAAGAAAGGGTGTTGACTTGTTTTTGATCCAATGTTTTTCCATCAGGAGTCAAAAAAATAATCTCATCAAATTTTTCTATTGCTTGTAATTCATCAATGGCATTGGCTAATGGCTCACACATCATCACCATACCTGCACCGCCCCCATATTGATAATCGTCTACCTGTCCATGTTTGTTAATGGCCCATTTTCTAAGGGTATGCAATTTTATGGTGAGTAATCCTTTTTCCTGCGCCCGCTTCATAATACTATGCTCAAAGGGACTGGTTAATAATTCGGGCAATACAGTTAGAATTTCAATGGTCATGGTACAAAGTTAATCTAATAATTCACCCAAATCTCGTCGGTCTTTTTTAGTGGGTCTACCAATTTTACTTAATCGTTTTCCAGTTTGGAAGGTCGAAGCTACTTGTCTTACTCTTTCTAATTCTTCGATAGGAGTGAGGTCTTCATAATATTTAATGGCTTCTGCATAGGCCATTCTGGATGCTAAAATTTGGGTTACTTTAAGCACCCAATTTTTATGTTCTGTCCTTGCTTCATATTCATCGCCTATAACTACATTTCGAGAGGCTTTAACATTTTCGCCTTTCATTTTTACTCTACCTTTATCAATGGCTTCAGTGGCTTGGCTTCTTGTTTTGAACACACGTATAGACCATAGGTATTTATCTAGTCTTACTTTTTGTTTTTCTGATTTTTCCACCGTTGGCCCCTTCATGTTTTATGCTTTTTTTGCTGCAAAAAATTGATGGAAATAGGGAATTGTTTCAATACCCTTGTAAAAATTGGCGATATCGTATTTCTCATTTGGACTATGTAAATTATCGCTGTCCAAACCAAACCCCATAAATACAACTTTCAATCCCAACTCTTTTTCAAATAAGGCACATATTGGAATACTGCCTCCACCCCGAACTGGAATAGGTTCTTTTCCAAAAGTAGTTGCAATGGCTTTAGCTGCACTTTGGTATTCATGCGAATTGATAGGTGTAATATAGGGTTCACCACCATGGTGCTCAAAAGCTTCCACCGTTATATTATCTGGAGCAATTTTTTTAAAATGAGCCAAAACCAATGCTGTAATTTTTTCTGAAGATTGATTCGGTACCAATCTGCAAGATATTTTTGCAAATGCTTTTGAAGGCAATACTGTTTTAGCACCTTCGCCTGTGTACCCGCCCCAAATTCCATTTACTTCCAAAGTGGGACGGATGCCTGTGCGTTCATTGGTACTATAACCTTTTTCTCCCCATACATTTTGAATGCCTAAATCGGCTTTGTATTCCGCCTCATCAAATGGAGCTTCTGCCATTTTTTTTCTTTCAGCTTCAGTGGATTCAATCACATCCTCATAAAATCCAGGGATGGTTATATGATTATTTTCATCATGACAGGAAGCAATCATTTTCGAAAGAATAGTAATTGGATTGGCCACCGCTCCTCCGTATACGCCACTATGCAAATCACGATTTGGACCCGTAATTTCCAATTCGATATAACTTAATCCTCTCACCCCAATATCAATAGATGGGGCCTCCATACTTATCATGGCGGTATCACTAATTAATATTACATCTGCTTTTAATAGTTCGGTATGCGTTTTTACGAAACTCGCTAAATGAGGACTGCCTACTTCTTCTTCTCCCTCAATAATAAATTTTATATTAGTACACATAGTTTTGGTCTGGGTCATCAACTCTAAAGCTTTTATATGCATATAAAATTGTCCTTTGTCATCGCAGGCACCTCTTGCAAAAATTTTTCCATCTTTAATAGTGGGTTCAAATGGATTGCTATGCCATAATTCTAGTGGATCAGCGGGCTGTACATCATAGTGACCATATACCAATACTGTTGGTAAACTGGGGTCTACCATTATTTCAGCATATACAATTGGATGGCCTTCGGTTTCGTATAACTTAGTAATGGGAGCGCCTGCCGCTTTTAAAGATTGTTCCACTGCCTTTGCACAAGCAATCATATCCGCATCGTTTTCACTTTTCGCACTGATACTAGGGATACGTAATAAAGTTAAAAGTTCTGCTAAAAAACGTTCTTGATGTTGCGCTTGATATACTTTCGAGGAATTCATAGGAGATTAATTAATTTTTTACTTATGATAATTGATGTTTTAAATCGGAGAGTACATTTTCTCTATTCCAGTTTAATTTTTTTTGGAATACCCCAATTCTTTTTTCACAATGCTCCATGGTGCAAATAGGACAACTAAAATTCATGCAACCATCGGTATGAACAAAAAACTCAACACTTTCTCCAAATTTATTTTTGATCAATTTTGTAAATTCATCTACTGCTGCATGGGCTTCATTTACGTTAAAATACCAGGGTACGGTTAAATGACAATCAATGTGCATTAAAGCCCCATATTTGATAACTCTTAAATTGTGCATGTCAATCCAATTCGAATTTCGAGTTTGATTTAATTCTAAAATTACTTCGTCTAATAAAGCCATATCGGCTTCGTCCATTATACCTGCTAAAGATGCGCGTATTATTTTATACCCATTGTAGATAATCCATAAACCCATCACAATAGCAATGAGGGCATCAATCATTTTATAACCTGTATACAATACTAAACCAATTCCTATAGCAACTGCAAAAGTCGTATAACTATCAATAAGCAAATGTTGTCCACTTGATCTAAGTGCTAAAGATTTATTTTTCTTTCCTTGGGCTTTTGCATATAAACCAGCCGCCATATTGAGCACTGCTGTAGCTAGCAAAAGCCATATGCCATCGTTTAAATTATGTAAGCTAGCTGGCTCGAAAAAGGTGTTGATAGATTCATAAAGAATAATAAAACCAGCGGTAATAATTAAACTTCCTTCAAAAGCAGCAGAAACAAATTCTGCTTTGCCGTGGCCATAAGGATGATCTTTGTCTTTGGGCTTAGACGCAACATATAAACTATACAATCCGATTAATCCTGCCAATACATTCACGATACTTTCTAATGCATCTGAAAGAACAGACAATGAGTGGGTCAGGAAATAGGCTACAAATTTAAGCACGAACAAAGCAATACTTAAACTAGTTACAAAAAATTGAATTTTTAAATTCTGTTTTGACTTTTGCAAGGGACTTCGTTAAATATAATTACACTAAAAAATTTTTCTAATGTGTAGCTTCTGCGTATTTTTTTTGTACGAATTCCCAATTCACCAAGTTCCACCAATTGTTAATGTAATCGGCGCGTTTATTTTGATATTTTAAATAGTAGGCATGTTCCCAAACATCCAATCCTAAAATAGGCGTTCCTTTTATTTCAGCAACATCCATCAGTGGATTATCTTGATTTGGGGTTGAGCTCACTGCCAAGCTACCATCTGTTTTTACGAGCAACCAAGCCCATCCACTTCCAAACCTCGATTTAGCAGCCTCCCCAAATGCAGTTTTAAAGGCATCTAAAGAACCAAATGTTTTTGTGATACCCTCTGCCAATGCGCCGGTTGGTGTGGTGCTAGGTGCTGGTTTCATTAGTTGCCAGAATAATTCATGGTTGTAATGTCCGCCTGCATTGTTTCTCATTTTTGGAGAATAATGTGAAATATTTTTAAGTAAATCAGTTAAATTAGTTGTGTTGGTATCCACTTTTTCTGCAACAATAGCATCCCCTAAATTTTTTGCATAGGCAGCAGCATGTTTGGTATAATGAATCTCCATGGTTAAAGCGTCTATAAAAGGTTCTAATGCAGCAAATCCATAAGGCAATGGTTGTTGTAAATACTCATTAGCGTTGAATGAATTAGCTGGGCTCCATTGAGTAAATATAGGTAGGGCAGCCATTGCTATACCTGCTTTACTAGAAGTTTTTAAAAATTGGCGTCTATTTTGGTTGTTGTTTGACATAAAATTATTTTTTAAAGTACTTCTGTAAAGTTACTTTAATTGGATGTAAAAGTCGGTAGTAAAATTCCTGGTTAAATAATTGCGAATCGCGCATGGCTTTGTAGGTTAAAAATAGACCAACAGGGATCAAAACCGCAGAAGGCATCCACATTCCAAAATACACGGTCCATTCACCCGATTTTGCAAATTTTTCACCAAAATTGTTGAGTAAGAAAAAGACAACAAAAAATATGATCGCAAATACCATAGGGGTACCTAGGCCCCCTTTTCTTATAATAGAACCTAGCGGTGCACCAATCAAAAACAAAACAATGCACGCAAAAGATAAAGTAAACTTTCGATGCCATTCAATGGCATGCAAGGAGGCAACGGTTTCATTTTGCTTATAAATTTCACTTAGCGTTGCCATACTGGATTGGATGGAAGTAAACTGAAATCCGAGCGATTCATGAACTCCACGAGAAATAGAGTCTGGGATAAGTAGCTTAAAATTATTTAAATTGGGAATATTTTTTTGTGCTAAAAAAACTTGGTTGCTGTCTTTATATTTTAGAAAACGAAGCATTGGCGCTAAATCTTCAGTAATCCTTTTAATATAAAATTTGTCTTTCCCTTTAAGTGAATCCAAAGCAGTTCTTAATTGCCTAACACTTAACATTTTAGGGTCGTAAATATTGTCCCCACTTTTATTTATTTCAAAGCTTTTTAGGTCGAATACTTTTTTATATTCTTTAAAATAGAGTCTAGTAAATTCAGTATTGGTAGTAGCTCTAGCGCCTCTTTCCTGGTATCTCCAGCCATTGTACATGATAAATTCTAAAAACTTTTTATTAGAGGAGACCCGCATCACACCCGATTCAGCAATAATAAAATTGTCTTGCAAGCCATATCTTTTTTCAAAAATTACAATGTTGTGCATGATACTATCATTACTTTCTTTTTTCCCTAGTTTGATTACATAACCGTCTATTTTATCATAAAAAACACCTTCTTTTAAATCAATGGCAGGCTTGGCGATGATAATTTCATACTTCAAATTACTTAGTTTCATTTGCGTAACTGGTATGATGTTATTTGCAAATAAAAATGCGATGCCAGCTAAAAAAATGGTGAAAATAAATAAGGGGCGCATAAATCGAACCAAAGGAATACCTGCAGCTTTAATTGCTATCAACTCAAAACTTTCCCCCATATTGCCAAAAGTCATAATAGAAGAGAACAACAATGCAAGCGGTAGAGCAGTGGTCATGGTACTTACAGAAACCAATCCAATTAATTCCAAAATAGTCAAAAGATCTAAACCTTTACCTACTAAATCGTCAATGTATAACCAAAAGAATTGCATCGTCAGCACAAAAGTCGAAATAGCGAGTGCTGCTAGAAAAGGGCCTATAAAAGCCTTAAGAATTAGTATGTCTAATTTTTTGAACAATGTGTTGTAGTGCTAACTACCTATGCGATGAAAGAGTTCTTTAATCTGATATTCCCAAAGTCTACTTTGGTCTTTGATTTCATTTTTTTCAGCAAAGTCTTTCACGATTAAAATAGTTTGATTAGAGATTTCTGTTTTTTCTATTCTAAATTCAAAATACTCATTTTTTTCACCATGCAACCATTTAAACTTTATAAATTTATCTGGTTCTTGATCTAATAATTCTGCCTTATCTGGCACACCTCCATTCCAGGAGAAACTAAAAACATTTTCCCATTCATCTACTTTATCTGCAAACCATTCTTGCAATCCAGATGGAGTGGAAAGAAATTCAAAAAGTATATTGGGTGAACATCTCACCGGAAATTCAAGTGTAAATAACTGTTTCTTACTCATATATAACTAACTCCTCTTTATTATTTGGTTCGTTTAATGCAATAATATTAAATAAAGATTAGGTTCCAAGTATTTTTTATTGTTTATTAGTTAACAAACTGTCAAGACGAAGTTAATATTAATTAAAATCCTATATATAATATTGATAATCAAATAGTTAATATGAATTATAGTTGAAAAAATGACGACATAAATAAAGTATTTATACTTTGTTATTAGTTCATGTTTAGCTCCACTTGATCACTTATCTTTGTTCCCCTAATGAAATTGTATGTTTAATAGTTTGAGTGAAAAATTAGAATCTGCGTTTAAACACCTGAAAGGTCAGGCTAGAATTAACGATTTAAATGTCGCGAATACCTTAAAAGATATTCGTAAAGCACTTTTAGATGCCGATGTGAATTTTAAAATTGCCAAAGAATTTACCGATAGTATTAAAGAAAAAGCGATTGGCGCAAAAGTAATTAACGCAATTAGCCCAGGTCAATTGATGACCAAAATAGTTCAAGATGAATTGACTGCCTTAATGGGTTCTGAAGCTGCTAAATTGGATTTGTCTAAAAGCCCTACCATTATTTTGGTCGCAGGCTTACAAGGTGCTGGAAAAACTACTTTTTCTGGTAAATTAGCGTCTTTTTTAAAAGCACAAAAAAAGTCACCACTATTAGTTGCTGCCGATATTTACCGACCTGCTGCCATGGATCAATTGACCGTTTTAGCAGAACAAATTGGAGTTGATATTTTTGTAGAACGTGAAAATAAAGACGCGGTTTCTATAGCAAATAATGCCGTTTTGTATGCAAAAGCGAATAATAAAAATGTAATTATAATAGATACTGCGGGTCGTTTGGCAGTAGATGAAGTAATGATGAATGAGGTGACCAATATTAAAAATGCCATTCAACCACAAGAAATTTTATTTGTAGTAGATGCCATGACAGGGCAAGACGCAGTCAATACTGCAAAGGCTTTCAACGATCGTTTAGATTTTACTGGGGTCGTCTTAACTAAGTTGGATGGAGATACAAGAGGGGGTGCAGCGCTTTCTATTAAGTACACTGTAAATAAACCAATTAAGTTTATGAGCAGTGGGGAGAAAATGGAAACGCTAGATATTTTTTATCCTGAGCGAATGGCGCAAAGAATTTTAGGGATGGGTGATATTACTTCTTTAGTTGAAAAAGCACAAGAACAATACAATGAAGCGGAAGCCAAAAAATTAGAAAAGAAAATTCGAAAGAATCAATTTGACTTTGAAGATTTTTTAACGCAGATTCAGCAAATTAAAAAGATGGGGAATTTGAAAGATATTATGGGCATGATACCGGGCATGGGAAAAAGTTTAAAAGACATCGATTTAAAAGACGATGCATTTAAAGGGGTAGAAGCCATCATTCAATCTATGACCGTGTTGGAAAGACGTAATCCTGATGTTTTAAATCCGAGTAGAAAACAAAGAATTGCCAAAGGAGCAGGCAAAGATCTTGGGGAAATCAATGCATTTATAAAACAATTTGACCAAATGAAGCAAATGATGAAACAAATGAGTGGGTCGATGCCAGGCGGTCCAATGGGTGGTAAAATGCCAGGCTTAAGAAGATAAATAATTGATAACCAATCTAATTTAGGATAAACTTGTATCGTATTTCCCTTTCTCTTATATTTGCACTCAGTTAACCCTATTTAATAACGCCACTAAATTTCTATTTAAAATGGCAGTAAAGATCAGACTACAGCGTCATGGTAGTAAAAAAAGGCCTTTCTACTTTATAGTAGTAGCCGACGGACGCGCACCAAGAGATGGTAAATTCATCCAAAAAATTGGTACTTACAATCCTTTAACAGTTCCAGCTACGATTCAATTAGATCGTCAAAAAGCTTTAGAGTGGTTAAACAAAGGAGCAGTTCCAACCGACACAGTTCATAACATTTTATCTTACAAAGGAGTACTTTATTTGAAGCACTTACTTCGTGGAGTTAAATTAGGATTGTTTGATGATGCTACTGCAATGACAAAGTTTCAAACCTGGTATGCAGAGCATGAAGCAAAAATTGCAAATACCAGCGATTCACACAAAAAAGCACAAGCGGCTAAAAAAGTGTATGTACCGGTAGTAAAAAAAGTGGCGGAAGTAACAGCAACCGTTGAAGAAACAACAGAAACACCAGCTGAATAATTTTTAAATTAAAATAGCTTTAAAACCCTGGTTTCCTTTTGGAAGCTGGGGTTTTTTCTTGAACGACCGGCTCTGCTGTAAAAGTTTTAAATTTGTATATGAACAATTATGTACACATTGGCAAAATGGTTGCTCCACATGGAGTCGCTGGGCAAATTATTTTGGAACATGCTTTAGGGAGATCTATTTCATTTAAAGGAATAACTACTCTATTTATTGAAAAAAATGCAGCTAGTTTCATTCCTTATTTTATTGAATCTGCAAGTGCAAAAACGGAAACCATAACTCATTTGCAAATGGAAGGTATCTCCACAAGAGAAGCAACATCGATGCTAATTGGGAAAAAGGTATGGTTGCCACAACCCGATTTTCAAAAATTAGTGAATAAAAATTCACCCTTGGCACTACTTGGGTATACCGTTCAAGAAAATGGCAACAGCATTGGTGTCATTCAAGAAGTGATAGAACAGCCGCATCAATTATTGGTGACGATTCTTTATCAAGGTCAAGAAGCCTATATCCCATTACACGAAGGAAGTTTGAAAGGGGTAGATCATGTTAAGAAAACAGTGATTGTGGAGCTTCCTGACGGTTTATTGGATTTATATAGCCCAGAATCGCCAATTTCTTAGCATGGGGTTACTTATTGCTTTGTGCTGAATTACCTATTTTTTCCGATAAGAAAAAAATTTTAAAAAAAATAGTATAAAAGTCTACTAAATTGGTAGATAAATAATTATCTTTGTATTATAATTATAAAAAACATAAGAATATGAGTTTAAGATTAGGCGATATCGCACCAGATTTTAAAGCCAAAACAAGTATTGGCGACCTTAGTTTTCATGAATATTTAGGAGATAGTTGGGGAATATTGTTTTCTCACCCTGCCGATTTTACACCAGTTTGTACCACTGAATTGGGTCGTACCGCAGCTTTACAAGAAGAATTTGCCAAGCGCAATGTAAAGGTGTTGGCATTAAGTGTGGATGGAGTGGACAGTCATAAAAAATGGATCAATGACATAAATGAAACACAACACGTATCTGTTGGGTTCCCCATCATTGCTGACGAAGACAAGTCTATTGCCAATGCATATGATATGATTCATCCAAATGCTTCCGAAACATTTACCGTTCGTTCTTTATTTATTATCGGACCCGATAAAAAAATAAAATTAACCATAACTTATCCGGCTTCTACAGGAAGAAATTTTGTTGAAGTATTAAGAGTGATTGATTCTTTACAACTTACTGCCAATTATAGTGTGGCTACACCAGCTAATTGGATTGAAGGGGAAGATGTAATTGTCGTACCTGCAGTTAAAACGGAAGACGCTTTAGTGAAATTTCCTAAAGGATTAAATATTGTTAAACCTTATTTACGCTATACACCTCAGCCAAATAAATAGTTTTTATAAATTAACTCACGCACTATTCCATTTATCCAACTGCTTTAAACAAGCTGTTAAATCTTTAGGTAAGGGCGCTTCAAATCGGAGCTCCTTTTCTTTATAGGTAAAAGTCAAAGTATGTGCATGTAAAGCTTGTCTAGCCATTAAAGGTCTTTCTTCCTCCTCGACTTTACTCAATTTAAAATTTTTCTTTTTGATAGCAGATAATAATAATTTTTCTCCATCCCCATAGATATCATCAGCCACGATTGGATGTCCTATTTGTTTTGCATGTAGTCTAATTTGATGGGTGCGTCCTGTATGAATTTGGAAATTGACCCAAGCGTATTGTTTATAGTTTTTCAAAACTGTAAAAGTAGTGAGTGCGGCTTTTCCTTTCGCATTAATGACCATAGTCCCTTTTTTTACTGGGTGTTCCATGATGGGATTGTCAATACTTCCTTCTTGAGCAGGCCTACCTTTTACCAATCCTAAGTATTTTTTTTCAATGGTTCTTCCTTCAAATAATTCACTTAAAAGCTGATGTGCTGCTGCGTTTTTTGCAAAAAGAATTAAACCACTGGTGTATTGGTCTAAACGATGAACTGTAAAAATTTCTCCATACTTTTCTTGCAACATGGATTTAAGAGAAATTTCTTTTCCAAAACGGTCAGGAATACTAAATAAACCAGCAGGCTTGTTTAGAACTATAATGTCTTCATCTTCAAATAAAATATTTAACATGCTAGTATTAATTGGAAGACTTTCTGGTGAAAGATTTATTCATAAACTTTAATAACCTTACTTCTTTCTCCGCTAAGAAACGCCATTTACCTCGATCAACATTTTTCTTAGTTAAATTTGCAAACATGACTCTATCCAAGTGTCTTACATCATAACCTAGATGTTCAAAAATGCGGCGTACAATTCTATTTCTACCACTGTGAATTTCAATGCCAATAACATTTTTAGACGTGTTTGATAAGTAACTTACTGCATCTGCTGCAATAAATCCGTCTTCTAAGTTAACGCCTGCTGCAATGGATTCCATGTCTGCTTTAGTAACTGGTTTGTCCAAAGTAACTTCGTAAATCTTTTTTATTTCGTAGGAAGGGTGGGTTAATTTTTGTGCCAAATCTCCATCGTTGGTTAAAATTAAAACACCAGTAGTATTTCTATCCAATCGGCCTACTGGAAACATTCTTTGAGTAGTGGCGTTTTTAATAATATCCAAAACTGTTTTTCTGCCTTCTGGATCGGATGCAGTACAAATATAATCTTTGGGTTTATTTAGTAAAATATAAACAGGTGTTACTTGCAATTGCAATACTTTTCCTTTTAGTCTTACTACATCTTTATATTGTACTTTGTAACCTGGCTCTAAAACGATGTCTCCATTGACTGCTACCTGCCCCGCTTTCACCAATTCTGCTGCTTCACGACGTCCTGAAATACCTGCATGTGCAATGTATTTGTTTAAAGGCATTTGTTCAAAAGGGGCTTCGGTTGAAGCGGTTACTTTTCCAATGGATGCGGTTCTTTTTTCATCAGCACGGTCCATAGAAGCAGGAGTTCTTTTATTGCTAGGACTAGGCTTCGCATTATAAGAAGGTTTTAATTCGCCATATTTTGGAGCTGCATTTTTATGCGAAAAAGTGGGAGCGGTTTTATTAGAGGGGATCCTTCTTTTATTATTTCCCAAAGGTTCTACAGGAATACCTCTTTCTTTGTCTTTTTTTCTTTGACGCATGGCCTCTCCCGCAGCCCTCATTTCTACTTTGGCTTTCTTCTTTTCTTGTCTGTATTCTTCTTTAACAGCACTTCCTTTTTTTTTATTTGAAAACTTATCAAAGTTGTCAGATCTTTTATTATTCATTAAAAGTAGTATTAAAAATTATCCTTGTTGGCCAATTGTCCACAAGCTGCATCAATGTCCTTCCCTCTACTTCTTCTTATTCTAACATTTACTCTATTTTTTTGTAAAATTTCTACAAAACGTTCAAAGCCATCTTCGTCTGGTTTGTCAAATGGAAAAACATCTACCGGATTGTATTCAATTACATTAATTAAATCTGCTGGCACTTGTCGGTAAATCTTGGTAAGTTCTTCGGCGTCTTTTTCTGAATCATTAAAATCTTTAAATAAGATGTATTCAAAAGTTACTTCACTACCTGTTTTTTTATAAAAATAATTTAATGCTTCAATCAATGATTTGATATTATTACTTTCATTAATAGGCATGAGTTCATTTCGCTTTTTATCATTGGCCGCGTGTAAAGATAAGGCCAGTTTAAATTTAACGTTGTCGTCACCCAATTGTCTAATTTGTTTTACGATTCCAGCGGTTGAAACGGTAATTCGCTTAGCACTCATTCCTAATCCATTGGGGGAAGTAATTTTTTCTATGGCTTGAAGCACATTGTGGTAGTTCATTAATGGCTCTCCCATTCCCATAAACACAATATTGCTTAAATGCTTATCATACGTGGCTTGGCTTTGTTGAAGAATATAAACTACTTGATCATATATTTCGTCAAATGTTAAATTTCTTTTTCGAGTCATGGTTCCTGTTGCACAAAATTTACAACTTAAGCTACAACCTATCTGAGAAGAAACACATGCTGTTTTACGAAGGGCTGTTGGAATAAGCACTCCTTCAATCATATGATCGTCAAAAGTTTTGAAACGTGTTTTTAAAGTGCCATCATCACTTAATTGAGTGGTACTAATGGTTAGTGCAGGCAATTGATAATGGTCTTCTAATTGCATGCGTAAATCCTTACTTAAGTTGGTCATTTCGTCAAAGCTATGGGCATGTTTTTGCCACAACCATTCAACGATTTGCTTTACTCGAAATGGCTTTTCTCCCAGTTTACCAATAAAACGTTCAATATCAGCCACTTCGACTTGTCTAATATTCTCTCTTTTCTTCTCCATAATGCAAAGATACTTGATCGGATTTGGATACTTTTAAATCTTTTTTTAGGGGTTTGTTCTGATTCTTTTTTCGAAGGATATTATTTTATTATTAAAGGAGCTCATTTTCATCAAATTCGGTATCTTTTTACTTATTTTCGAATGCACTTTTGTTTGTCAAAAATATAAAAATAGATAACTATGAAAAAAATTCTTCTAATGGCTTCAATTATGTTGGGGGTCCTATTTTCCGTTCAGGCTCAAAACACTTCTTTAAAAGATTATTTTGGAAAATATACTTTCCCAGAGGGAAGTCCAGTAACTGAAATAAGTATCACTGCAGAAGATTCCTTGCTTACAATCATTTCCGCAATGGGTTCTACTGCACTAGATAAAAAAGGAATTGATACTTTTTATTTAGCAGCTTATGATGCACCAGTTGTTTTCAAAAGAGATGCCAACAATACGGTAGTATCCATTTCTATTACAGTTCAAGGTATGGAATTGGTAGGGAAAAAAGAAGATGCTACAGTAGCCTATAAAAAGGAAGAGTTTATTGGCGAACTATGGGCAAGTAGATTAAAATAAATTTAGAATTTATAATGAACTAGCTCGCTAAATGGTATAGTGATTTGAATGCCTGTGCTAATATTTTTTAAAGCACATTCTTTCTTTGCCAATTCCTCAGTTCCAATAATAATTACATTGGGAATACCTTTTTTCTCAGCATATTTAAATTGCTTGTCAAACTTACTCTTCTCAGGGTAAATTTCACAAGCAATTTTTTTATTTCTAAGTAGCGCCATTTGTTCATAGGCGGCTTGGGCTTCCCCCTCCCCTAAATTAAAAAATAATACTTGAGTGGTTTGTTCAATGGAGGGAGGAAATAATTTTTTTTCTTCCATCACATCATAAATACGATCTACCCCAAAGCTAATTCCAACCCCTGGAATATTGGGAACCCCAAATAAGCTGGTTAAATCGTTGTAACGCCCGCCACCTCCTATGCTTCCCATATCGGTGTCCAAAGCTTTTACTTCAAAAATAAGCCCGGTGTAATAGTTTAATCCTCTTGCTAAAGTAAAATCGGCTACCAGTTGTTTACTCATTCCACTAGCAGCATGGTATTGTAGCACATAATTTAATTCTTGTATTCCTTTTAACACACTTTCATTATTGCCCAATAATTTTTGTAGTTGTTCAATTTTTTCTTCATTGGTTCCAGCAATGGTTAAATAGGCTTGAATTATTTGTTGTTGTAAATCGGAAAATCCTTTTGAATTTAATTCTTCCTGGACTTTTTCCCATCCTATTTTATCTAATTTGTCAATAGCTATGGTGAGGTCAATTAATTTTTCTTCCCCGCCGCAAAATTGGGCCAATCCCAATAAAATTTTTCGGTTGTTCATTTTAACAGCAACTGGTAATTTCAAATTTGAAAAAGCGGTTAAATACACCGACATTAAATCTACTTCGTTTAGTAAACTATCACTCCCTACTACATCCGCATCGCATTGATAAAACTCTCTATATCTTCCTTTTTGAGGACGATCTGCGCGCCAAACAGGTTGTATTTGGTATCTTTTAAATGGGAACGTTAAAGATCCATGATGCATGGCTACATATCTTGCAAATGGAATAGTTAGATCATATCTTAATGCACGTTCGGTAAGGGCCAGACTGCTTTTACCTTCGAATAATTTTTCTACCCCTTCTAAAGTTTGTTGCTTTTTTTGTGGGAGGTCTAATCCATTATTTAAGATCTTAAAAATCAATTTGTCACCTTCTTCTCCATACTTACCCATCAAGGTTTCCAGGTTTTCCATTGCCGGCGTTTCCAATGCTTGAAACCCATACAATTCAAAAACCGATTTTATGGTTTGAAATATATAGTGTCGTTTTTGCACTGTTGCTGCATTAAAATCTCTGGTGCCTTGTGGCAGAGATGGTTTACTCATGCTAAAAAATTTATAAGTAAAGATAAAATTTTTAAATTCATCGGCTATTAATTGTTTAAATTGCCCTTTAAATTAGCATTATATGGAAAATGGACCAAGAGAAAAATCGGAGCGCTCTTACCGAATTTTTAGAAGTATTTATGATTTCACCATGGCGCTACTAATTTTAGGTTGCGGAGTGCTCATGTTGGGGGCTAAATGGTTTAAAATGGAGGCTTTAATAAATGCGGGGTCCGACTTTAGGAATATTTTTGGAGCACTTTGTTTATTGTATGGAGGCTTTCGTTTATATCGAAGTATCCAGCAAGCTTATTAGGGACAATGGTCTTTCCACATTTTAATTAAAAAATTATGCGTTCCATTATTGCACTCATTTTAACTACCTGCTTGCTCAATTCATGTTCAGTAAGTGAAACTGAAAAAGCGTTGGAATCTACCTCTGAAGGGACCATTTCAATTTCGGTAGAAGAGAGTTTTAAACCATTTATAGATCAAGAATTAAAAGTATTTGCCTCTAGCTTTCCTAAAGCAAAAATTAAAGTGCAATATAAATCTGAAATTGAGTGTTTTAAAGACTTTGCACAAGATAGTACTAGAATGATCTTTGTAACAAGAGGGTTGGACAAAAGAGAACAAGCGCATTATAAAAATCAACTTGGGTTTGCACCGACTTTTGGCGTTCTTGCCTACAACGCAATTGCAGTAGTGGTTCACCAAAAGGCCAAGGACAGCATTTTTACATTACAAGATTTACACGATCGACTTATTGGTAAAAATACACAACAGGTGGTTATGGATGGGAACCACTTAACAGGGATTGTTCGTTTTTTAAAAGACAGTTTAGTAAAAGAAGATAAATTAGGAAAAAATGTAATGGCTGCAAATGGAAGCAAGGAAGTAATGGAGTATTTAAAAAACAATCCCAATGCCATAGGTTTTGTTGGCATGAACTGGATTGGAGACCATTATGATCCCAGCCAAGCATCCAATAGACGTCAATTAAAGATGGCTAAAGTGGAGTGTACCCTATGTGCAGAAAAGGGATTATTTGCCTCCCCCTCTCAAGCTACCATTAGTTTAGGCCAATATTCTTTATCGCTACCTATCTATTATATTTTAAAGGAAAATGCGCCTGGTTTGGGGTCTGGCTTACTTAATTTCATGAGTTTGGAGAGAGGACAGCTTATATTTAGAAGGGCATTCTTAGTGCCTGCTAAAATGGGATTTCAGAAACGCAATGGTTTAATAAACTAGTCTTTATTAAAAACTAGCAGTTTAAAGTTTAGTTCATAAAAAATTAATGGGTTTCTAGCGAAAAAATTAATAATTTTAGAACCTACAATTGAATCTATTTCGCACAATAGGGAGGGGTTATGCCAAGCTATTGCTCAAAATAAATAAAAATGTAATATTATTTTGTATCAATATAAATAAAGCAAGTGATGAAAAAATTGGTTTCTATGTTTATTGGATTTGTTTTTGTAGCGACAAGTATGTTAGCTCAAACAACAGCATCCCCTTTGGCTGAGGGCATAAAATTATTGAATTACGAAAAAAATAAGTCGGCACTTACTTTTTTTAAAGAAGCAGTAGCTAAAAATCCTACTGATGGAGAAACAATTTTCTGGTATGGACAGGCGTTGTTGGCACAAAATTACAATGGTATCCCAACTGCTGAAGCCATCCATAAAACAAAGGAAGTGTATCAAAATGCACTACAAGCAAAAGGGAATGATCCTTGGTTATTAGTGGGTATGTCTCATGTTCAATCATTAGAAGGAGCGGAGAATAATGCAGTAAAACAAAATTTAGAAGTCGCTATCACCACCACTTTAAATACCAAAGGAAAATTTAAAGGGAAACCAAATCAAGATATTATTAATGCCATTGGGCATGTTTATGCCGAACTTCCAATTAATATAGGAGACCATCGTTATGCGATTGATAAGTTAAAAGAAACAGCAAGCGCTTATGAGGTCGTACTTCCTAGTATCTATATTAATTTAGGTATTAATTATTTAAAAATAGGGGGTGAATATGGGGGTGATGCGGTAACAGCATTTCAAAATGCAATCAATAGTGACCCGAAAAACGCCTACGCTTATTATAGAATTGGTAAAATTTATCAAACACAAAGCAATAAAGAATCGCTAGAAGAAAATTATAGAAAAGCAATTGAGGCCGATCCAGGTATTGCACCTGTTTATTTTTCTTTGTATACTTATTATGCAGACATCAGTACTAGCTTAGCTAAAACCAATTTGGATTTGTTTTTAAACTATGCAGATAAGGATCCTATATTCGAATATTTTAGTGCTGATTATTTATATCGATCTGGACAGTTTGATCAGTCATTACAAAAAGCAAAAGCCATGGAAGCGGCTGGTAATTTAACCATCTTCCCTACCTTGGCGGTTTTGTTAGCAAAAAACTATGATCACAGTGGAGATTCAATACTTGCCAAGTCTTATATAGAACCCTATATCAACAATACCCCTACCGATAAAATTTTAAATACAGATTACGAATTGGCGGTAAAAATATTATCTCGTTTCAGTGGCAATCAAAGTGCCTTGGCTGCTTTATTAGAGAAGGCTGTTGCTGCCGATACCAGTAAGGTAAATAAATTAAAATATTATAAGTTAGGTGTTGATATGTTTGAAAAAGCTACGATGTATGGAGATGCTTTAAAATGGTATACCAATTTAATTAACCTAAAAGGTTCAAAAGCAGAATTTGATTACTATAAATTAGCTAGCCTTGCTTTGAACGCAAAGAATGGCCCTGTGACCATGGAGGTAGCCAAACAATATGTGGACGCATTTCCAGAAAAGCCACAGGGGTATAATTTTAATACCAAAGGAGCTGCTTTAATTGATACCGCCAATAATCAAGGAATACTTTTTGAAGCAGTCAATTTTCAAAACCAATTCTTATTAAAGGATAGTGTCAAGAATAAGCAAGCCTTGATTAATAATTACTACACCTTAATTGGTTATTATAATGAAACAAAAGGGTATGACAATGCGGTGCTTATGTGCGATAAAGTACTTGAATTAGTTCCCAATGACCCAACTACTTTACAAGCTAGGGCTCAGTTTGTTAAAAATGCTGAAATTATCAAAAAAATGCAAGCAGCAAAGGGTGCAAAAGCCGCTACGGCAGACACCACCGCACCCAAGAAAAACTAACCATTTTAAGGCAATGCTAAACTGTTAGCAATTTTCATAAATAATTTAAAAAAACTCCCTATTTATAGGGAGTTTTTTACTTTAGGTGCCTTCCTTTGCGTATTTTTGCGGCACCTAAACCAAACGTATGAATTTGCTGCAGTTTTTGATTTCAATAAATGAAACAAACAGCGCTAATAATTACTTACCAATTGCACTACAGTTGTTATTTGCAGGTGGCTTTGTGTCACTAATGTTGTTGGTTTCTAATTTCTTAGGTCCCAAACGAAAAACAAGCGACAAATTAGAAAATTTTGCCAGCGGTATTGAAACACACGGAGATGCTAGATCACCCATGGCGATTAAATATTTTTTGGTGGCAATATTGTTTGTATTGTTTGATGTAGAGGTTATTTTCTTTTATCCTTATGCCGTTAATTTTAAAAGTTTAGGTTGGGCTGGTTTTTTTGAAGTGGTTTTATTTGTTGCTTTTTTCTTGGTGGGATTTATATACATCATTAAAAAGGGAGCATTACAATGGGAAGATTAAGTATAAAAAATTAAAATAGAAGTATGCGTCCTGTTCGATTTAATTTAAATCCAAAAGAAGCTGAAATTTCAGAAGCTATTTCTATGGGCAAAGCGCCCGATGGAGTACCTGGTGATGGTTTTTTTGCAACCCAATTAAGCTCAGTGGTGGGACTTGCAAGAAAAAATTCTTTATGGCCTTTACCTTTTGCTACTTCCTGCTGTGGTATTGAATTTATGGCCACTATGGCTTCTCATTATGATTTATCTCGCTTTGGTTCGGAGCGCGTGGGTTTTTCCCCTCGTCAATGTGATTTATTAATGGTAATGGGAACCATTGCTAAAAAAATGGCGCCCGTTTTAAGGCAAGTCTATTTGCAAATGGCGGAGCCTCGTTGGGTAATTGCAGTGGGTGCTTGTGCATCAAGTGGTGGTATTTTTGATACCTATAGTGTATTGCAGGGTATTGATCAAGTGATACCTGTAGATGTATATGTACCAGGATGCCCTCCTCGTCCAGAAGCAATCATAGATGGATTTATGAAAATTCAAGAGTTAGTAGGGCAAGAAAGTATTCGAAGAAGAAATAGCGAAAAATATAAAGACTTGCTAAACAGCTACGGCATCCAATAAATTGTATAATTTTTTTGAATAAAAAATGGCATTAACCAACGATACGATACAAAATAAATTAGTTGAAAAATTCGGAGACCAAGTGTCGAATTTCTCAACAGCGTCTGGTATTTTATCTTTTGAATCTGCTAAAGAGCTCAATTTAAAAATACTTCAGTATTTATATGAAGAACCCATTTTAGGTTTCACTTTCTTAACCGATTTATGTGGGGTTAATTATCCAGATAATAAGGGAGCTGAATTAGTGGTAGTATATCATTTGCATAATTTTTCAGAAAACATTCGTTTGCGTTATTCTGTTAGTACTTCTATAGACGAAACGAACGTATTTACGGCTAGTAAAATATTTGAAAGTGCCAATTGGATGGAACGTGAAACTTATGATTTTTTTGGAATCAATTTTATAGGGCATCCTAATCTAAAACGTATTTTAAATGTAGACGAAATGGACTATTTCCCATTAAGGAAAGAATATCCATTAGAAGATCAAACAAGAATAGACAAGGATGATGAAATGTTTGGAAGGGGTTAAATAAAAATAAAAAAGTTAAGGCAAAATCAATAATGGAACAGCATACTCATATTACTTTACCTAAGGGGTCTATTGAAAAAAATACGACCACTTTAAATATTGGTCCCACCCATCCTGCTACGCATGGGGTGTTTCAAAATATTATGGAAGTGGATGGTGAGCGCGTGGTTTCGACAGAACAAACGGTGGGATATATTCACCGCGCTTTTGAAAAATTAGCAGAACGTAGGCCATTGTATCAGATTACGCCTATTACGGATAGATTGAACTATTGCAGCAGCCCGATTAATAATATGGGATGGCATATAACTTGCGAACGTTTTTTAAAATTAACGCTACCTAAACGGGTAGATTATTTACGTGTTATTATTATGGAGTTGGCGCGCATATCAGACCATTTAATTTGTAACTCAATCGTTGGCGTGGATACTGGTGCTTACACTGGATTTTTGTATGTGATGCAATACCGAGAATTAATTTATGAAATATATGAAGAAGTTTGCGGGTCCCGTCTTACTACTAATATTGGCCGTATTGGTGGCTTTGAAAGGAATTTTACAAATACAGCGTTTACGAAACTCGAGAAATTCTTAAACGAGTATCCTAAAGTGTTGCGTGAATTTGAAAATTTATTTGCACGCAATAGAATTTTCATGGATCGAACACAAGGCACGGGTGGTATTAGCGCAGCGCGTGCTTTGAATTATGGTTTTACAGGGCCAAATTTAAGAGCCACTGGGGTAGACTATGATGTACGTGTGCAACAACCATACAGCAGTTATCAAGATTTTGATTTTAAAGTGCCCGTGGGCACAACCGGTGATAATTACGATCGTTTTTTAGTGCGCAATGCAGAAATGTATGAAAGTATTTCAATCATAAAGCAAGCTTACCAAAAAATTCAAAACTTTAAAGGGGAGGAAGCGGAAGTGTATCATGCAGATGTACCTGAATATTACTTACCAAAGAAGGAAGATGTTTATACAAAGATGGAAGCACTTATCTGGCATTTTAAAATTATCATGGGGGAAATAGAATTACCTAAAGGTCAAATTTATAGTGCAGTAGAAGGGGGCAATGGGGAACTAGGTTTTTATTTAATCAGTGATGGTGGACGCACTCCATTTAGATTACATTTTAGAAGGCCTTGTTTTATTTACTACCAAGCTTTTGAAGAATTGATTAAAGGAGGGATGCTAAGTGATGCGGTGGTAACCATGAGTAGTTTGAATTTGATTGCAGGAGAGTTGGATGCATAACTTTCTAGTTATGCTGAATTGGGAACTAGTGTTGAGTGGTAGAAAAAAATAATTATTGAGAAAATGAAATTTTTATATGAGTCTTCAATTTAATAACGAACAAATGGCCGAGTTTAATCGCATGGTAGTTCGTTATCCAGAAGGGAAACAAAAAAGTGCATTGCTACCGGTGTTGCATTTAGCACAAGATAGTTTTGGAGGCTGGTTGCCAACAGAAGCAATGGATTATGTCGCAAGCTTATTAAATATAGAACCTATTGAAGTGTATGAAGTGGCTACATTTTATAGCATGTATAATTTAAAGCCAGTCGGGAAGTTTGTATTTGAAGTTTGTCAAACAGGTCCATGTATGATTAGTGGTTCTGATTCTATTATAGCATATATACAAAAGCAATTGGAAATCAAACCAGGAGAAACAACCAAGGACGGAATTTTTTCTTTAAAACTAGTGGAATGTTTGGGGGCTTGTGGTTATGCGCCCATGATGCAGGTAGGCAAAATTTATAGAGAACATTTGACAAAAGAAAAAGTGGATGCAATTATTGCAGAATATAGAATGCAAGTAGTAGCGTAAAATTAGAAAAGATAAAGTAGCAACAATGGGTGTAAAATTATTATTAGAAAAAGCCAACGTGCCAGGAATTCGAACTTATGATGTATACCGTCGTGAGGGTGGATATGTGGCTGCTGAAAAAGCGTTGAAGGAAATGACCATTGAATCTATTGTAGAAGAAGTTAAAAAAAGTGGACTAAGAGGAAGAGGGGGAGCTGGTTTTCCTGCAGGAATGAAATGGAGTTTTATCGCAAAACCAGAGGGGGTGCCACGTCACTTGGTTTGTAATGCTGACGAAAGTGAGCCTGGTACTTTTAAGGACCGTTACTTAATGGAATTTTTACCACACTTATTAATTGAAGGATTATTAATTTCTTCCTATGCTTTGGGATCTAATGATACCTATATCTACATCAGAGGAGAGTATGCATGGGTGGCAACCATATTAGAGGAAGCCATACAAGAAGCAATAAAAAATGGATGGTTAGGAAAAAATATTTTAGGTTCTGGATTTGATTGTATGATTCATGTGCATCGTGGCGCAGGCGCCTATATTTGTGGGGAAGAAACAGCCTTGATAGAATCTTTAGAAGGTAAAAGAGGCAATCCTCGTATCAAACCTCCTTTTCCTGCTATTCAAGGATTGTGGATGCGCCCAACGGTGGTGAATAATGTAGAAACCTTGGCAGCAGTAGTGCCAATTATTAAAATGGGGGGAGAGGCGTATGCAAAAATTGGGGTAGGACGTTCAACGGGTACCAAACTAATTTCTGCCTGTGGTAATATTAATAAACCAGGGGTGTATGAAATTGATATGACAATTTCAGTAGAAGATTTTATTTATAGCGATGAATATTGCGGTGGCATTGCTAACGGTAAAAAATTAAAAGCTTGTATTCCAGGTGGATCCTCTGTTCCAATTTTACCAGCTAACTTATTATTAAAAACTGCCAAAGGGGAAACCCGCTACATGAATTATGAAAGTTTAAGCGATGGTGGTTTTGCAACAGGTTCTATGATGGGTTCTGGAGGTTTTATAGTTTTAGACGAAGACCAATGTATTGTAAAAAACACTTTAACCTTGGCTCGTTTTTATAGACATGAAAGTTGTGGTCAATGCTCCCCATGTAGAGAAGGAACAGGTTGGATGGAGAAGATTTTACAAAAAATAGAATTAGGAAAAGGGGATATGAGCGATATAGATTTATTATGGGATATTCAAAGAAAAATTGAGGGCAATACCATTTGCCCATTAGGAGATGCAGCAGCTTGGCCGGTAGCAGCAGCTATCAGACATTTCCGTGATGAATTTGAATGGCATATCCAAAATAAAGAATTAGCACAAACAAGTAATTTTGGTTTACAACACTATGCAGACCCAATTCATGTGCCTGCATAACATTGCGTAAAACTATGAGTGAACAAACATTATTTAAAGTAACAGTAGACAACATT
>Ga0114958_10000376_pt1 | contig 38325 bp, 37 predicted proteins | sample C_130208_EF_Meta_FD_89577 | JGI IMG/M metagenome (GOLD analysis project Ga0114958, IMG submission 89577) | Freshwater microbial communities from Lake Croche, Canada to study carbon cycling - C_130208_EF_MetaG | ecosystem: Environmental > Aquatic > Freshwater > Lake | place: Lake Croche, Canada... | reverse complement strand
GATGAAGTTGCCGATTTATTGGAAGGCGAGGAAGAAGAAGATCTCGGCTTCAACGAAGTACAGAAGCGGTATTTGCGCGTCTTCAAACAAGTAACAGGGCGGCTCGGTATTAATCCAGAGCCGAACGATTACCGTTCCATGGTTGATCTTCTTGGCCAGTATTTACTCACCCTGATTTCCCGCGAAGAGTATGCGGAACTCTTAAAGGCAAAACGCGTTCGCCAGGATTACGATATTTATTACAATATTCGTTACGTTGCAGCAGTGACGGCGGTGTTACTCATTAATATTCAATGCCGAATTCCAGATTATACCATTTACTATTCTCGCGCAGAATGCAAGGATGGATTCATGGGATTTCCTGTATCTGGGGATGAATCGATGGTCGGCGTGCATTGCGTCACTTCCGTGGTTGCGAGTATTCAAGATAAGGAGGAACCGTGGAATTTGACATCTCTGCAAAAACTGGCCGATATTGGGAAACGCCGCGAAGTCTTGCAACCCATCGTGGTGAAATTAATCGAGGAATTTGTGGAAACGAAACCCTTATACCAATCTGCATTGAAACGGAAACGCGACTACATGAAGAAACTGTTCGGAACGACCACGGGAGTGAAACGGGATACGTTTTCTTCTTCATTTCGCCCAGAACCGTATGTGGTTGTCTCAGAAGCAGCAGCAGCACCCATTTTACCTGAAGGGGCAGCGCCTCATTTTAAAGCGACGGCCTGGATCCGCCAGGCGCATGCCTTGGCGAAAGAAACCACGAATCTCAAAGACGGATCTGTTCTTTCCCAAACCACATCCTGCCTCCATTCCATTCTTCGCCCAAATGAATTCTGGGAAGGACGGTCTATGCCGCCTTTAGCACAAAAGGTGGCTGAAGAGCGGCAGACGCGGACGAAAACACTGGCGACAAGGAATGTATATAAGCCAAAGGAACGGGTGAGTGGAAAAGTGGAAGAGCAGAATTACTACAAGTTATTTTTGGATGTGTGTTACACGGGGGCGAGAAAGGGATTCCCCCACGAACTTGGATTAGGATTAACATGTTTACGCTGCGGCGTCACCTTTGACGAAAATCCGAATCTTCCTGCCGTTGTGGAAAGTCGCCCAGACGTTCAGCGGGTGGAAGAAGAAAAGGTGCGCACGAAACAAAAGGCGGGGCTGGAGCAACAGGGGATTGATATTGGAGCGGATTCCTTCACGGATTTACTTCTTACCTCGCATCGGTTAGCGAAACTCGAGACGCCGAAACCGAAACGTCTGGGGGGGACAGACGCGTTTCTTCAGGAAATGGTGGATCTTCCTGCCTTTGAGGGATGGGGAGGAATGTTAGTAGCAGCAAATAAGGCGTTAGAGGAATTAGGAGAGGTGAGTGAATTGCAGATTGTAAAGGCAGCGGAACCTCTGGTTACCCGTGTTTTGGAATTGGAGGAAGATATTGCGAGGCGCTTAGGGGAGGATGTGAAAGATGCGCTGATCTCCATGACAACTGGGACGGTCGCCCAGACAGGAGAATTCGTTCGCACGTATTTAATCATTCCCTTTCAGCGATGGATCAGTGGAATTAGCCGTGATTCATATTCTATTTTAAAATCCTATACACTTGATTACGAAGCGGAAGAAGCCATTTTAACCAAGGGGATGGGGCGGCATTTATCCCCGCTGTTAGAGGATGCTCCTGAAGGGGTATTGTTAGAGGCTGTACAGACCTTTGTCAAGGAATTATCAACGGCGTGCAATACTCTGTTTCCAAAACTACGGAGTATTTTTGTCAGGGGCGGAGCAACGATGGTGCGCTACATTCTTCGCGCCTACATTATGGGATGCGTGGATCGCTATATCAATCCCAATTTTACATCTGGAACTAACGTCCCGATTGAAAAATTGTATACGAGTGTAAAGAAGGCGCTCTTACGCTATTCCGTAGGAAGCCGAGTTCCCAATGAACGGGAAATCCAGACGCGCTTAGAGGAACGCGTAGAAGAAGAGAAACAATTGTTCATTGGATCCTTGGCTGGAATGACTGCTGAAAAGAAGAAGGTGGAATTGATGAATAAACAGCTGGGAATTGGCAAATGGGCAGTGAAAGATAAAGATATTCGGAAATATAACTCCGAACGATTCTTGGTGGAACAGCGGGAGCGGATTGAAGGAGGATTCGCGGTGGGAGCCGAAGGAGATGTTGGTGCGGATTCTGGGTACGATAATGCCCAGATCGCTGAAGATGATTATTAAGCGGGATATAATTTCTAATAAATAAATATATGGGGTGGAAAAGCTTTTTTCGTTTGCCAGGCCATCGCACTCTTGAGAACAAGTTGAAGAGGGCGCGGGAGAAGGCGATTGCTGCTGGGGAAGTAGGTATTGGTGCGAATACAAGAGTTGTTCCTCAATTAACTATTGGATCTCAGGGTGTTGCCACGAATGGATACGTTCAGGCAAATACAGGGAATACAGCAAATGCCCGCTCCAGAGTGTTTGAACAGAACTTTATCAAGCGTATTCAATCGATGATACTTGGTTCCTTAGGGGAGGAGGGCGTAAAGAAACCTTCATCCCTTACCCCTGCCATGCTTGATTCCTATTCCCGGAAACTCAATAATGCCTCTTCCGAGGCAGAAGCTATTTTATATTATGACGAATTGATTTGTATGATTCCGATTATTATTCTATATGCTGCATTTAAAATTAAGTTTGTGTCGTCTAAGAAAGATCGTAATGAAGCTAGGTCGGCATTAAATAATGCACAAAATTCGGGTGCGAATCTGCATAAGCTAATGCGAGAGGAGCTAGGTCTTAGAGAGGGAAAAGAATTGCGGCAGACTATTCTAAACGTACTTGTTAGCGGAACAGTGTTAGCAGGATTCATTACAGCAACTGTCCTTACGGGAGGGGTGGCTGCGGGCGCCACTGCTGCCTTTGCCATAGCAATGGCAAGTATGAGTGCACCTTTTGTTGGTGGTGCTGCTTACGGAATAATTATTGGTAATCCCTTAGAAAAAGCGAACAGTCGTGCAAATAACAATCTTTGTTCCTTACTCCTGAGAATTTGCAAAATTCTCTTTGAAAAACGTGAGTACATGTTTGAATCATTAATACCAAAACTTAAATTCTGGGGATTTAAACAATCGCAAGTTGATGTATTAGTTGAGACAAATAACAAAACTTACGGGAATGCTAATATGAAAGGGTTTGATGGATTATTACAAGAAAGTCAAGAGTATAGGCATACTAAACCACCAGTAAATATACAACAATTTATACAGGCCTTTATACTGGCGGGTCAAGAAGATACTCCTTTAGCACCCAACGATCCTTTCCCAGAGGAAGTAAGAACGGTTGAGATTCAGTTAAATTCATCCAATACCGTTGTCCACAATAGTTATCGTAATACGGCAAACTTTGGGAAAACCATGCGGAATACAACTGCGCCTAACTATAATGCATCTGTAACTCTTCGGAATGCAAATGCAACGGGCGGAAGGAGGAACCGTACCCGAAGGAACAGAACACGATCCAATACTCGCCGCAGATAGGATGTTTTGTTTTTAGACATAAGATAGATGTGGACGTTCCTTGTGGCAGGATGTATATACTTAGTTGGTGTTGCAGCACTATTAGTCATCCGACCATCGTATATGTTTACTCCGGATGGACTCTGGAAAGAATTTGGGATAGAAAAAGGGGATGAGTATACGCTCTGTCCCGTTTGGCTATTTTGCATTGTCTGGGCGTTTCTCTCTTATTTTATTGCCATGCATCTTTTCCCTGATGATATGGAACCGATGGATATGAGGCCGATGAATGGGAAAGTGGATATGTCAGCCCCCGTTGAATTGCCAAAGGGGTATTATGTCTTAAATAACAAGGCGACTCGATTGGCAGGTGTTCCTAAATACGTCTATCTGGGAGAGGAAGCACCTTAACAGGATCCAATTAATCCCAGTAAGGTATACATGGGTAAAAGTCCACCCCAGAACATCCAATAAGCATACGCATGAGCGAAGCGATGCTTATCTTTCTGAATCGCTTCGAAGGCAAGGACTTGATCTTTTGCTTGCTGATCGTCAGGAAGGCTTATTGGGACTGGAGTATAAGGAAATGCAGATTCAACAATACCAATCAGAAATTCTCCTATAACAGGTATGTATAGCAGAATTGCGGTAAAGAAAATAACACCGGTCGTCATTGCACTAGAAATAGATACAGCGACTGGATTATAGGGACATTTCTGTACGACTTGGAAAATGGAATTGAAGAGAAAGGCAAGGACAAAGGCGACGACGGTGATAATTCCTGCTGATCGTAGGCGGTTAAAGGTATCAAAATAGGAGAAAAGGAAAAACCCGACTGTCGCTAGGACAGCGCCATAGATAATTCCTGTTACATATTTATTTATTTCCGAGGGTCTTTTTCGTGAAGGAGTTGATGCCATTCTAAGGATATATTCGGTTGAAAGTAGAGAGATGGAACCCGGAAACGAAGGGTTTTCTATAAATAAAGTCGTGAAGTTCTTCACTGGGGATACTGCTGCTGGAGCTGCTCCTGCTCCTACTGGATCTAATGCCGCTTCTGCCGCTTCTGCCGCTTCGAACGCTTCTGCCGCTTCGAACGCTTCTGCCAATGCTTCTGCCAATGCTTCTGCCAATGCTTCTGCCAATGCTTCTGCCAATGCTGCTCCAAAACCTGCCAATGGCAATGCTAAAAAGGGTGATACGATAATTAATATTTCTACCATTGTTCCTGGGGCTAATATCAAAGCGAATGCACAATCAAATGTCAAACTGGCTGCAAATGAACCTGTAAAAGAGGTTGCTGCTGCTCCCGCAAATGCTGAGCCTAATGAAGAGTCTGAAGAGGAGTCCGAAGTCGAAGCCAAACCCGAAGTGAAAGAAAAGCCCAAACGAGCAAAACGTGAACCGAAGCCAACCGACAGCAAATCATTTTTCAAAGCCCGTGCAAAAGAGGTAGCCAAGTTCGGATTCACTTCGGAAGGAGATCTTCGTGTTCCCTCGCTCGGAGGTGAAGAAGCAAAGACCATCACCCTTCCCTTTTACAGTCAAGCAACTCCCGAAGAACTCGCTGATATTGACACGAAACGCCGAGAAAGTATTCAGGAAGTCGAAACAGAATACGACGAATTGTGTCGCCAATTAGCCACTGCCCTCGAGGAATGGAAACGCTCAGGTGATTTCACCGATGCCGTCCGTCTCCAACGCGATCTTCTTGCCCTCGATTCCCGTCGAACCAGTCTTCGGTCTCCGTTACGTTGGGGGAAAGTCTTGAAGAATCCAACAATCAAAACAATCCAGATGCATGAAACAGCCGTAGTGGATGAAAAGCAGAAAGATCTCAAGCTCGGCTACGATGTGATGTCCATGGTTGGAAGACCGTATACCTTCGAACAAACCATTCTCCCCCGCAAGGAAGCCCCGAAAGCGAAGGCCGAGCCTGAAGCCCAGACCGAAGAAACAGAAGAAACCTTCATTCTCTTTGACTCCCCAGCTGATCCTGAATATGGCATTCTCTCTCCCGAAACTCCCGTAGACTTTGTATACAATACCACTAAATACACTTCCCTCTTACAGGCCTACCATGTGGAACGACTCACCCGAATCGGTCGTACTGATATGAGAGCAACCTTGCTCAAACTGGTCAATCCAAAAACCATTCGTGGAACAGCCAGTCGTATCGTTTCCAAAGAGGTCGATATGCCCCTTGAGATGCTAACTGATATTGTCAACTCTCTGGTGCTACAAGATGCTCGCTATACTCCTGTCCTTACGAAAACAGGAACAGATACGCTTATTTATGCAGAACCGGCAGATAAAGTGCTTGGAACAGGACTCTCCATGGATGATGAGAGTGCAACGAACAGTAAGGCTTGGGCGGGACAGAATTTACTTGGAAAAGCTTGGGAAACCGCTAGAAAAAGTCTTCCTACCGAAACTGTCCAGAAAGGAGGTGCTTTAGAATCAGGTAAAACGATACATGAGGTTAAAGAGGAACGCTCCAAAGTGTTAATGGGGTATTACAGGCGGAAGGCGTGATGCGTAAGGCGTAAGGCGTAAGCATTATGCCTGAACAGGATAATCCTTTAACGTTCCTTCATTTGCATCGCAATTCACTTCATGGCTAGTATAGCTGTAACAGATATTGTTATGATCCTTGAAGACTTTCGACTTTGCATCGGAGGGATGAGGATACTGATGAATGATGTGTTTCTCGGGTTTGTAGAAATGAGCAACAAATGCGCCAATCGCTAGCCCCGCCAGGAGCGGAACGACTTTAAAGTGCCAATAGCCAAGTTCATAGATACGATCCATTCTATTTCTTACCTCAGACTATTAGATGTTCGCCGTCTTGAAAACATCAAAGTTTGACATTATCTTTAGTTTTCTCATTGGCTTCGCCATCATGTCTCTTACTATCCCCTTATGCAAGGGAGAGGAGTGTTATGTCAAAAAGGCACCCTCCATTGACGAGATGAAAAAGAGTACCTTCAAGATAGGCAGTAAATGCTATCAATTTAAACCTGAAATACTCACTTGCCCAGAGTCGGGTACGATTGAAGCCTTTCAGGTATGGAAGAATTAGGTATGGAAGCAGTGAATCCACTCTGCGTAAACGATCTCAAGATGTAGCCATTAGATTCTTTAGAATCGTAATGGCTGCTGCTGGAACTCTTCTTCAAGATTTGGAACCCACCTCCGGTGGGGATAATGATCTTGTACAGAGAATCCTTTCCGACATGAATGTTCCTTCCGCTCCGTCTGGATCTCGTATTCCCCCTGCTCTTCCAGGACAGGCACCTCAAGAACAGTATACAGGAACTGGAAATAGCCATTTAACGATGGATAACACCGTCCCCACCTCCCATATGATAGGAAACCAACACCCGTCTCCGGCAGATTTTGCAGCCGCAGTTGCCGGATCACGTAATGATCCGTATCAGCCAGTAGGACAGATGCCTGTAGGACAGATGCCTGGATCTGGATCACATGCACAGCCTCAGTCTGGGTCAAAGGGATTGTCTTGGCTCTCTTCCCTGCTGATTGATGAGTTCAAGATTCCTTTCCTGGTGAGTCTGCTCTTTTTCGTCTTTTCCCTCCCACCTATTCGTATACTGATTTCTCATTACATGCCCAGTATTATCAAGCAGACCGGCGACTATTCCTTCCTGGGGTTAGGCATTGTATCCTTGGGTGTTGGCGCATCCTTTTGGCTGTTACAGAGAGTTGGTCCTCTTCTTTCCTTCTAAGATTAGAATGAAGGGTCTCAAATGTACGGATCAAACGAGAATGATATCCTATGTATTACTCACCCTCTATGTGTTCTATGGAATGGTGAAGATTCCTATCTTTGAATATGTCTCCTCTCTTGCTCTGGGTGTCATGGCCTTTGTCCTGACAAAGTCCGTTGAAATGGCCGTTCTTACGGTATTGATCGCCAACTTCCTTCTGCCGATGGTTCGTACTCGCGAAGGGTTTGCTGACAAGGCAGAAGCGGAAGCGGAAGCAGAGCCTGAGCCTCCTGCTGAACCTCCCGTAGAAGCCCCTGGCCAAGTGACAGGAACCGCCTCTCCTTCCGTCGATACCTCTAGTGAGGCAGAATCTACCTCTCTTACAGCACCCACGGGAACATTTGCAGGAAGTTCTACTCCAGCATCCAAGGTAACAAATGCCCCTGTAAAAAAGCTGAATGAAAAGACTCCTCCTGCAAATGAACCCGCTGATTTATTGAAAAAGGAAGACTTTGAAGATTCCAGCGGATTATTTAAACTGGGGAAACTTCCATCCGAGGAAAAGGGTGGATTCCACATTGATACAGGAACCAGCGTATTAAATGCACTGAAGGCGCTGAAGCCTGATCAAATTTCCGCCATGACCCAGGATACAAAGCAGCTTATTGAAACTCAGAAGACGCTGATGAATATGTTACAGTCATTCAAGCCCATGATGTCTGAAGGAAAGGATATGATGGATACCTTTCAGCAAATGTTTTCGTCCAATGGATCTGCAAGCAACGCCCTTCAAACCGCCCAGGATAGATTAAAAGGCCAATAATTAGTAATGAGTAACCAAGTATCACTAAATGTTATTCTTTTAGTGATAATTGCATGCGGGGCATATTACATAACCAATAAAAATCATAATCCGGTGATTGTGATTCCGAGTGAACGGGGGTACAGCGAAAGGGGGCGTGAACCTGGAGCTGATGATCGCTATACGATGGCTCCCCGACCATTACGAACAGAGCCAGGTCTGCCATCCATTGCTTCACGAGGAATGCCAGACGCTTACCAGCAAATGGGAATTTTGGATGGAGGGGATGGAAAACTCCTTCCTCTCTATGGCCGCCGTGTGGCACCACGAAGTGATTACTTTAACTATTATACGAGAACGGATACCTATAATCCTGTTGCCGTTCCTATACGCATTAAGAAACGAGATTGCCAGGATAGCGTCGGCTGCCCTGAAGTGTTTAGCGGGGACGAGATTGATACGGTAACAGGAATGAAAGCAAAAGTCACCTTGTACGGATTTGATACTCCAAGATATGAGCCATAGATTAGTATGGCAACTCTAACGTTAGATACTTTTTCCCTCGACGCGAAGCCCCAATTCAAGGGAGCACCTGTGGCTATACGACCCTTTTTGATTCAAGGGTCACCCACAGGAATTTCTCCCGCCAATCCAACACGCCTAAATACAGTCTATACGACCAAGACGGAAACTCCCTCCTATTCCACGAATCCGGCAGAGTATACTTCCGTAATCAAAAATACGAGAAATATTATCCGAAACGATTATTGTATTGGAACAGAATTGGTAGATCTCGTGGATACCCAGACGCCTCGCTACGATTTCGCCTTTGCAGGAATTCATACGAATGATCTGGGATTGACCGCCGCGCATCCTGTCGTTGCCGTTCTCTCTCTGGTCTTTTCGAAAGCGAAACATGTCTACCATATTCAAATTCCTCTTTGCGTGGGCAAAGAAGCGAATCCCTTTTTACGGTGTTGGATGGATGCGACGGAAACGGAGCCGTCCTATTCTATCAATCAACTCTTTACCTTTACAACACCGAAAGTGGAGTTTGATCGCTATACCTTCCAAATGAAATATAATCGAACTTCCACCACAATCGCCGCGAGAAATACGGGGATTGCATCCTTTATAGGAAAGTATACTCTCTGTGTGGTGAAAACTCCCCAGTACGTGTTGGGAGGTCAGATGCTAGACGATTTTGTAAAGAATGATTTCGCAAGTGGGAACGATCTGTTTAATTTTGCCATGTACGATTTACTAGGAATTGCGAATCCTCTCTTTCCCCTGCAATTGAGTTCGGATTTGTATATGCAGGGAAATATTGCGAGTACCTACCCTAAACCCACCTTTTACCAGATAACAACAACTGATATTACCCAACAGAAAGAAGGATTTGGGAACCGGCTGTTAAACGATGTGAAATGTTACCCGATCGATTTAGCAAGCCAAGTCGATTCCGCAGGAGCGATTACGATCGATGAAGATAGCTTGAAACCAATTGATCCTCGGATAAATAAAGCGCCTGATAATCCAGACGTTCCCTTAGTTCCGCAGTCGACGTTTTCTTATACATCCTTGTTTCTTGTTCTCGGCATTGTCATTGGATTCTTATTGATTTTTGCGGGAACTGCCTACTATATCTTGAAACCAACGGCGAAACCTGGAACGAGTCTTGCTATGGTTGGTGCTGCAGCTGCTATTGTCATTGTTACGCAAGCGTTGAAAACTATGTATGCTGTAACAGATCCTGCGATTCTTCAAGGTGTCTCAGATGCAATTCGTGCCGCTGCAACTGCTCCTCCTGCAAAAAATACTGCATTCGCAACAGAAGTTGCTGCGGCAAAAGCGGCGGTTGAGGCAGCTGCAGCAGCTCCTGCAGCTTCCTCTTCCTCTTCTTCACCTAGTCCATTCAATGCGGTTGCCACGAGTATTACAACAACACCTCTTGCAACTCAATCTATTCTTGCTGAGTTGATTCCGCTACTTGCTGATAAAGATCCTGAGATAGTAGCGTCAACCCAAGCAGCAAATGCAAAGAATCCAGACATACATACTATTGCTATTGCAATAGCTCTGGGGCTGAGTCGGTATCTGTATACGAAGATTGACCCTGCTAGACTGAATGATAGTTATTCTATTGGTATGTATCTCAGTATACTAAAAGCAGCTCAAGATGCAATGTTAGCAGTCTAAGTCGTTCCTATTCTATTCTAAAGGTAGCCTAGATGAAGCTAAGTCTTAGCTGGATACTCGTAGGTCTAATCATCCTCTACATAATCTTTTTTTCTATGTACGGCTACAGGGTCTATGAGGAGTTTCAATCCATCACAGAAGGATATACAGATATGTCTGAAGTAACCTTAACGACCTGCCCACCAACACAAGGAGACGAATCAGTGGTCATGACATCGAGAGTTCCGCCAGGAAGTACGGAGACCTATTGTTACGACGAGAATGTAAAAAAGTGTTCCTTGTCCGTGGCCAGTTCTTCCCCCGAATCGTGCAGCCACTATTATACTCTCCTCTTACGGGCAAAAGGGGAAGTCTGTCCCAAGAGTATGCCAAATTACTATCAGAATCTGCACTTTGCAAATAATGTCGACTCCTCTACCCGTGGATGTACATCAGGAGCAAGAACATCCGATGGTAAATCCCCGGCAAATCCCAGCGATCCCTATTGCAAGATTTACTCGACCGAAAAGGATGAGTTGGAACAACTCGACAGTTGTACCAATGTAAAACGCTTAGACTCTGCCCAATGTTTTCTCGCGAGTGCAGCGAACACCAAGGTCTTGCAAAAGAATGCCAAAGGAAGTCCCTACGTGCAATGTACTCGGAATCAAACCAATATTATTGAAAGTAAACGAACCTATGATGCGAATGCATCGAAAGAGGCTCAGCAACAAGCTCAGCTAGTACGGCAAAGGGCAGCTATTGCAAAGGCGAGCAGTCAAGGATCCGTTACGGCGGGAAGTCCTGTGGTTTCTTTTTATGTGAAACTCATCCAAAAACCATCAGCCTCTGTTCCAGCCCAAATTCCAGCCTTTTTACAACAGTTTTTTAGACAGCAGCAGGCACAAGCACAGGGGGTCGCTCTTAATATTTCACAAGTTGTGGTACGCGATGAAAACGGGAAGAATATTGCCCCCTCTGCTCAAGCTACGTCATCCTCTTCTTTTGGCGGATCATCTCCCTCAACGGCAATTGATGGAACGGAAGAACCAAGAGCCTATCCCAATATTTTTCATTCTGCAGGAGATCCAAATGACTACTTACTCATCCAATTTCCTAGCAATGTGAAGATATCTTCCATTACCATCTATAACCGTTCGGATTGTTGCACCGATCGTATGGGATCGTATAGACTTGAGATGAACGGGTTTCAATCTGATCTTAGCGCAGCTTTAGTCCAGACCTTTACCTTTTTTGAACCAGAAATCAAAGCGAACATCGTCACTGAAAATATTTTCACTCCTGAAAACGTTACCTACACGTGCACAGAACTGGAAAGTTATAAATCCTGGATTCACTCAATTCGACTCCTCTACCCCGATTTGTATGCCACGTACAGCGGGAGTCTTGATTCCTCTGAAACGTGGTCCGATGACAAGAAAAACTCCTTTTGCAATATTCTCGAACAAACCAAGATACGGAAAACAATGACAGATGCACAGTTAAAGGCAGCAAAGGTCTTATAAAGTCTCACGCATCCTGATCCTCGCCTCCGTAAAGGATTGACGTAATTCACCAATTAAACGTTCGAGGGTATATAACATCTGCAGATCCTTCGGTTCTCGCACTCCATTGAGTTTCGCTGTAATCAAATGTTTAATATCATTCGCACTATACCCTAAAAATCTTTCTCGTGTATCTCGTAAACACACGAGCAAGGTTAGTATACTGTCATAGAGGGCATCTTCAGGTTTCTGGATAGGTGGAGGCTTCTCCATCTAGATGAGTTGATCAATACAACCTTAGACCGAAAGCTTCTTATCCATGTAAAACTGGGCAGACCGTGCTCCTGTGGGTGCAGCAGGAAGTCTTGGATTACTGTCTTGATAGACTTCTTCATGAACAGCCAGTTCAGTATGCACGGGAGTATCGGCTTGAGGATTCAGTAAAAAGGGTTTTGATCTAGGAAGTTTCGCGTTTGTGTGAATACCAGTGATCTTCCTGTAATTCTGTTCAGAGATGAGGGATACCACAGCTAAGACAGCCAGAAGTCCACTAAGTTCTGACGTATGGATGGAGTATAAGAGAAATAAGAGAAGACTCAGTCTTACCATTGGATTGGAAATGATGCTCAGTGATCCAAGCCACGGGGCACTCAGAATGGCAACAAGGGATATTCCCATAGGTACACGGCTATCCATCTGTTTTACGGGGTTAAATTTGATCTTGGTCGCTTCCTAGGAAGCATGTCCACGATGTTAACTCGGAGAGGATATGCCATTCCAAAACTGGGATTGAGCCCTGAACACGAAAAGAAGATTTTGAAGGAGTTAAATGTTGCGCCAGTAATTCCAGGGCGGCGCTTTGCAAATCCCCAGACCTTTCGGATTTACGCTGAATCTCTTACGCAATATTTCCTTCCTCGGGTTTGGGCGACAGAAGTGTTTGGTGCTGCGACAAAATCGTTATTGACGGATGGCGATCCTTTACGCGAAGATCTTCTCTTTACAGGAACACCGTACGATTACCAGACGGAAATCGTTGATACGTTTCTTAAAGCTGGAAATGGATTGATTTGCGTTCCTTGCGGGCGAGGAAAGACATTCATGGCGATTCTTACGGCTCGAAAGTTGGGGCGGAAGTTTATGATTATTGTCGACAAGGAATTTCTCCTGGATCAATGGATGGGGGAATTAAAGGCACTGATGCCTGGAATTCGCGTGGGAATTTTGCAGAAAGATATTAAGCAAATTGGTGAGGTGGAGAAAAAACCGATGACGATTGAGGAATTAAAGGTGGCGCTGAAAGCGGCGGGTCTTCCTGTTTCAGGAACGAAAGCCGTTCTACACGAACGTTTGCGTGCGGCAGTTCCAGAGGAAAAGGTTTCCTACGATTGTTGTATTGCAATGATCCAAACCTTGTCTCAACGCGAATTTTCTCCCGATGAATTCCAATCGTTCGGATTTACGATTTTCGACGAATGTCACCATTTGGGCGCGGAACATTTCTCGCGCGCATTAATTAAAGTTCAAACGAAATCGATGTTGGGGTTAAGCGCAACGCCAACGCGAGACGATGGATTGACGCGAGTGTTTGAATGGTTTATTGGGAAACCAGTGTATTGGGAAAAGATTCGCGAAGCCGATCCAGATGTGATTGTGCAAAAGGTGGGGTTTTCGGTGGATGATCCTGAGTACAGTGAAGTGCCGGTAGATGCGCGGGGGGAACCTGTACTTGCCCGCCTATTAACTCAGATTGTCACAAATGAAGCGAGGAATTGCGTGATCGATGGGATTCTGCAAAAGGTTCTAGAGGAGCCGCTTCGGAAAATCCTGGTGTTGAGTGAACGAAAAGATCATTTGCATCGGATTTGTGCGAATCTTCCTGCTGGAACCACGTCGAGTTACTATATTGGAGGAATGGATAGCGAGACGAGGCAGAGCGGGGCGGCGACGGCGCGGGTATTATTGGGGACGTATGCTATGGCATCGGAGGCGATGAATATTAAATCCTTGAACACTATGATTATGATCAGTCCGAGGAGAAAGATCGAGCAGAGCACTGGGCGCATTTTGCGGACACAGAAGAGTGTTCGCGAAATCCCGCCGTTGATTATTGATATGGTCGATAGCCACGGAGTGTATCAGGGACAGTGGCTTAAGAGAAGGGCATATTACAAGAAATGCGCCTATAAGATTCATGATGTGAATGGTGAGTATTCTCTTCCTGACCGGGAAGCACCTGCTCCTCCTGTAAAGGTAAAGGAAGAGATACCCACTCGCTACATGTTCGAGGATTAACGCCTGGTCTTCCTCTTGTTTGTCTTATTTGTCTTATTAGCCCTCTTGTTCTTGTTTTTGTTCTTTTTGTTGCTCCTGTTCCTCCTGCCCCCGCGCAGCAGTCCTCCAACCACAGGCACATTCAGCTGACCAGATGCACCAGACGTGTTTGCACAATTGCTGGTGTAAGATCCGTTTCCTCCTGCAAGGCCGCCTCCGTTAAAGCCATAGTGAGTTCCACCGCCACCTCCCTTTTGCAGACCTGGAAGACCACCTCCTGGAGGAAGATAGTGAGAGGCAGTGCCGCTTCCACATCCCGTCACTGTCCAGGCCAGTCCGTTATTATTGGTGTGATCTGTTGGAGCAAATCCCCAAGATGCTGTACCGCCTCCACGGTGTGTACGCAGAGTCCTTCTGGTCTTCATCTATCTAGGCCAAAGAAACAATCTCGTGAGAGGAGAATTCAGCATTCCATGTAACTGTTACAGGGATCTTGCTTGATGTCTTACTCGCCTCGAGCAAGGCACGACTGAGGGCGAGTCCTTGAACCGCAGCAAATCCCTTATTCTCCCCGTCGACAAATAAGAGATATGTATCTGGAAACTCCTTGGATGGAATCACATAGGCACCCTTGGCAGGAGGTGGGGCTTGAGCGGGCGTAGGCGTGGGAGCGGGCGCGGGCGCTGCCGCTGCAGCGGCCGGCTTACCCCTATGCACAGTCTTTAGTTTCACAAGTTGTGATGGTTCTCTCGTGGGTGGATAAGCTCTCTCCACAAGCGGCTTCGTATCCTTGTCGCGAATCTGAATGCGCACTCTCTTTTTATACGTCTCACCCTGGGCAATCATAATCATCGGAGTCCTCTCGTTCCATTCGCTAGCAGACTCCAAGGGAGAATAGACTGCAGGCTCGATCGTCAATCCTCCCTGTAACACAGAATCGACAAGATAAGAATTCCGATACAAGTCCAGGAGAAGTTCCCATCGCGCAGAAAATGGAGTCTCGATCCGCTTCCCTGCATACCGCACATCCTCTAACCGCAGAATTCCATCACTCACTTGCAGGGAAGCTAGCAAGATACTATTCTCCCATTCCTTCCCAACGCGCATCGGAATCTTATAGGAAACCTTCCCCTGTTCGTCCATCCAGACAATCGGAGAATTCGGCGCCATCACTAAAAATCCCCCCTTCCCACCGGGTAGCCAATACCATGTCCCCTTCTGAAGAAGCTTGGATGCATGAGATAGATCAGCAAATTGACTCACTCGCACATCTCCTAAATGGCTCTCCACGAATCGTTGTGTCGCGTCGTGGAGAGCCGGTTCCGTTTTCATCAGTCGCACATTCAATGCACGTGGAGCACTTGATCGTATGCTTGGATCCATCTACATAGTAACACAAGAGCCCTTTAGACCTTGTCTCAAAAACCAGAGTACTTGACTGCAGCACTATCATCATTTGCACTAATACCTTCCATAAACTGTCCCCCATTTTGCACAAACTCGGGACCAAAGGTTTGCTCGGCCTTTTGCGTCGCCGCAGCGGAATAGCTGGCCACCCCTGATGCCACTGCCGTTGCAGTTTCATCATTTACGTAGCCGGGACTGTAGGAACGTTCAGGGTGACGTAGACGTTCGGGAATCTGGGCAGATTCATAGGTAGCCTCTTGACTGTCAAAGGGGACTTCGTCCTTTGATTGAATGGGCAGAGCGCGCTGATGGTTACGATCCATTTCCATGGGCTTCTGGACAGCCGTTTCTAAGAGTTGGACAGGCTGGATAGGGGGATGTTGGAAGGTTTCAACCGCCTCTGCAGTTGATGTACGTAAGCTAAAGGATGGATCGTACATGTACCAGCAATAGGCAAGATAAAGCAAAAGAACAATCGCAATCGACGCATAAAGTCTGGTACTCATCTGATTAAGATAACAATTAACCTACTGACAAATCGCGGTGTAACGCCGTGGAAGGAATCCAGTTTGCCAGGGGGCTCAATTCCCATAGCTGGGGAATGACTTCGATGGGTGGTTCGGATTCCTTTACAATGCTCCAGCGTAAGTCTGCGCGTAAGTGTTTTCCGTAGATTTCGCGAGGAATCGCGCATTCCTCGAGCCGTTCCAGAACTTCCCTCATGCGAGTCTGTTCTGCATTCAAAAATGTCCTGGTAATCACTCGATAGTGCCGTAGATCTCCTGAGGAATACAGTTCCCAGACTTTATTTCCCCCGTCCCAAATACAGACAGGTGTTGCTTTTGCTTCTGCTAAGCCAGAAGCAGAAGCACAAGCCCCCAGTGACCACATGCGTTCCTCGTAGGTCATTATAGAAAAGTTGAACCATTCGTTTAAACAAACGCCCAGTCCATTCTCTATGCCGCCCTCTGATATTCAGGTTGTCCTTCTGGGTCAAACGGGAGATATTCGGCAAGGAAAAGTCAAGTCTATTCAAGCAGCGGACATGATGAAGGTGTTAAAGAGGAAGGAGGTGCCGTCTCTTCTCGGATCGTATCCCTGCAAGCAGAAGACTCTCTTCTTGTTCGGATATCTCGAGGGAACCGATGCCATGGAGAATCAGCACCATCTTCCGCCACCCCTGGAGGGAATGACCTTTTACGGGGATATTCTGGTTCTTGCTTCGGAGGAGCCACAATCTTACACCTCGCCGATCCATTTGAAGATGGCGGAATATGAGACCTTGTATACGACGCTTCTGGAAGGCGATGCCGAGGGCGAAGAGGATGAGGAGTCTGATGCGAATGAGCTTCTGGAAGAGGTCGAGCAGGATGAGGATGAGATCGAGCCCCGAGTGGAGGTGGAAGAGGAGGAAGAGGAACCGGAAGTGCTGCCAGAGGAGAAGCCCATTCGGGTGGCGCGAGTGAGAAAGACGGCGGCACATGTTGCCCCCGCCGATCTATCGGAACTTTCTGCTGATAGTCCTCTCGATGCATCCCCTGCTCGCGTGAAGCTAGTCGAGGTCATTCGCACTCGATTCGCAGGGAAACTTACGGAGGAAGAAGTGAGAACCCTGGAGACCTGTATCTTTCAGGCGTCCCTCAAGCTCGCTGAGGATGAGGATATTCGTAAGAACTGGTCATATCCTGCCTTTTGCGATGTCTATTCCGCCATTATGAGGCGGGTCGTGGGGAATTTGGATCCCACCAGCTATGTGAAGAATAATTCCCTCTGGATGCGTGTGGCGAACAAGGAAGTCAGCGTCGAGGAACTCACCTCCAAGAATTATTACGAACTCTTTCCTGAGAATTGGAAAACCTTGGTTGATTACCAGGCGAAGAAGGAGAGAATTCAATTGGAGGGAGACTTTTCTCGAGCGACGGACAAGTGGCTCTGTAACGGCTGTAAGATGAGGAAGTGTACGTATTACGAGCTTCAAACACGATCTGCTGATGAGCCAATGACAATCTTTATTCAATGCCTAAATTGTGGAAAGCGATGGACTCAATAATTCCCTGGCCGTAGAGTAGAATGTACGCGATCAAGAAGGTACCGAGCCGTCGCTCATATTCCGAAATATATAGGAGAGTAGATGAGCGACGGCTCGTACAAGACTCCAAGAAGAACCCGCCGTCAAAAGAAGAACCCTACAGGCGGGTTATCCTGCAAAGAATCGATATATCCTGTTTCAACGTATTCCTCTAAATGGATCGGAAAAGACTTTTATACATGGGTGAATAAAGAATGGATTTCCGACACGACCTTTCCCCTGGTTGACAATGACTTCAGTGCAAGTGACGAAATCGAGGACTGTATTGATCGTGAAATGACCTCTATTTTTCGCGAAGTTGGCGAGAAAAAGACGAAAACGGTCGAAGACCAGGCACTTTGCGATCTCCAGGCCTCTTTTCATGGAACGGAATCTCTGGCCTTTTTAAAGGAAAGGTTAGAGAAAGTCTATTGTATACAATCCATTCGAGATCTGATGAAACATATTGGTGTCTTAGCTAAGAATCGAATTGGAAGTATTTTTACCCTAGAATATATTGAATCGAATAAGCGCCTCGAACTTCTCGTGGTTCCGAATATTCCTGCTATGGCCGAGAAATTATACAGCTCCGCTGACTTTATACACCACTATAAAGAGTATCTTCGGCGCATTGGGAAGGAGTTGGAGATTGAGCATCTCGACCGCTGTGTTTCCTTTGAGAAAACGTTGGTGCGCATGTTCGAAGATATGAACGATGATAAAGTTTCCTCTATCCGAGGATATGGATTAACGAGGAAATTCAAACTTCCCTGGGATGCCTTTTTTGAGGAGATTGGACTCCGCGACTGGAAAACGATGCAACTCTCCTATAAATATCCAAAGATGATCCGAAAACTGGCGACCCTTTTTCGCCAAGTTCCCCTATCGATGTGGAAAATATATATGTATAAATGTTATACGATTCCCTATATAAAATTTTTAGGGAAACCGTTCGACGACCTCCACTTTTCCTTCTTTGGCAAATTTTTACAGGGACAACCTGAACCTACTCCGAAACATCAGCTCTTCTTGAACTTTTCCTACGATATGATTCCTGATACGCTATCGAGGCGCTTCTGGGAACGTTGCGGGGATCAGAGTATTGTCGATGGAGTGGAAGAGATTGCAAAATCAATTCAACGCGCGGCAATAAAACGGATGCGAGAAAATACGTGGTTAAGTACAAGTTCGAAAGTTGCATCGATTGAGAAAATCCGGGCGATCACCTATAAAATCGGGCGACCAGCGCAGTGGGAACCCGAGCTCGATCTTCAGCTCGATCCGAAGAATCTTCTGAAAAATCGGTTTCTCCTGGGAAGCCATGCAATCGATACGTTACTAGATCGCTTAGGAACGAAACACACGTATTGGGAAGAGGGACTCTTTCGGGTGAACGCGTATTATTATAGTGAATTTAACGAAATTCTCTTTCCCTACGGAATTCTCTTCCCTCCCTTTTACCGAAAAGGGGGAGATCCCGCGTGGAATTACGGAGGGATCGGCGCGATCTTAGGGCACGAACTCTGCCACGCCTTTGACGATGATGGGAAAGATTACGATCAATATGGAAAAATTCGCCAGTGGTGGACGAAAAAAGATAGTCGGCGCTATGCAAAGAAAGCGAAACAGTTAGAGAAAGTGTATAGCGCGGTGAAAATCCAAGGAAAACATTTGGATGGCGAGAATACGTTAAGTGAAAATATCGCCGATTTAGCGGGAATATCCATTTGCCTGGAAGCATTGCGCGAGAATATGAAGGAGAGAGGAAGCACGAATACGAAAGAAGAGTACAGAACGTTTTTCATTTCCTATGCAACGTCTTGGAGAACGTTGTATAGAACAACTAAATTAAAACGATCCATTGCGACGGATGTCCACTCTCCTGCCTATGTTCGCGTGAACAACGTCGTCTCTCAAGTGGATGAGTGGTATGAGGCATTCGATATTGACGAGACGTCTCCACTCTATATTAAGCCTGAAGACAGAGTCGTATTTTTTTAGGCGGCTAGTTAATCATCATGAGATCGGAGACTCTCCACATCTCATGTGATCCGTCGGGCATAGTGCGGCAAAGAATAAAGGGAATGCAGCGCTTCTCTAACTCCAGCTTGGCGATATCGAGAACATCGGTCATATGAGGAGGGACGGCCACGAACGGACGCGCGCCCTGACTCAGCATATTTGCCCTCTTCCCCAGAATATGCGTCTTTTCATATTGACTGAGAAAGGGCTGAGATCGGTGATTCGTATCTCCTTGTGCAGGGAAGGAAGTGAGTTGGAGTTTGGGCAGAATCGTTTCAGAATAGTGGATGGTACATTCGGGGTGATGCTTTCTTAGGGCGTCGAGGGGATCTTCTGCCTTTTGCACATCAATGCTAATCTCATCGATCCCTGCGTCAAGAGCATAATCATCCTGAAAGTCTTCCTCGTCTTCCATTCTGGTAAGGACTTCTAGGAAAAACCTTTGAGCCTTTCACTTTTTAGGGGCGGCTAAAAAGTTGATGTTCGCTTCCTGGCTTAAGAATAGTCCAACGTTATACTCAGATGGAAACGTCAACTGAACTGCTTACGGACGCGACGGGGAATGTGATTGAGGATACTGAGCTCAAGGTGTACACCACCTTTGAGGAGATGGATTTGGAAGAGAATCTTCTTCGCGGTGTCTTTGGCCACGGCTTTGAGAAGCCAAGTGCCATTCAAATGAAGGCCGTTGTTCCCATTAAGGAGAAGCGCGACATTCTTGCCCAGGCGCAGTCTGGTACAGGAAAGACCGGTGCGTTTCTCATTGGATCTCTTACACGTCTGGATGAGACCTTGAAGAAGCCCCAGATTCTCATTCTGGTGCATGTACACGAGCTGGCAACGCAGATTGCAAAGGTTGCGGCGGCGATTGGTACAAATATGAAGTTAAATGTTCTGTGTGCAATTGGTGGAAATCCTCTTCGCGATGATATTCGCGAGATAGAGAATGGAGCACAGTTGATTGTTGGTACACCAGGGAGGATCTTCGATCTCATGAATCGTAATGTGCTCATGACAAACGATATTCGCGTGTTGATCATGGACGAGGCGGATCAGATGTTAAAGGATCTGTTTTACAAGCAGGTGATGTGCATTCTGGAGAAGGGATTTCCTTCTCAGACCCAGGTTGCTCTGTTTTCCGCGACGATGCCAGAGTCGGTAATTGCGGTGGCGAATAAGATTCTCCAGAATCCCGTGAGGATCTTGATTCCTCCCACTGCAGTTCGTCTGGAGGGCATTCAGCAGTTTTGTATTACTCTGGATCGCGAGGAGGACAAGTTCGAATGTATTTGCGATCTGTACAAGAATCTGAATATCAGTCAGGCGGTTATCTTCTGTAACACGCGCAAGAGTGCAGAGACGCTGGTGAGGAAGATGGCGGATGCAGGATATCCCATTACCTGCATTCACGGCGAGCTGACGAAGCCAGAGAGGGCACAGCGAATGAAGGCGTTTCTGAGCGGAGATTGCCGCGTGATTGTCAGCACAGATATGCTGTCTCGAGGCATTGATGTGCAGCAGATTAGTCTGGTGTTTAATTACGAGGTTCCTACCGATATGGAGAGTTACATTCACCGTATCGGTAGGGCGGGCAGGTTTGGCAGGAAGGGAACGACCATTAATATGGTGATTCCTGCGGAGGAGGCGATGATGAAGGATATTTGCCAGCTGTATAACATCAAGCAGGAGTTCCTTCCTGAGGATCTGAGCACACTGTCTCTGTAAGCTTAGGCTGTAAAAGTGCGTTAAAAATATACTATATATTTTTTATGCATTTGACATCCCCCAATTTGTCATGGTGCTGAGATGTGACATCGTGCTGAGATGTGCCATCCTGCTGCGATGTGCCATGGTGCTGACGTTTGACATCGTGCTGAGATGTGCCATGGTGCTGACGTTTGACATCGTGCTGACGTTTGACATCGTGCTGAGATGTGCCATGGTGCTGACGTTTGACATCGTGCTGAGATGTGTAGTATTCCAATTACTGAGATATGCCATCGTGCTCAGATGTCTAGTAGTATCATTTGATGCGCGAGGAAAGACATCAACCGACCCGCGAATATCCATGCGACACACGGGACATTGCACATTTGTTTGAAACCATTGATCAATGCAGACGGTGTGATAGACGTGGCGGCAGTTTGTCAAGCGCCTGCAGGATTCTGTAGGAAGAATGGTATCTTGGCAGATTGTACAAAGACCGTTTTCTCCTGTTACGATCCTTGTATTAGAAGACATGACTTGATGAGATGGAGTGACAGGGACTGGATCCATGAAATTTCTGGGGATGGTGTAATAGGTATAGTCGGTGTAGATAGGGGATGCTGGTACGTCGAGCAATCCAGCCAGGAGCGTGGTTAGTGCTGCGGTAGTTCTCGCCTGCGTCTGCGCTTGCGCCTGGGTCTGCGCGGCTGCAGCAGGCGCACCAAATCCCGCCAGGCGCGCCCCAAAGTTAGGAAGATTAAACCGAGAATGCATTTGACTGCGAAGATAACTAAACACTTGCACGGGACTTTGAAATCTCCCTGAATCGTATAAAAAGGCGGGGAAATAATTGTGTAAATCGTCGAGTAATCCTACATTGTAAACATAGTCGTAGTTGGTATTCGACATGGTTTCTAATGGGTTCTGGTACGATGTCTTTATACGTTAGCCTGCGCGTAAAAAGTGAACGGCCTCCCCCGTCTCCATAAAGTCCCATGTCTGATTCTGTTACTGTGTCTGATCCCGTGAGTCTAACCAACGGTATCTGCGGTCTTACCAATATTGGTAACACCTGTTACGGAAACGCGGTCTTGCAGGCACTTCGCCATCATGTCGACCTCACTATATTCTTTATACAGGACAAGCATATCCCCCTCCTGAAGACCCAGGATTCGAAAGATATGATTGAATCCTATGTGAACCTTCTCAAGCTAATGTGGACATCCACTGGCGGATCTGAGAAGACCAGGCCATTCTGGAACACCATGGTTCGTCTGGCCGTAAAAAAGTCGTATGACCACTTCCAGTATCCCCATCCCCATGACGCCCATGAATTTCTGGGATTTCTCCTGGATCAATTCCACGAAGGTCTTTCCCAGCCAGTAACCATGCATCTTCGCTCAACCTCCAAGGATACCGAGGTATCTTCCGCACTTTCCTTCTGGAAGAAGAGTTTTGAGAAGGGATATTCTCCTCTCGTGGAGCTAGCCTTTAGTTTGCGCAGAAAGTGTACACGCTGCGAGACCTGTAAGAGTGAATCGATTACCTGGGAAACCTTCAATATACTAGATGTTACCGTGCCGAGCAATGGTGAGACGATGGATCTCCTCGATCTCATTCTTGCCGATGGAAAGGGTGATGAGATTGAGGAGTATGATTGCTTGACTTGTTCTCCAAAGAAATCCAAGGCGACAGTTTTACGCTCAAACTGGCGTCTGGGAAGTTGGCTCATGATAACCTTGAAGCGTTTCGATAATCAGCAAAAGAGAGTGAATACTCCGATTACCATTCCTCTGGAGACCACGTTCACGTCGACCTTCCATTCCACGAGCCCAGAGCCCAGTTTCCGCGACACCTATGAACTCTTTGCCACCGTGAATCACCATGGTACAGCGGGAGGCGGGCATTATACTGCGCAAGCGAAGCATCCTGTAACAGGGAAGTGGAACCTCTTTGACGACGAGAATACCATTGCACTCCCAGAGCCGAGCGTGAACCAAAGTACCTATATCGTCATGTATCGAAAAAAGTCCGAGTAATCAGAGAAAATCTCGATCGGCGCGAATAAGTTTTATGGTATCGGGTTGCTCATTTATTGGTATCGTGTTTATTTTTTCAATCACACATTTCGAATCCCAGTTACACGCATAATGGTAGGAATATACTGAACTGAATGTATCTTTAATATATATAGTATCTGAATCTAAGAGTACTTTTTGTAATGCTGCATATATGGTAAAATAGACGTCGCCATCTGTATAACATTTACTTAGATTGTCTCCTATTAGTTGTTCCTTATAGGCGCTAAATCCTACTTCAACCGCCGATGTAAATTCATTAAACCATCTCTCCATTAAATTACTTCGGATAGGTGCTAAAATAAAGAAGGATTCAATCCAGGTTCGTGGATTATTATTTACTAAACAGGGGGGATTATAATACCCAGTAAACTCTGATTTTTTTTCAAGTGTAAGCCTATATAACTCTTCAAGTTCATCAGGCGAATTAATGATGATGGTTGCATCGAGCCAACATCCACCGTAGTGGTAGATTAAATACAGACGTATCCAATCAGCTTTATGAGTGTGGCTAAGAGAGGAATACCCTGAAGGAAATGCATCTTTAGGAATATATGTATATACAGTTGTTTCATTTAAAACGCGATGCTCCCAGTTCGATACAACTTTAGCTCGTTTATCTAATATTTTCTTCACGTTAGGAGGAATTTCTGGATCATGCCAATATGACCAAATGATTCTGGGAATGCTGGTAAACCCTTCGCACTGTTGGCGTGAGAGGAGGAGATAGATGACACCACAAATGAGTAGTGCGAGTATTGTTAGTAGAATCAGCACCGATCTTGACCAGCGCATACTACTATACATTAATAAACGCCTCCACTTTGCCACTGGAGGTGTAGACGGTGAAAATACGTCCCACTAGTCCATTATCCCCACATTCACGGAAATGCACGTGGGGTTCCAGACGACCCATCCAGGGAACCGTGTAAGGTTGAGGATTTCTCACCATGAGAGTCGCTAAGCCATTCTCATCAGCTTTTACGACTCCCACATTCATAAACTTCAGATACGCCTTTCTCCAATCATTGAGCTGTTTCATTCCTTCCGTGGAAGGTTCTGCTGCCCAATAGATGACCTTTGCTCCAGGATGAACTTTCACCTGAACTTGAGTATCGGCGCCTTCAGGAATTTGTTCCGGAATTGCGGAACAAGGGAAGACGGTTTCGCCGAGAAAGGGGAGATAGGTGTCGCGATGGAACACCAGAGTTAGTGCGGCGATACCGACTACGCAATAAATTGCACGAGCAGCAACAGATTTCGCGCCAACGAGACGCGCAACGCCGTTGATTCCAAACGCCCCCACGCCTAGCCAATTTAATGCGCCGACCAAGACAAGAGTGGTTGCAAGCATATGCAGAACATGGGATCCTAACATTCTATCTAAAGGAGGTTTTTATTGCGTAGTGTTAAGGAGTTTTGCAGGAAGCTCGAGTGTAGGGAGCAATGACTCCTTGGCAAAAATATGTTCCGTTCTCACACTTTCCTCCCATGGATTCATAGGTATTGATGGGATCTCCGCATCTCTGGGGAATAAATCCTGGATTGCAGGAACAATCTTTCGCATAATTCACAAAGGGTTGGGTGATAGCACCTTTTACAGCAAAAGCAATGATTCCAAGAAAGAGAGTGATACAAAAAATCATGAAGACCTGTTTATTTACACTACGCATTCTAGTATCTGTATAGAATGTCCAAATGTCAAATGAATAAATATCGCCCCGGTGGACGGTGTGGTGGAACTAGTGCAGAGAAACAGGCGAATCCTGAGTTTAATGCTTCTCTGGCATCCTTGTTACAGCAACGTGAACGCCAGGATGCCATGTTTGCTCCTGCTTCAGCGAAGCAACAGCAGCAGACCCAATCCCAACCCCAGCCCCAACAACTCCAACTTCGTACAAAAGAAAATAAACCAAAGTCAACACTTGATGATATTAATTTACTGTTAGAGGGGGATTATGAAGACTAGCTTTAAGTGTACATGCCAAAGGGTGTCTTCTCACCCACCTTCTTCTTCAGGAAGAGATCCACGTGCTCCTTCTTCAGCACAAAGGGCAACGAGAATCCAGCAATATGAAAGGGCAGCTCCTTCACATTGAACATGCGAAGCATGTTGATTCTCTGCGCAATCTGCTCAATGCACCGCTTCAACTCCCTCACACCTGGCTCCTCATTTGCATAATTCTCCAGGATGTACTGAATGATAGCAGGAGGGATGGACACCTTCTCATTCAAGTTCACCTCCCTCAGCGCCGCCGGTAGAAGATACTTCTCTGCAATGACCACCTTATCCTTTTGCTGATACCCTGACAAGGTCACCACCACCATACGATCCATGAGCACACGGTCAATCTTGTTGATGTCATTGCCGCTAAAGACCAGCATGGCGCGACTCATGTCGAGAGGGATTCCGGTCAGATACTTATCCTCAAACTCCATATTCTGCACAGGATCTGTCAAATGCACCAGGAGATTCTGAATCTCCTCGCCCTTTGGAGTCGCACTCACCTTATCCAGCTCATCAAACATCAGAATCATCGACATAGACTTTGCCTGGGCGAGGCAGTTCGCAATCTTTCCGCAATGACTGCCCTCATAGACGAACTGGTGCCCCGTGTAGGTGCTGGAATCACTGTCCCCACCCAGACTGATAAACTGGAATGGCCACTCCAGTGCCTTTGCAATACCATTCTTAATCAGACTCGTCTTACCAATACCTGGAGGACCCACCAGCAAGAGGGAGAGGCCGCTAGAGGTGGGGTTTGAGATCTTGCTGGCAATAAACTGCATGATCTGCAACTTGGCCTCCTCCTGACCGTAGATGGCATCCTCTAGATAAGATCTCGCCTTGGTCATGAAGGGAGAACAGTCAGAGTCGAGCTTCACGGGCATATCCTTGTACAAGCCAAGGGGCATACTCACCAATTTCTCCATCCAAGACCGAAGCTTGTAATACTCTCCAGAGGCAGGATCCATCTGATTCATGGAATTGTACCTCGCCATCACCATGGCCATCATCTCTGGCTTCAGGTTCATTTGCAGAAGACGGAACATGAGAGGCTGCTCCTTCTTCACGTACTCTGAGCGCTTCTCAAGAGCAGTGAGAAGAACCCCCTGCTTGTCTGTGGACAGCTCCTTGAACTGATCAATCTGGTCATCGATCGTATCGACCTCGGTGGGAGCAGTCACCAACTTCACAAACTTTTGCACAGACTCGGACTCATTCTTCATCTTGTGACGGCGAGGGGTACGAGTATCGGGAGGAGCAGCGGTATTTCCGATAGAGATTGAAAACCCGTAGCCAGGATCCTCATAGTCCTCATCCTCGTCATCCTCGTCCTCGTCCTCGTCCTCGTCCTCATCCTCGTCCTCGTCCTCGTCCTCATCGTCATACTCTTCGTACTCATCGTCCTCGTCCTCCTCCTCCTCAGTCTCTGGCTTCTTCGCCTTTGGCTTTGGCGCTACCTTGGCCTTCGCCTTCTTTGGCTTCTCCGTATCCTGAGATCCTAGACTTTCACTGTCGTCCTTGAAGGAATACTTTTTAGGAACAAAGGTGGAATCAGAAGTGGACTCCTCACCGTGCTTGGCCTGGATCTTTTGAATGCGACGATTTGCCTTAATAGCAGCTCGGCGAGGCTTTCGGTGGCGAATCTGATTCTTCAGAGAAGTGGGGAGCTTTCCTGTCTTCTTGAGTGCCTTCTTCTCAGAAGGAGTCATACTCAGGTCAGAGTCGGAGTCAGAGGTCTCGTAGTCGTAGTCAATGAGATCCTTGATATTTCCCTGGTCATCCACATCACTATCGTCCTTAGGACCACCGCGCTTCTTTCCCTTCTGCGCCTGGCCGGAAGACTGTTTCATTCTAGGACTCAATGGCATTTCAAATTGGACTGGTGAATAAAACCAGAGAAAAAATCAACTTTTTAAGGGATAGGAATCTATCCTTTAAAATGATGTGTGGTAACACATTTAACGCCTCTGGCTTCTGCTGCGCCTCTGGCTCCTGTTGCGACGGGTCTTCTTACCCAGCATGCCCTTGAACGCACTCTTGCCGCGCTTTCCAACAGAGTTCACGGTCTTTCTGGCAAACCCAAGGCCAGCATTCAGGATAGTTCTGCTTCCCTTTAATGCTGCGCTTCCCACATTTCCAAGCAGACCCACACCCTGCTGCACGGGAGATAATAAGCGTCTGACAAGGCGAAAACCCTTCTTACCACGTGTAGATCTTGGCATTTCTACTTAGTCTGTACAAATAAATCTCTCAAGTCCATCACCCCAAATTTAGCCTTGGTACTTAGGCCTGCCCGTTTCTCTGCCAAAAGGGTGGTAATAACAGGAGTGAGAATGGCAATGATCTCGGGGCGAACCTTGGAGAAAAACGCGGGGGACTTTTCCTTGAGATTCCTCGTCAACCGCAATACACAGTCCGTAAACTCTTCCAGTGTCTTGATTTTACCGGAATCCTCCATGTGAAGAACCAGTCTCTTTCCAATGGTATCAATCATCTGCAGTAAATGTTCCTTCGGGAGAGCATTTTGCCCCGCCAGTTCGGAGATGAAATGTCCATACCCCATACGATACTGCTTCTTCTTCAACTGCACGTCATACTCGGAATCCTTATGATCCTCGACATCCTCAAAGATCTGTAAGAAGGTGGTATGATAGGAATTCATCTCGGTGTACATGATGGGATAGCGCTGAGCAATCTCTGCAATGAGTTTCGCAAAGAGAGCACAATATAATTCCTCGAGTGTTGCCTTGGTAAAGACCTTTTTCACAAAATCCTGGATGAATGTGGTTTCTCCACTGTCCATAATCTGATAGATGAAATCACGTGTATCGGCATATGTCACTTGGGTAAAGGAATTTAGCTTATTTCCAATAATTGTGTTCAAAATCTTCCCGTCTAGATTTGCAGACGAACTTGACTTGAATTGACTCTGATAGCGGGGATGAGGAGTCTTTGGCTGGCTGAAGGCCGGCTTTGCCACTCCTGTCCCTCTCCAGCCACTCTTGGAATCAGTGGGAAAGCTACGATAGCCTGTATTGGCGGGAACTTCCATATCCTTGCGTATACCCTCAATAACCATCTTGAGTGCATCAGGAGGGACAGTTACTGTACGCAAGATCTCCATAATTGACTCGACTTGTACCTCGGATGCCATTAAAGAAGAGTAGACCTACGGGTTTAGGTTTCGGTGTGATCAACTTTATTAGGCCGCTGGTGCGGCCTCTGCCGCTGGTGCGGCCTCTGCCGCTGCTGCGGCCTCTGCCGCTGCTGCGGAACAGAAGGCACAGCCAGACGTCCATTCTTCATAGAATGGAGACGACTCTCGTCAAGATACTCAACCTATCAAATCCCTTTAGCAAAGAACAGGTGTCAGAGGGAATCTTGAGCTGGCCGACCTCACTTGATACCTGTCTCAGCCGCCAGGCACTCTTTCACGAGTTAAAAGATCGAGTGTCCGGCCTCAGCTCGGCACAGGCCGGGCTTAGCTCGGCACAGGCCGGCCTCAGCTCCGCGAAGCCAGAAGCCACAGCCGAAGTCTTAGCCGACGTGGAATCTCTCGCCACATCTCTCGATCCCTTTTTACGAGAATCTACCGCCGTCGAACAAGAAGGATACGCCCAAGTGATTTTCCAAGGAACGCCCTGGTCTTCCATTAACTATATTCCCTTTGCCCTGGTTGTCCTATCCTTATACAAATCATATATTATCCCTGCCCTCAGTCTGATGCTGCCCTTACTCTCCTGGATCCTCCCCTATATTTTACTTCGTGTCTTCTATAACATTCCTATTCAGTTTACGGAATATACCTCGCTCCTCTGGCGTATGTGGAATGGTCAACGTATGCCCACCACTCCTGAAGAACTGATGAATCCCCCTCCCGATCCTCCCGTTGATGCGGCGACCCAATTGAAACAATTGGTACAAAATGGATGGACATTGGTGACTCTCGCCCAAACTCTCTGGCAACCGATTCAGCAAGCCATTCATTTTACCAAACTCGACGGGGATTGCCTCGCCCATGGATCAATGGTCATTCGTCTCAAACAGAACGCCGAGTTTCTCCTCACCCATTGGTCTCCTTGGCTACCGCGATGGCTGAAGGATTGGGTTCCTCTCTGTCCCTCAGATGTCCGCCAAGCCTTTGCTTTTCTCGTGGATACACCCTTCTGGCTTCCTCATATCTTTCGCGCCCTAGGACGGTTCGATGTGATGTATACATTAGCCGCGCGCCCTGATACAGTGCCAGTATCCTTCGTCAACGCAACACAACCCCTTTTACTGCTGAAAGATTTTGGCGATCCAAGTATTGATTCAGGGAAACGCGTTCTGTCTTCCTTATCCCTGGGTGGTAAGGCTCCTCACCATTCCATTGTCACAGGACCAAATCGTGGAGGAAAATCCAGTCTGATGCGAGGCGCGCTAGTGAATATCATTCTCGCCCATTCGTTCGGCGCGGTCATCGCTGGGAAGGGACAGATGTCCTATATTTCCTGGATCGCTGATGGAATGCGCCTTGATGATAGCCCTGGTTCCCTGAGCATGTTTGAGCGCGAAGTATCGTTTGCATCTGCTGTCCTGAAGAAGCGTGACGGCGCAGGCTTTGTCGTGTATGATGAACTCTTCCACAGTACAAATCCACCAGATGCCATTCGCACCAGTGAACTCTTTTGCCGATCCTTCTGGCAAAAGAAGAATTGTATTAGTATTATCAGCACCCATGTGTATTCCTTGGCAAAATCTGCTCCTGAAGATACGGTGAAACGGCTATGCGTCGAGGCACACATGAAGGAGGGAAAACTCGACTTAACCTATAAGCTGAAACAGGGGATTTGTGAACTCAGCAGCGTGGATTCCCTCTTACAGCAATACGAGTTGCTTTGAGGCTGCGGCAAAGGGCGCGGTTTATTTACCCGTTTGTTTCCTTAGTTCCGACCAGAATGGCGCTTTTAAATGATTCCGTCACTGTGGCTATCCTGCTCATCATGATCTTCGGTTCTCTTTCCTTTTACTTTTTCACTCGTCTGGTGCAAAATGAGAAGAGGGTGGCTCTGCTGGAGAATCTTCTGCTGACCCTGAAAATGACGACAGAAGCTTCCTTTATGGGCTCTGACATGTTTGCAGGTCCCGAGACGGTGAATCCAGTATCTTCTCCAGCACCTCTCACTCCCGAGGATGTTGATACGATCGACGAGGAGAAGTATGCTGAGATGTTAAAGGGAATTCCTAGCCCTTCCGACACAGAAGTGAAGCTCAAGATGGACGTGAATTATGAATCCATGACGCTGAAGGAATTACAGGCTCTGGGGAGACAGAATGGAGTGGCTGTGCATGGACTGAAGAAGAAGGAGATCATTGATTCCCTGAGGAAGAAGCCTGAGATGGAGGGGGCTGATCAGGGTGTGCAAGGCTTTCTGGTGAACCTGGCGGAGGTTCCTGAAGCTGAGGCAGAGGCTAAGGAGTAATTCGTTTAGCAACCTGTAAACCATAAGAATGGTGGTAACCATCCTTACGTTTATGTCGAGTCTTAGAAGATGGACACCGATGGATATAGACTTCCTCAGTCTCCCTGGTTTTTTTCCAAACCAAGTAAACGTGCCATTGAGCAAGAAGCCCGTTCCTTACAAGTGCCAAAACAGACGACTCTGCCAACCCAGGATGCCCGTTATGCTGGATGGGCAGCACCGATGGGAGACGGGCGCCTCGTCACAGATTACCGTTCCCATTGTGAAGTGAATATCCCGACGGGCATGCAGTTCGCCACGAAAGCATTTTTTCAACGTAACGCCGAGGAAATTATGCAGACGGCGAGGAGACGCCAGGCAGAACAAACTGGCGCAAATCTTCCTTACAATTCTGCGATCAATATGCCTGCTGCGCGCTATGTAAAATGCGATGAGATGCAGTGCTTTGTTAAGAAGGGGACGCAGAAAGGAGTTGGGACTGAGCGCATCGAGTCTGTCCCAGAGCTCTTTGGCACCTTTTCTCCGATCTATGCTAGTCAGACTCCTTCTCAACCAATGTTGACGCGGGTCTTTGAAGGAGGACGCAATACTCCACGAGGAATATTCTAACTCCTTGCTCGTAGATACATCAATGCTCGTTTAAGAATTGATGTATCTATATGAATATGATCAGAGGATTCGATGCATAACTAATTATTTGCACCATACCATTCCCCAGTCTTTTTTGGGTGTAGTATTCAATAATTTCTCTTGTATAGTAGGTATATCATAATAGTCCTGGTCTTTTGGAACAAATGTATAGTGATCTTGCTCTTGTAGGTAGTAGTGTGTAAACCCTAATTGTTGTAAATAGTCTATGCATTTAAATGTAATGGCATTCGTTTCAGAAGCCCATTCAAAACAAAGTGTATTTACTTTCTGTGTTAATGAAGAAACACATTCGTATTCGCCACCCTCTACATCTATTTTAATCATATCTGGAATCCCATATTGTTCAATTAATGTATCAATTGTGATTGTTTTACAGGTAATTTCCTTGTATTTATGATTATGAAATCTTGAACTTTCACTTGTTAACCAATCCTTATTTATAGTTGATAGTACATCAGCCTCGGCTTGATAAAATGTAATATCTTCCCCATTATTATTACAAACGGCGTAATTAAGTAAAATAATTTTATCGCTCTTGCAATTATCCTCTAATCGCTTAAAGGTAATAGGTGAGGCTTCAACTGAAATTATTTTTTCATACGTATATATATTTGCTTTAGCCCAATTTCCCACATTTGCACCTATATCAAATACATATTTCATTCTATAGTATAACATTACGTATAAGTAATGTAACCTAACGCATACAATCGACCCGGAACGGAATTTTAATTCGCGAATATATATAGATGGAATTTAACGTAGAAGATCGCGTAAAAGTGTCCGGTGATTTATTTGCGGATGGTAAAGCGCGTGATTTTATTGTTGGGAAGATTGTGAATGGTATTTTATATCTCCATACTCCTGATCTACAGAGTTCCGCGACTCAAGGTTCCGCCTTATATTTTGAACTAAGTGAGGTTGAACCTGATGGTATGGATATCATTGAAATGCAACTTCCAATGGGATTCGCCAGTAAATTTTTATCAAAGCAGGGAGGGAGACGTAGCCGCAGGCGTTCCCGTAGCCATAGGCGTTCCCGTACCCGTTCTCGCAAAAGCCGCAAGACGAGTGCGTCTCGCCGAAGACGTTACTAAAAGGAAATGGGTCTAATAATCTAAAACTTTAGTATAAGCATGTATAGTCCATCTATATATGCTCATACTCTCAGTGGTGGCCTGTTGATGATCAGTATACTCTATATCGTATATTGCTTCAGACGCGTCACAGACACGTATCGGTTCGCCATACTTCTACTCGTCTTATCTATAGCCATGGGTGTTCACGGCATATCCCACGCCGTATTAGAATCTGTATATAACTATAATCCCTTGACTGTTCTTGGACTTGTAGAAAAATAACCTAAAGCGTATTCCCCTGTGTAACAAAAGCCACAATATCAAGAGAATGAGAGTTCTTGCTGTTGATATTGGAATCAAGAATCTTGCCTGGTGTTGCGGCTCTAAAGATTCCACCCTGACAATCCACGGCTGGGAGAATGAGAATCTAGTCACCGGATCGTCAGAGCAAGAAACCTGTGCATCGTGTACCAAGAAGCCATCCTTTACTTTCCAGAATCGCTCCTATTGTGTGAAACACTGTACCCCTCTCCGCGATCTCGATGGAAGCCTGCTCCGCACCATCCCCCCAATGGCAAAGCTGAAGGAGCTGGCGAAGCATGCTGGCGCCCAACCCCCCCACCTGAAAACGAAGGAAGCAGCCCTCACCTTTTTACAGACCAAGGTGGCCATCCCTGTGAAACTGACGAAAGTCAAATCTGTTGGATTAGAAGCGATTCATGACGGCCTTCGCGCCGTCGTGCAACGAAACGCGGAACTCTTTTCTTCCTGCAAGGTGATCCTTCTGGAAAATCAACCAGCCTTTAAAAATCCAATGATGAAGTCTGTGCAAATGATGCTCTTTGCCACGCTGAGAGATTTACTCGAGGGACCACCTGAGATCCGTCTTGTCCACGCTTCCAAGAAATCTACGGGGGCGACAAAAGGAAACGAGGGCTACGCCGAGCGTAAACAGATGACCGAGACAAAGGTGCTAGAGGGAATTGCTGATGCGACGATCGTCGTCGAAAAAGGGAAAGATTGGTTTAGTAAACAGGCAAAGAAAAGCGATTTAGCTGATTGTTTAATTATGGTTCAGGATTACGTTAATGCGGCAAAAGGGGAAACCTAAATAGCAGTCTATAACGAAGAAAGAGATGAGTATCTCCATCGCCGAAATGGAACGTGTTGCACTCGGTTCATCCCGGCCTGACCAAAACTTTGGAAATATTATTGATCTGGGGGATTTCGGCTCTGGAGGAGATCTGGGTGATGATCTCGGCCTGTCTCTCATCTCTAACCCAGGTAAGGTGACCGTGAATGCTCCTGAACGTCAATCCGAGAGGGTTTCCTTTGCTCCGCCCAGTGAAGGCAAGAGTATTTCCATTCAAAGTTTCGCCCCTTCCTCTTCCCTTGGGATTGATGTCAGCCCTTTGGAGCCAATTTCTATTGATGGTCCTATTGATCTGAATTCCTTCGGCGCCCCGCCTATCGAGGTACAGCCAGTGAAGGAATCCTTCGGATCTTCCCTCTTTGGCAATAGCCAGAGTTCAACGGGTCCAGGCATTCAGCTGGCATCCGTGAGGAACCCTGAGGATGAGAAGAAGGAAAAGTCCGACTTCCTGAATAAGTTACAGAGGCTGGAAGCAAAGGGATTTCCCGTGTCTCGCAAATTTACCATGGACAATGCCCTGGATGAAATCAAGACGGAATATTTCCGCCTGGTGGATGCTCGTCAGTTAGAGACGAGTATCAAGTTCCAGCGCCAGATGTTGATGGGGGCAATCACAGGTATGGAATGGCTCAACGGGAAATTTGATCCCTTTGACATTAAGCTGGATGGATGGTCTGAGTCTGTGCACGAGAATGTCGAGGATTTTGATGAAATCTTCGAGGAACTGTATGACAAGTACAAGGATAAGGGCAAGATGTCCCCTGAAATGCGTCTTGTTATGGCAGTGGGAGGAAGTGGGTTCATGTGCCACGTCAGCAACACCTTTTTCCGATCCAAGATGCCGACCATGGATGATGTGCTGAAGAAGAACCCTGAGCTGGCGAGGCAGATGGCGGCAGCGGCAGCCCAGCAGGCGGGACCAGGGTTTGGGAATTTCATGGGGATGGCCATGGGGGTGGAACCAGGGGTGACTCCTCCAGGGATGGGTCCTTTTACTGCCCCCCAGCCTCCTCCCACAGGCGCCTTTTTCGGATCCTCGGAAGCTCGTATGCCCCAAAGCCAGACTCAGGCTCAGGCACAAAAGCCAACCGCGAGACGTGAGATGGCGGGACCTAGTGGTGTTGAAGATATCTTGAAGACGTTCGAGGAAGTGCGCAAGGCGGAGACGGCGGCGATGCCTGTCTACACGTCTCAGCCGGCAGTACAGGCGGCGACGTCTGGCGCGGCATCCGTGGTGAGTGAGGATATGAGTTATGCTGATTCTGTAGGGACAGGGTCTGGCAGGAGGAGACGCCGTGCCCAGCCTCCCTCTGGATCAACGATTAGCTTGAATGTGTAGAACATATCACAGAATCTGTGTTTAATTCTAAACTTGTCTTACGCCTGCATCGATTGAATCGACGCCATATAATACTGAAACGCAGAAGGATTCACCTTGACAGGTTCGGCCTTCGGAGCCTTAGTCTGTGCTTGTGCTTGCGCTTGTTTATCTTGAAGCCGTTTTAGAATCATCATTTCTTCCATATTTAATCCGAGGGAAGAGGTCTCCGCAGCAACCTCCCGTTTATTGGCGGTAGAACGAAAGAGAAACAGATCTGAGCTCTCATTTAACACATATCCCAGGAGAATCACCACAATCACCGTCATTCCTGCGGCGACGAGAATATTTCGCGTGGCAACAAAGAGGACGACAAAGAGCAGGAAACGACGGATGAGAGGATCGCTCATGAATTTCTCTTGCCCCTTGCTCACTTCGAGAGATAAGAAACGACCGCCTAAATTCAGAAAAAGCATCATTACACCAATGAAATATGGATTTGAGTTAAGACTACTGACCAGTATATCTATGCCTGGTACCGGGAGAACCATACTATTGGTACCCTAGGATTTAGGGGGCTGTTCCAAAGACTGATATATCTGCACCGAGACAGATAAACGCGAGGGCGGCGAAAATCCCGACATACCGGTTCCAAGATGCACACAAGACGATAAAGAGTAAAAGAATGATTCGAGATCCAGGAGTCGCATAGAACTCGACCAGGGTTTCAGGATAAGGAGTTTCTAAATGAGTGCCGACCTGCCATGTCCATAAGAAGAGAATGAGCACTAGGGCAGCAGAAATATAGAATTCGGAAGATCTTGCCATCTAGTTCAACGTGATGTTTTTGCATTTTGTGAAGAGGATGAATCTTGCACAGCAATCGTATCAACACGATCTTCTACGATTTCTGCTGATTCTCCCACGATACGTTCTGAGAACCAGGGTTTACCATTGACGGGTGTCTTCTTGATGTTGGCGAGGAATCCTTCTACCGGCTTCGTTAAGGGACGATTTGCCCAGATGAGGGCAATGGCGATGGTATAGAGAAAGGCGGGGAGAAAGCCGAGAAAGGTGTAGACGGCATAGAGGCCGGCGACACAGAAGAGTCGTCCCGAGACGGTGGAAAGATGGTAGCGGACTTCTGCAGGGACTTTATCGGTGAAGGATGCCCAGAGAATGAGGATGGAGCCGAGAACGCCCATAAATAAGGGGGAATGATCGACTTGTCCGTTGGTGGGTGGCATCATTCTTTACTCTATTATAGAGGGCGTAATGTCCGCCGGCTGTTCACTAGACGATGCATTTCCGGATGCTGTACAAAAGTTACCGAAGAAGAAACGGGTAACGAAGGGACCAGCACTAAGCTTCTTGAAAGGGGTGGATTCGGATCCCGATCGCCCTTTTACTGCCACTGTCCCGAAAGAAACTCTGGTTAAGGAGGGGTTTGAGGATCAGCCAAAAGAGGAAGGTGTGACGGTGATTGGAAAGGGGGTCGATTCCTATGGGCATACCGTCAGTTCTTATTTTGGGAAATCGGAGACGGATGAGGGCATATCGAATTTTTCCCCTGGACTCCAGGATAAAACAGGATATATGTTAACATCTGAAAGTCCAACCACCGGATTACCATCCGCAAATACAAATGATGCATGGAAACCCTTGACACGGTCGAGTGGGATTGAGACGGCGTTTTTGCCTGTACCTGAGCAGCCAGATGATATGCAAGAGGAATATAGACAGTTACGCAAGCAGATTGATCAGTTGTTTGCACGACTGGAGAGTATGGAACATCGACGGGGTGAATTTTCTCACTCGGAGCTGGGTCTGTTCATTTTAACGGGATTGTTTATCATGTTTGGAATGGATACGGTGAGACGCTATCGCTGAAGTTTACGTGTTCGTCGACCGCCTTTATGCTTACGCCGTGTTCCTGGAGATGCATCTGCAAAACTATTAATAATTTTACATATGCTTATTAAACTTTCGTGTGCGAGTTCATAGATATGATATCTATAATTTGATGGGGCTGGGAGCCTACCCGTTGGAATAGCAAAGGTTTGTATAGCAGTAAAAAATTCAATAGGCTTTTTTAACTTGTCTATATACGGCTTTAGCGTATCTAAAAAGTTACGAGGTAATTTTGTATAACTATCTAAAAATTCTTGTTTAATACTTTCCCATGATTTTCCAGCTTCTACTAATACTCCTGTTCTTCGTGTTCCAATCGTAAGAGAATTAAAATATGTTAGTATAAACTCACGTATTTGTTGTAAAAGAGGAACTAAAGATTTTGCAGGTTCTGGAGTTATTTTGCTTATAACAGGAATTTTACAATCCTCTTTTGTATAAACTAATTGTTTATATGGATTTTTTTCAGGAGCCGGTTTTGGTACAGGTTTTGGTACAGGTGTTGGTAGTGGAGGTGAAGGTGTTGGAAGTGGAGGTGAAGGTGTTGGTTCTGGTAAAGGTGTAGATTCTCCATCCTCCTTCTCCTTCTTCTCATCCCCCTCCTTCTCCTTCTCTTCCTCCTTTTCCTCATCCTCATCCTTCTCCTCCTCCCCCCCTTTCCCTTGTAAATAGCTATCGAGTTTCTGTTCAAGTGATTTGATTTGTGCTTTACGAAGCTCTTCTAAATACGTCCTAGCGGGTTTTACATTTTCCAACGTTTGGAATGTAAAATTATCTACAATTCCATGATCGATCAAGGGTTTCCATACTTCCTCGAAAAACCGCTGTTTATCTAAGACATTCCGTAAATATTTCATTGGATACCCTTTGAATACCATATCGGTCAGATATAGTTTTTCACTCTTCGTTAATCCGTCAAAGAAGGAATCAGCCGTTAATTTCTTAGGATTACGAAGCCAATAGGGATCAAGATATACAGTGGCATCACTTCCTTTTGCGATATGTTCTCCAGGAATGGAGAGTGTCCACTCAAGCATTTTTTCCCCTTTTAGCGTAAGCAGAAGAATTCCTAATGGTCCTGCGTCTTTGTATGCAGGAATAGGAGCAGCAGGAGCAGCTCCAGGAGTAGGAGCTGTAGGAGAAGGAGTACCAGCAGCAGAAATTACTGGATATGGAGTTAAAAATGTAGAAAAAAGAATAAGTTTAGGTACAAATCCTCTATCCCTGTATATATATACATTAAGTTTATTTAACTGATCAATTAAAGAAGTTTCACCTTCACCTTCAATCTTTAGATTATCCTCTGTTGGACTTGAAGCAGGAGTAGGAGCAGGAGTTCCAGGAGCCCCAGGAGTTCCAGGAGCCCCAGGAGTTCCAGGAGTAGGAGCAGGAGTTCCAGGAGCAGGAGCAGGAGCAGGAGTAGGAGCAGGAGTTCCAGGAGTAGGAGCAGGAG